>Ga0302271_10001147_pt1 | contig 25906 bp, 15 predicted proteins | sample III_Bog_N1_1_FD_198767 | JGI IMG/M metagenome (GOLD analysis project Ga0302271, IMG submission 198767) | Peat permafrost microbial communities from Stordalen Mire near Abisko, Sweden - III_Bog_N1_1 | ecosystem: Environmental > Terrestrial > Soil > Wetlands > Peat | place: Sweden: Abisko... | reverse complement strand
TAATTAATTTACAATCAAAATAGCTTATAAAAGGATTGAGTGACTTACTTGAAGCTCAACAAAAGTTTTTAGATTCTCTCTCTCAAAAAGGGGCAAAATCCCCATCCAATCAAGAAAAAAGATAAGACTTAAGTAGAGAAAACTAAAAAAAGCCTTTGATATTTAGATTCTTGAAAAAATAATTGACATAACCTGATTTTAAAAACACTTAGCTTAATTTAGAAAGTTAACAAAAAGAGAATAAAAATGAAGGTAAATCTGTATTGGCTCTTTTCTTCTGTAGGAATTACAAGATTCCTTTCATTATCAAATATTCTTAGATGATTAATCAAATTGAGTGAAACAAAGCTTGTTTTGTTCATTTCCATCTTTCTTTTGTAAATTTATCTAATAATTCAAATACAACTTACTAATGAATAAACATAACGAGATTATCAACTAATAATATGACAATCTATTTTCTTAACCTTAAGTTAATGTTTCTGTTTTGTTTTTTCATTTGCCAAACTCAACTATTCTCTCTTTCACTCTTTATCTTTTTTAAACCAAAAAACGAAATAAGTTTAAAAATAGTTATTATGGTAATTTATATTTATGACTGCTAGCTCAACTATATTTAAAAGTAGTGCATCAAGCAATCTCATTTAATTCATTGAAAGAAACAATAAAAATAAGGTTGAATAATAATAATAATAATAAATATTTTATTCAAAATTAAAAAAAAAATAAATGTCATTTCTGCTTATTACTTCTTTTTTAAATGAAACCCTCTACCATTTAGTGCGTAGCAAGTTAGAAGAAAGATAAATTAAAAGAGTGTCTGTCTATGAGAAAGCTCATTTGTGAGATTAAAATTAAGAATAAGTTAGACTCAAAAGTGCGCGAAGGAAAAACAACAACAAAAAGATGAAGAGAAAATCATTGTACGAAATCAACGAGGTAAACATCATTCATTCTTGGAAATATTCTTTTCCTAGGCATTTCACTTTATTCTAATTCTGTTTATCTTTAGAGTAACTATGAAGAAGATCCTGTTCAAGTAATGATTCAATTTGCTATTTTGGATGTCAATTCTTGACTTTGCTTGCTTGATTAGGACGCTCCTGACCTTGGAAAGATCTCCACTCCAGTAAGAATTAAGAAATTAGTAGATTTATGGTAGCCGGTTTACAACAATTGTTAAATTTGAACAATTTTACAGGAAGAAATCGCACAAAGAAGGTATTTGAAGCAGAATAATTATCGATTAGATTGAAGAAGATAATAAATGAAAATATTCTCAGAATCTTGAAGATAAAGGGACACAAAACAGAAGAATCAAGTGCACCAGCGAAATTAGTACTTCTCGAGAAGCTTTCTGAGACAGAGGGTGCTAAAGTAAACAAGCCTAAATTAGGATCGAAAAGAGACAAAGGATTCTCATTTTTATTTTTATTATGAAGGAAGGAGATAAAAAAGAAGAAGAAAAAGCAAAATCAATTGAAACTGCTTAGAAAGAAGAACTGAAACAACCACTGGCTTTTTCAAACAAGTAACTTGTTCTTATCTTTAAGATTGCCTCCTTAATAAAATAAGCTTAAACGCTGATAATATAACTCATAAACTAGGTCTTCTCTCTTCGGAAATATCTCAACTCAGAATAAAGATACTGAAGCAAAAGAAGCAACTCCTGCTGCAACTACAACTACTTCTTCTGATGCTGCTCCTGCTAAAGAAGCACCAACTGGAGGGTTGTTTGGAAATTTACCAAAAGGTTCTAGTCTATTTGGAAACCCTCAGCCAAAAAGTCTATTTGGAAATGGAACAGGAACTGGACTCTTCGGAAACCTAGCTTCAACAACCAAAGAATCTGGAACAAGCGCTCCAACTACAGGAGGGTTATTTGGTTCTGGATTATTTGCAAATACGGGAAACAATACTGGCCTATTTAGTGGATTAAACAAGCCCGCTGAAGGGTCAAGTCTATTCGGCTAGCCAATCTAGCAGTCTGGATTATTTGGAATCAATAATGGAACTCCTTTATTTGCAGCAAGTGGCGATTCTAAAATTGGAAAAGCTGCCTCAGATGACGAAGGAGGTAAGTTAGTCGATTTATTTTATCATCCCATTGATTAAACAACAAACAACAACTGTATCATTTTTTCATGAACTATTTCAGGAGAAGGAGAAGAAGACGATGAGCAAGAGCACAGCCCTGAAATCGATGAGAGCAAAGTTCAGAAATACTAATACGCAAACCCATTCGAAAAAATAGTTAACAAACAAGTCGTGAAAGTGAGAAAAGGAGCAAGTGACATCCTCGAGAAAGGGTTCCTTTCTGTAGAAAAAAACACTCAAGACGAGGCGGCTCCTAATATCTTTGTCTACAGGTCAGCAGCGATGGGTTTCTTTATATTACATATCCTGTTTGCTTTTGTAACTAAACCTATTTTTTGCTGCTTTTTCATTCTCAAATTCAGAGACCAAATCAAGAAAGTGATCTTCACTTACAATATCATCCGCAAGATCTCCAAGATTGAAAAGATCAATAATTCAGCCAAAAACCTTAAAGCTACTTTTTATCGTAAAGGAGACACAGGCAGTCTTGTAACTGATATCATCAAGGCACAGGTAGTTATTTAATCAATTGAAGAAAGATAAACACCTTTTGAATTTTAACCTAGCCTCTAAAAGGCTTTTTAAAACATGAATAATAAATTCTTTCTTTTGTTTCAACCACCAAGTTCAATGACGAAAAAGATGGTGAAGAGTTCTTCGAGAAAATGAAGGCAGCTACAGAAGCTTGAAGGGAGAAAAGAGGACGAAAATACAGAAAGAAAGGAAGAAATTTAAATTTTATTTCTAGGATTATGCAATTTTGATAATTATTTCTCATTTTCGTAACATCTGTAAGCTAAGAATAACTAGTAACATTAAAATAGATAGATAGCTTAACAACGAAAAAAAAAACCATAATGTTTAGCTATTTTGTTTCTTTCTTCTACAGCTATTTTTGTGTAAAAATGCTTAAAAAATTATTTGATTAGCAAAAATTTCAGATAAGTGAGCAACATAGAAAAGTAGGAAAAATTGAATAGACATAAATATTTCCCAAGAGATATTATTTTTCAAAATAAAGATTAGAAAGATAATCAGTCATACTACTGCCTTAATTGCATCAACTTTTTTTCTTCTAAAACAGAATTTATTATCAAAATAAACTTTATCAAAAAGAGGGAAATTATCTGTTTATTATGGCTCAAAGGGCACTTCGAGAACAGGAGGAAAGTCAGCTAGATGTGATTTCATCTACTAATGAGATAATTGCGATCAATGAGATGATGACGAATATTTAAAAAGGAGTATAATAAAGCACGAGTTATTTCAAAGGTACAGAAACCATTTGAATGAAGAAAACAATATGAAATTAGAGTTAGTTAATAATTTTAATAATAAATGATGTTTATTTTGGCTTAGGATTGGGTATAGTTTTCCAATCTATGCAGAACGATATCCTAAAAATATATTCCAGCTAATCGGAGTACAAGGATGTATCTTAGCACTTCTCTCTCATATTCAAATCCTTGTCTGCATCGATTTTAGCTGCTGTAAAAATCATAGAATCCATCCCGCTCAAAAAATTATAATTTCCCTTTTTTGACTGATCTATCAGAATTGAATTATTTTTAATCAATAATTTTTAGAGTCAAGGCTTTACTCATTTGCAGCAAGGTTTCACAGAATGGAATAAAAATATTGATATTGTCAAGGTAATCTTTTATAATAAACCTGATTGTATCTGAGATTGACATTTTAACATTCCTAATAGAAAGCCAGAAAGATCTACGAAGACTCCTTAAAGAAATATTAGCATTATTCTGCTAAAATTGACAAGCTTAGACTCTTACATAATCAATACAAATTCTCAGTCAAATAAGAACCGCAGAAAGAAATCCAAAAATTGGAAAGGGTAGAATTTAAACATAACCAAAGTTAATAGTCAAAACTGATTCATGCTCTTTATCCTTTTTTAATTCGCAGAACGAAAAGAAATTTACAGCTGCAGAACAACTCTACCAACAAAACAATAGAAATGTCGAATCTGCTCTTTATCCTATTTATTAAAATCGGCATACCTCAATCAATTCTGTATTTTCAGGTGTAATCAAAAGAAAACAAAGCTTGGGATATCGATTTTTTTAATTTGTCCTATCGTTTTTCTTTTCATTATTTAGGTCATGCAAAACATGAAGGAGTTGGCTGAAAAGATGGATAACAAATTAAATGAAGTCCCTAACCCCAAAGGAATCTTTGAATAATGCAAGCTGCAAGTATAATAATCAGACAATTCTTTTTTCAAAATACTATCCTTGAGAAGATAAAAGATAAAAGTTATTGATTGAGAATTTCTGTTTTTCTTGTCTTTTGGAAAGGTTCTAAGAGAAAAGCAGAACTAAAGAATCAACAGGGTCATCGATGATCATCTTGAATAAATAGAAATCCATGAACAGATCAAGTTAGAGAAATAGAAATCAGCTACAGTTCCTCCTGTAAAAGCTAAAATATTATTTTAAGACAATGTTTCTCATAATTTTGAAATTTTCTTTGATTGTGGACTCTTTTCGTCAGGAAATCGATATCTAAGTTAGAAGAAAATCCATTGATCTAGCAAAACCTGGATAGTCATCGGGTGGTTCATCTTAACCATAACAGTAGAAATAATAAGGAGATATTTATGGCATGGAATATGCACCTCAAAGTAAATCAACTTATGCTGAATAAAACTAGACAGCTACTAGTCAATACGATGCATCTAATTGGAACAAATAGCAATAATAATTCACTCAAAACAATTCTAACTAACCATCCCTAAGAAATGAGAATAAACCTGCTAATTTTGCATCGAATCCTAGTTAAAAGAGATCACAAGCATATGTCGCTCAATTGCTTGAAGAACAGTTTGGAGAGGAGGGTAGCAGTAAATTTAAGAATCCTTATGGCACAAATAGCGAAAACAACACGAATACCAATAATAATAACAATGATAATCAAGCTGAGAGTAACTATGGCAGGAATTATTATGACAATAACAGTAGTTCCACTAATTTGTAGAATAATTAAGATAGAGACTAAGCTGATAATAATAACTATGGTAGCAGCTAGAAAGCTGTCAACAACTACAGGAGTAACAGCAATACATATAAGAATAACAGTAATAATGATAACTACTCTAATGATAAAAAAGATACAGTGAATTATGAAAACAATAATAGTTACAATAGAAATAATAACTCTAGTTAGAATAGTAATCCTAACCCGTATACTTAGAATCAAGTGAGATAAAATAGATAGTAGCAGTAAGAAGAATAACCTGCTTATCAGCCAGCTCCTTAAGCTGTTAAAGCATAAACTCAAACCTAAACTAATACGAATACGAATTCCACAACGAACACCAAATCAAATGGAGTCTCCAACACAATGTCTCTTGGATTAGGATTACCTGTTTTTAGGATTGGCGGAATCGGCTTAAACCTTTTTAGCTCCGTCTCTAAGACTAACTCGAAGCAGCAGTCGCAGTCATAAACCACATAGAATTAGGCTTAGACTCAAGATACCAAGAAAAATAAATCTTCTAATCCTTTTGTAAAATATTTAACTTAAAATTAAGGGATATTTTAGATTTTAAATACTTTTTTTAACCATATTTTTATCATTCTTTTTTTGAAAAAAACAAGGATGACTTATTCGATTGAAGGAGAAGGAGAAATAATGAGATAATCTGTTACATAAAAAGATGAAAACACACATAAATTGTTAGACTGTACATGAGATCCATTTTTTTTCATAAAATAGTTTATTATTAAAATATATAGTAGATGAAGAAGAAAAGAAAACTATCTTCAGGGAGAAGGAGAATGGGAGGATTTTGAAGAATTGAAAGATCTAGAGATATTTTTGCAAATGAGATTAAGTCGTTTCACATTATTAAGATTTGATCGATTCTAATGCTTAATTTTGAGAATAAGGATGAATTCTTTTGATTTCTTCATTCATGAGTTGTAACTTTACAATGATAGTTTTTCAACCAGTGAATGTTACTTTAGCCAATTTAATGAGGGAATATAGCATTGCAAGGCATTTGGCTCTTGATATGAGTCCAATAAGGAAGGGCTTGTTTCTGATGATCCAAATAAATGCCATGATAGTGAGTAACAGTTTCTAAGATTTCCCTATTCTTTTCCATGGCTGTCTGTTTGATTAAAGTGAATTAGGAGATACTTTTTTAGACATAGGCTTTGTGTTAATCCATTAGGCTATTAAGGCATAGAGATTCTATGCATCAGTATCAAGATGAGGTTGATGGAAGGCTCCGTCTATGAACCTAAGATCTTTGATGGAAGATCCAATTTTTTTGTAGAGATTCAGAGAATTTTCTTTCTTGCTGACAACATCTTCAGTTCCATGTAGAAGCAAGACAGGTACGGTTATTTTCCAAGCATTCTCTTCGACAGTATTGCACATATCAATAATAGACATTGCCATCCTTAATCTGAAATTAAATTAAATAAAATTTTCAGAAATCAGTCTAGATTGTGGTTAAAAATAATAATTTTATGCTAGAATTACGTGAGATGTGCTGAGATATGTTCGTCCTTGATGATTTTTCTGATGTGATAGCTGTTTTTGCACAGAGCACTGAGATTTATTTTGCTATTTAGAAGCAAGTCCTAAAAGAATACAATCAACACCAAATTAGTTCAATTTAGGTTCAAAGTAAGTGAATAATAATTGGATGTCAAATTAGTTTAAAAAAATAGCTACCTCATAGAAGAGAAGGAGAAATTTAGAGAGAATTCTTTTATTCATGGAAAAATTGTAGTGTTTAGGTACTCTAAGAAATGCGTTCAACAAGACTAAACTTGCAATGCGGCACTCAGGGTTACTTATTAGATATGCTAGAACACCTAATGCACCAGTACTGTGAGCATAAACTTCAAGAGGTAACTCAGTGCTTGTTTATGCGATGATTGTTGTTAGATCTTCTTGAAATTCTCGAGTTGAACTATGACGAGTGATTCCACCTGTGAATCCAAAACCTCGCTGATCGTAAAGATGTACTTCATAACCTTGTCTTGTGAAGTAATCTGCAAACTGAGAAAGAATTAATAAAAAAAAAATGATTATTTTTAAAAATCAGTATTATCAACTGAATTAGGAGAAATTAATAAATTCGTTTTTCAAATTGAAATAAAGTGTAAATTTGCGTGAATAATTAATTAGGCTAAATTAGTGGTAGAAGTACCAAACTTAAAAGTAAGTAAACGGGAATAAGTTGATTTGGAGATGGAAAAGTTAATTCAAGTTAAAAAAAAGTTTAAATTTAAAATAACTCCAAATCAACCTAAGAAATCTTTGAAAAAGTCCCAGAAAAAGAATCAATAATTGGGATAAATAATCATCAAATCAGTGATTGAAAGAAAAGGCAGGTGGGGAGGAGGAGGTGGACATGAACAAGACCATTTTGTTTATATTTTTTTCTTCTAGGAGATGCAATAAAATAATAATCAACAGATTGGGGGGGGGGGGGAAGGGGGAGATAGTAGGTAAGGTTGATCTAAATTTTAGAAGCTGTCTATTCCTTGCTGTAGGAATCGTATCATTTATTCCATGTTTTTTCGGTGATTTCTCCAAAACTTCTCCCTGCATGGGACAAGCTAAAATTGTTTCATCCTTTAGATAAAACTTTACCTTAAGATTAATGTAAACTCTTGTATGCTTCCCCTCTACTCCTCCCTCAATAATAGTTCACTTTCCCTTTGGAAATGGGTTTTATTTATAATGATTTCAACCATATTTTCAGGACAAATTCGCCATTTTAATGTTTTGTTCCCATAAAATTTATCTTACATTGATGTAGAGGCCGGAGTGTTCGCAAAAGCCATGAACAACGAGGAGAGTTGCAATTGGTTAGTTCTTCAAAGGTGTGAATCTAGAATGATATATTTTCAAGCCGGACGTAGTTGTTGGTATAAATTAGCGTTCAACCATGTATACTCCATCAGGGTCTGAGAATTTACCAAGGAATTTAGTAGGATCATCAGCGAATTGTAAATTGAGATCATCATCGAAGAATCTTTTGACAGGATTGCCAGCCGAAAAATGAGCTTGTTTCTTCACAAATCTCAAGTCCAAAGGAGGAGCAGACATTGAAGGAGCTAAATTAGTCGGATGAAGAACTGGTGAAGGAGAAGATTTATTGGAAGTTTTCTTTGAAAGGCCAAGGGAAAGATCAGTCAGAATTGAATCTGGGTTAGATGATCTTCTCAGTTCATTAGGACTAAAGAAGGTTTCTTCTTTATTGTTTAAGTTAGATTCGTTGACAAACATTTAAAGGAGTAGTAATAGTTCTACTTAAGGGAGTTCTTTGGGAGTTGGTTTGTGGAGGTAAGGATTGTTATTGTTGTTGTTGTTGCTGGTTTGTTTAAGATGTTATTCCAGTTAAAGATAATGGGTTTATATTTGTTTTCCTCTATTTTGTTCTTCTAATTCCGAAATTTTCCCAGTCCAGACGTTTGAAATTGAAATCACCTTTTTTCACTGCGTGTATTCCATGAGCGTCCCTTCTGACGTCAGTCTAATTTGCATAAAGAATAAAATCAAGGAATCTCCTCTTATAATTCCCTTCTAATCTTCCCCATTCTTTCTTACACTTTTCTTTTAGAGGTTTCTTAAGATTTCTCATAAACTAAGGAAAATATGCAATGATTACCTACCTTCATTTTGAATAAAATAATAATGATATCCTATTGATATTTCATTTCTTTCTCTCTTTGTCATCTTAAAAGACTCATCATGCTTAACTGGAAGTGACATTTTATTCACTAAAACCACTTTATCTAAACGATTTTCTTTGTGGAAAACATGATTCGAAATGAAACTATTTTGTGTCCTAAGAGAATCTGATCTTACGTTAAGTAATTATTGTCTGAATGACGAAAGAAGTGTCAAAATATCTATTACGATCAGATGAGATATTTGACATTCTGATCTAAATTTAACATCTGTTTTTTGCTAATTTTGTCTCTCCAAATTAATTGAATCAAAATCAAAATTGCTATTTTCATTAAACATTTAGCATAATGAAAGAGATTATTTTTAAATTATTTCTTTTATTTAAATATGTCTATTATTGCCATGAAAACAAATAATTCTGTAAATTCATTCCCAATATTGCTGTCTTAATGAAAGATGAAAATCATGTCTTGCTTTGAACATAATACTATTGCAAGAAACTAAATTTGTTTATTTTAAATTATTTGTTAATTTTTTTAAATTCTAACGTTTTTGATTATTTATCAAGTAGATCCTAACGCAATTATTGCAAATACTTCAGAAATAAATTCACAGAATGGCTTAATTCACATATTATTAATTCAAACAAAATTGAGAAATAAAGTTTTTCTCAAAAAAAGAAGCTAAATTGAGCTAATTAATTAAATTGTTTTTTTATTTAATGATAATATATTTTTTATTAGATATTAGATTTAATTATTACTATTATTTATCCTAAAATAGTCCTTCCAAAAACAGAAATAGATTAATAAAGCTTTTAGTTTTTTGAATTAATTCCTTGATAATCAATAACCTAGTTGACTCGAAAAATGCACAAATTAGATTCTAAACATCATAATCGAACGAACAAAAATAGGTTTAGTTCTTCTGGCTATTGGAATCATTATTTTTATAAAAAGTAATCTAACAACGCAATCAATGGAATTTAAGGCATTTCTATTTCATTCTAAATAATTTTTCAAAATGTGTACATACAAATCACATATTAAGGAGGAAGTCTTGTTTGTTCCAATTCACAGTAAAAATATTAAAACAAAAAAAAAACTACAAGAAATATTAATTGAATCAGTAAAAAGATTAACTAACATGAGTGAAAAAATTTCTAACAAAAAAACGGATAACAACAACTACTACAGTGCATCCAAAGCCATGCCAAAAAAAACTCAATACTTATCAAATACTGCATTCTACAATGAAGAAAGAGAGAAAGCAGATCGTATGGCTTCTTTTCTCAGCAACAAAATACTCCAGCTTAGCAGAGAATTTAGTGCGAAAAGTTCACTTGAATCTATTCCTATGACTCCTCCCAAAGATTCATCAAATCCTTTCTTTTTTTCAAATGAATCTCTGGATAAACAATAGAATATATCATTAGTGCCTCTGTAAAGTTAAGTCTTAAATAAAAAAGCCAAATCAGTTTCATTCAAAGAATGAAGTGTAAAAAATAGAATTGAAGGCACTTTTTGATACGCTATTGAATAATTAATTGCTTTGAAAGTAAACTCAGTTGAATCAATTTTTGTAATATTAATCTCTATAAAATCTGTGTGTGTGAGTCATGAATATTAAAATCATGAATGTTTAAGTTTATTTGTTTTTTTACTACTTTATTGTAATAGTATTTTTTTATAATTCTTAAATAATTAATTGAAGCAATGTGAAAACTAACATTTGCTTTTACACATCTAACCCTCTGTCTTTTTTTTGTTCTTTTTGTTCTTTTTTTTAATTGTCTTATCAACCTGAATTTGATGATTCATGCAATCCCACATCCTTTCAATAATCAATACTAACAGGAATCTAAGAAAATATATATTTTTTCAGGAAATTCGTGGTTTGGAAGCTGCAGGTTTTTTGGGTAAAGACGACCCAGGAGAATCTTATTATTAAGAATCTGCAGCCTATTTGAGGCTACTTTTTCGTCTATTCTTCTAGTCTTTAACCGAAGCTTTGAGTTTTGCACTAAGAAGCGATGATACAAAGGAATAAAATTTAGAGATTTTTTATCGGCACATTTTTTATAGTTTCCTAAGTTAATTATTCTTTTCTAAATTGTCGATTTTTTTTTTATTTGCAAAAATATCCAATTCTGAAATTAACCTAGGAGCACACTCGAAATCTTTCAGAATCATCGCATTTGGATCAAGTCCAAAGTTTTGATTCTCAGGTAGCAAATGGTAATTAAATGCTTTCATCGATTTTACAGTGTACCATAATGTTAGAATTCTGTGGACTTACAAAAAGAAGGGTCTCCCTCGTAGTTCTGGGATGTCTTATTGGAATTTATGATTAATCTAATAATTAATTTCCTCGATTTCATTATAAATCTTATCTACTCCAAGCTGAACTGCATCGATTTAAAGTTAATCTTACACTTACTTCAGTGGTTCCATTAAATGATAGAAATATCTGAAAATCATATTCACATCTTAGTCACTGTTGTTATCGTTATTACCCTTGTCTGTTTGAATTAGTTATCCATGAGAATCAAGAATCGGAGCTTTAACATAGCTATTCAGATGCATGTATTTCAGGAAAAAAGATGCGTCATTTGCTACAGCATAAAACATATCTACCGTGACACTTCCTTATCCAAGAGCATAAGCATCTCTGTAAAGATGAGAAACTTCAGCTTCTGATGCATCTGGGAAGTTAAGGAAAAGAATTTTCTTGAATGCTTGGAAGCTTATGCAGAATTTTCCCGAAGATCCAATTGCAGAATTTGCTAAAAATGCTTCTTTAAGAAGTTTGTATCGATTTTTCCTCTCTATCCTGTAGAATTCGAGAAGTACACGCAGTACTAAGCCACTTTCAAGTAAAGGGCAGTCATTTTTCAATTTGACTTTTTCTTTTAGTTATTTCTTGAGAAGCATGACATTCACAGGATCAAAACGAACTAATATAAGATCGAATAATTAATCTGCTTGTTCTAATGTGACATACTGGTAAATATCAAAAGTACTTTCATGCCGAAGAAGACTAGGGCCTTTGAAGAGAAGATTCCTGCAGTGAAGGTAAAATAAAACTTCATCAGAAGCTGCTTTTTCACTGAGAAATTCTCTGAAAACAACTACCTCCCATATACCCGCGAGTTTTGGATTCTAGAGATCCATAAGGAAGTTAATTCGTGTATCTTCAACGGTAGCTTTCTCAACTTCTTTGAGAAGTCTAATTTCTCTTGTTATGACATCGATGGTGAATTTCCCAAGCCAAGCATAAGTAAAATCTGCAAATCTACTGATTGATCTTGGCTACCCTTCCAGTAGAATAAACTCATTGTATTTTGAATCAAGAATACCACGCATATTTCCAACGAACCCTAGTAATATTTTCCTGCTACTAATGTTCTACATATCCAACTCGTAATTCTTAGCAGCTGTCTCCACCAGCACAAAGAAACTTGCCCGATTAACTTGCAACAAAGGCAGCTAACTTTCGCTGTCATTTCCAACTTTTACCTTGACACCATCTTTATCAGACGCAAGAAAATCAAGTGTTTCTGCAAATTTAGCGCTTACTGAGCCAGCTTCCCAATCTTAATTTCCATGTTTCGCTCGTTGTTTTTAAACTTATGCAGCGATTTATCTGAAGAATGTTTTGTCTTTTCCAGTGTCACCTTCGATCATTGCTTTTAGCATGCTTTCTTCACCTACAAAAGCGCTGTTGTCACTAGGTACTTCGACTTCTTTACTTCTTGCGATTGTGAATCGATCAAGTTTTGCTTTCAAAGCTTAAGACTTTTCTCTGAGAGTGCCCATTAGTTTTCTTTATTCTTACGTTGTCAGCAGCATTCCTTCATAATCTTCCACACCCATGTTTGCTCTTTCTCTGAACATATTAGCTCTATTTTCATTATTTTTATTTTCTAAAGTTAATACTTCCAATTCAGCATCTTGCTAATCAACCCGAGTCCTAAGTTATCTTGCTTCAAGCTCAATCTGTTTAAAAATATAAATTTTATTAATCAAACTAGTCAAAAATCTGAAACCATTTGAGCCCCACAACAACACTAATCCTGCATTACTTTACTGAGAGAGCCTTAGAGAGATGTCAATTATAATTTTCTCTTTTGTATTTCTCTTTCTTTCGATTCGAGATCCTTTTGCAGCCATGAAATTTTACTTTCCGATTCCTTCGTCAATTTGGATAACTATTCCTTCAGCATAGTAATATCAGCGCCTGTTTCCAACACAAGTAGCTTCTCTGTTAACATATGGTTTTCCGCTGCGAGTTTGCTATTCTCAAACGTTATGTAGTTTTCTCTTCTTTCTTGTTTTAATCTGACCTCATCAACACCTCCCACATCCAAGAATTTCTTAAGATTCGCATTCTTTTCGCTTAGCATCTCCTGAAGCTGCGATTTCTAAATCTAAGACGTCGCCAGGTGTTCTTCAAGTTCTTAACATTTCTGTTTCCACTTGTCTGCCTCATAAATAGCTTACGAGCAAGCTTAGAAAAAACTCTTCATTAATCCAGCTGCGAATCCATTTAATTGTGCATATTTCTCTGCAATTCCTATTAAATCTACTGAAGATTGAAGCTTTTCGTCTAGTTCTGCATCCAATAAATGCGAAATCTAATTCCAATGTTCTAATTTTTTCTTTGTCCCTTCAGTAAACGATTAATTGTCTGATTTGTGTAATGCGTTTTAGTTTAGCATGTTTAATGATGATGCCAGCTAAGCGGATTTCATGATTAACTCCATTCTCCGTTATGTGTTATTTTACAAATACTACAACAGTCTCTACAGTTTTTCTGACTCCTTTCCTGTAATTTTAGGAATATCCGCAGATTTATTTGAACTGTTATCAAGTTATATCATTCCATGCTTGTTGAGAGTTGAGCTACCTAGCATTCCAAGATTACTTTTATTTAAGAAATTAATCTCAATACTTTTCTTCATCTAAGCATCTCTTTCTGAAGCTAACATGCTTGTAGAAACTCCTTAAGGTCCGACAGTACTTAAACCATAACCCATTCTAGATAAGAGTTGTTATGTTTTTGGTGTGCTATCTCTTCCTCTATGCGCTTCCCCACCGAACATTGTTGCCGATAAATGGGTACGAAGTTTCTAAGCTTAACTCAACGGAGAAGGCAAAACTAAATGCTTTTTTGGTACATAAAAACTATTCTCTTCGTTAAATCGCTTCTCTGGAGAAATCTATGTATTTTCATCCGACTGCTTCATTAGATTGAAAGACGAAGGACCTGATTGCTTGGGCACTTGCACTCCAAAAGGAAGTAGCTTTTTTTCTGAATCTTTCTTAGGGACACTCCTCATTTTTTGTAAGTTGTTTCTCAATTATTTCCTTTTGTTCTCTTATTACTTCAAGAAATTCAACCAGTAGACAATATATTTTTGCACGTTTCAATAGTGTTTGTTTCCTCTTAACAATTAAAAAACCTTTGAGCTTTGAGATGCATTAATAACAATTTATCTCCACAGTGGTTAATAAGAATAAACAGGATAACTCAATTTCTTTATTATGTTATAAAATGCACACGCAAATTTAAAGATAATAAACTTAAAACAACAAAAATATTGATGATTCAATTAGAAATCTAATCCATCAAACTCTACTTTGTAATTTTTCTGTTTCACACAGCCATTTTATCTTCTTTCTTTTTTTATGTATCACAATTAATATTGCTAGATCGCATAGTCTGAGTTCTTTGGTTGGAGATATCTGCATCGCATTTTTGCAGGAGATTAACAAGTTATTTAAGTATCTGCTAGTTAACTATGGCTATTTGAACTCTATTTTTTAACATTTTTGTTTTCTAAATTATCTTGCGTTTCTATGAATGTTGATAAAGGAATCATTCCACAAGGATCTTCAAAGCATCTATCTTGATAAAACTGAGCTTAAGTAGATGTTAGGTGTTATCTTTTATTCATTGGAATTCTTTAAATCTTTCCAGATGGAGCTGAAACATTATCTTGGAGACATAAATAATTTCCCATTTGTTGGGCACTTTTTGATTTGATTGCTTGTCCTTTAATTTTCTTTTTTATGTTATTGATTTAGATTCAAGTGTTAAAGGTATACTTATATCAATAATCTTAAGTTGAATCAATTGTGGAATTATTATTCTTTTATGATAAAAGAAAGTTAATTCCAGATTCAAACTTAATGTGATTCCAAAATCAAATCATTTTTTTTACAAAAAAGCAGTAAAAGAAACAAACAAAACAAAATAATAGAACTAAGAATGAAAACATAAAAATATTCATTTGAGAGTAAGGTTCATTTTGATTTTGTCCAAACGAGGATCCGTGAGTACTATGATAGTGTTAAATAAGTAATGGTTACCAAAAAATAATTTGTGGAATTTTTGCAAAAATAAAGAAAACATTCTCTAATAGTTAATTTCAATAATCTTTAAACTCAAAGAATTAACGATCCTAAACACTTCCTTTCGATCTATTTTCTCTCCAAATGGAGGGGATCAAGAGTATTACAGAGATTGAAGCCATGAGCGACATCGAATACTCTAAATAAATCTAATCTATTTTGTTGTCTCATCGCTCAGAGATTTAACTGACACACCAGCAACTCAATCAAGTTAGGCACTTTTTGTTCAATATAAACTCATTATTAATGTTGATGATTTGCTTGTTTTTTCCAGGCTATTATCAGCCTTGTTTTCAAACCCAGCAAGACCATTGAAGATATTAGAGCACTGAAAAAAATCATTTCTTCCTTGCCAGCTTTCTCAGAAAAAGAAGAGGAAGACGTAGATCGTGTTTTTGATAAAATATGTTCAAATGTATGCATTGTTTCTCTCCAAAAAGGAGAACAACTACAAGCTTGTGGTATTTTTTACTAACTTATAAACAAACTATTTCGCTGTTTTCTTGATCTTTTCTCTTAATTTTTGAAATATTTATTCTTTGAAATGGTTTTATATAACATTAGGAGAAGCGACAGATGCCTATTATACTCTTCTAGCAGGTAAAAAACCAGAAAGATACTCGAAGAAAAACATTTATTTTGATAATATTGTGATCTCTTATTATGATCAAAAATAGGCCACTGTTATCTATTATTGCCGCATAAACAGAAAGAACCTTCCAATCCCGGCAACTCTTGTAAAACAAGTGAAGTTCCTGTATTTTTGCAAGACAATACTTTACTACAAAATTACATCAAATTATCTGAGAGCTAACCTGAAGTTGTCTACACAGAGTGTGGGCTTAAATTAAATGAAATGTTTCCAGATATGGCTGTTTTCAAACGGCTAGACATAGGATTCTCCTTTGGAGATATTCATCTTCTGACAAGAAAGAGAATGTAAAGAAAGAGAAAGTCACAGATTAGGAAATGAAATTCATTTTTGTATTTAAAAGATGGTGATCAAATGTATATTAACTTTTCATAATTCATTTTTATTTAAATCTAGGATGTGCACAATCATCTGTGGGAGTAACTCAAAATTCTTGAAAATATCTAAGAACCAATTCAATATCATAGTTGACGATACTGATCGACGCAAAGCCTCAGAAAGAATTCAATTTCTTTCATAATTTTCATTTTTTTAAAATCTCCCAAATTTCAAGATTGCATTGTTATTGCAAGATGCTATGATTATCCATTCAAGGCTTGAACAGAGCTTATACGTTGAAAGAGATCCATGCGAGGAGATATTTTTTATCTAGAAAGGTACAGTGCAACTCTCCAAGAAGATAGCAGTATTTTAGAAGAATGAGACTCCATAATAAAATAATATTCTAGAAGGACTTAACGTCAACGAAGAGAGAAAATAAATCAAAGAAGAAATAGAAACATCTCCTCTGGTTATTCTAGGGGAGGGTTAGTACTTTGGTCAAGAGGAAATTCTGAGAAATGAATAAAAGAGAAATAGCAAAGCTGAAGTAATCTCAAGAGAAGCGTGCATAATAGCATTAAAAGCTGATTATTTATTTGAGATTATCCGAGAATATGGTGGTTTAAAAGAATTATTTGGTGAATGTGATATTCGATCTAAATTTTAAAACAACCGTGAGAATTTCTTGGAGAATGGCATGAGAAAGTAACTTATCCTAAGGAGAAGACATAAATCATAATTAGATTTGCTAACTTTTCACCAAGCTTCTCAAAGGAATTAAAATAGTTAGCAAATAAGTCAAGTTTCAGATGTTATGCGTTCGATAATTCCTTAATCGCGTTAGTCAAATTATTCTTCATCTTCAAACAAAAAACATTCCATTACCCTTCACTCACCGTTAAAACTTAAAACCTCTCCAATTCTAGGCTTAGAAGAATTACTCAGTTCACCAAGAAAACTAAAGAATTAAAATTACAACAATAATAACTATAATTCTCCAAAGAAATCTATTATCCGAATCCCAGTAGAATCACCTAAGAAATAACTTGAACCTGTTTCTCCATCTAAAATCCTACCTAAGACACAGCTACTTTTAGCCAACTAAGGAGCTGAGAGAGGCTTAGATGATTTAAAGAAAGAGATTGTAAAAGTTAAAAGACTTACAAAAGCACTTTCGATTCTTGATTTGAAAGCTATCAAGACACACAAATCAAGTTAGCCTGAGTGCATCAAGGAATCAATTTCTGCAAATTTTTAGAATCAAATCCCTAATATTATTTATTATCACGATCCAAGGTAAATCCCTCAGCCAGGTTTAGTTAGAAAAGAATAATCCTGTGATAAAGTTAAAGATTAGTACTAACAACTATCTACGTTATAAAAAATCAAAGCAGAGACAGAAAGAAATGGCATTAGAAGAAAGTAAATGCATTCTATTTTAAGAGAGAAAAGTCTTAGCTCGCATCAGTCATTTGAAAATGTACAATTATCATCCTCAAAGTCTCTTTTTGGATCATCTCCACGTTGCATTTCAACTAGAGATTCAACAAATCAAAAAATCGTCCTAAAGTTCCAATAGACAGCAGATGAGAAAATAAATTAATTTAATAGTACTAAAGATATCCAGACAAGCAATTTATTCTTGCAGAATCGAGATTCATAGCCTATGACTGATTCGATTCAAAAGCTTGACCTTCCTTAAATGGACAGCATAAAAAGAGATAATTCATTAAAAATCTTGAAATTGGAATCTTGTCTCAGTAATAATAACTAAGTAGATCAATCAAACACTTCATTTTTAGTAAGAAAAAAAGCTGTATCTTCACATTTAACTCCTTCTAACAAGAATATGCAGAAAATGTCAAATAACAATAACAACAGCAGCAGCAGAAATACAATCTTTAACAAATAAGATAGTACTTCTTTAGAAAAAATCGAATTTCCTCATAAGGAAAACATTCAAAACTATGTCAAATAAAAGAAAAGAACAAAAAAACCTCAACAACTTGACCTTCTAAATTGCCTCTATGAGAAAGATGAAGAGACTTAACGATTACTCAAATGCAAATTGCACTACGCTTAACAAGATCGGTCTGCAAGAAAAAACTAAACTGTGGATATATTTCGATCAACTCTTTGCTCTTTGATTTCCAATGTGACTGAGGAGGAAGATATTCCAATTACTGCAGAGTAGCAGTCTTCTTAAAATAGTTTCCCTATGGAAATTTCTCCTAAAATCATCAATCCAACAACTCCTAGATTGCTTGATAAATGGAATCTAGATTTCTATAAAAAGAAAACTCAGGGAACATATTAAATGGATTTTTAACAAGAAAAGGCTATAACTGATAGGAATTACTCTACACTTTAATATCTTCTAAGCTCTCCAAAGATCCAGTCAGAAAATACAGCATAACAAACAGATCAAGCTTAAATCACAGATAAAATACCTTCTAGAATACAAGCTGCTGCAGCTACACCTCGTTGTGAGATAAAGCCATCCAAAGAAAAACCTAGCAAATTAAGAAGCTCAAAGTTATTAAGCACATGGGAGTCGTAAAAATCAGGCTGGAGGAATATTACCAAAGATGGACATAATGGAAACGAGCAGAAAAGCATTAATTTTCACACAATGAATTTAACTTACCGCATCGATTAGCAGAAATAATATATTAGAATGAAGAAATTTTCTCTTTAATAATCTTCTTAAGACGCATGACAGGCAATGGTGACTAAAATATATCCATGGGCGTTTTTAATATTATTCATTTTGAAGAGCTTTTGCGTATTTTTTAAAATCTAGATCCTATTTTTTGAAATGAAGAGGAAGGGTGTTTCAAAAAAGAATAAAAAAAGAGAGATTAATCGCCTTGAAAAAGTTAAAAAAAGGAAAGTTTTAAAATTTACAAAGAGATACAAAGAAATGTTCGTGTTTTTGTCCAAGAAGATTGGGATGCCAAATGGAACCAAGATTGGAGAAGTATGCTGGAACAAAGAATAAGGATGGATCGCTACGGGAGGTGAAAAGGGCTTGCTGAAGATTGTTAAACTAGATGATTAAAAAGCCAAGGATGTTAATAATCAGCAAAAGGTGAATGCGTTGTAAGAAGATCATACACTTGGGAACCATACAGGGACTATAACTTGCGTCAAGTGGAATGAGAGATATCGCAAATTGACTTCAGTTGATGATAACGGACTCATCATTGTTTGGATGACGAGAAAAGATCAATGGGTAAACATAAATAATTCAAAAAAAATAGACGAATTGAGATTTGAAACTGTTTTGCATTGTTTTCAAGCTAGAAGAGATGATAAATAACAGAGAAAAAAGCAGGGTTAGCGACATGTGTTGGTCCCCTGATGGCACTAAAGTCTGCATTATCTATGAAGACGGTGCGGTAATTGTCGGAAGCGTAGAGGGATCTAGACTATGGGGCAAAGAATACAAGCATAAATTAGCTATGATCGAATGGAGTCCTGACAGCAAGATGATTGTGTTTGGAACGATGGATGGAGAAGTTAGAGTTTTCGATAATTCTGGAGGGGCGATGTACCATCTGAAAATGAACTGCTTGCATAAGTTAGTTGAACCTGCTAAAATGCTCACACCGCAGCTTCCATTAGCTGCGATTTAATGGTTCACACAAGCTAAAATGTACACTGATGATAGTCCTCCTGGATTATGTGTTGCATATCAATGTGGACGGATCTAACTCATGAAAAATGAAAAAGATGATGAACCTGTGCTTATTGACACTATGATGAATATTTACACAGTGAAATGGAATCCAAGTGGGTCTATGTTTGCTGTTAGTGGCACTCAAGAAGAAAATGGAGAGAATAAAGGTGTAGTGTAGTTCTACAGCAATGTTGGGTAGCATCTTAAGACGCTTAGGGTAATTGAATAAATTTATAAATTGCACTTAATTTATTGAAAAATGGAACAAAGATTTTAGAAAATCATGCGCTTTTATTCATTTACATCGTTTTTGTTTATTAGGTTCCTCAATCTGAGAGAGTTAGTGGAATATCTTGGGAAGGCTCTGGATTACGACTCGTGATGGCTGTGAATACCGCTTTGTTCTTTGCAAATATTAAGCCTGATCATAAATGGGCTTATCTTTCTAATGGCACTCTTGCGTTTGCCTATCAAAAAGCGGATAGAGTGGAGTACACAATTATATTTTGGGATACTGTGACAGGAAAGAAATCTCTGAAATTTGTCAAAGCACTGAACACAATTAAATCCTCAGGAGATTTGTGCTGCATTGTAACTGAGCTCATCGGTCTCGATTTATGGCAAATCGATCTTTGCAACAGCATTGGATCGCCGATAGACAGCAAGCAAATCAATATTGAGCCTGTTTCCGTTACCATGACAAAAACACATATTATTGTAACAAAACAAATAAGGAAACAATTAAAAAACAATAGTTGAAATTATTATTTTTTTCTCTTCAAAGGTTGCGAGTTAGGATCATGTCTACGTGTGGCAGTACAAGAATCAAGTTGAAAGATTAACAACTTTCGAACAGTAGACAGGTCTTAGACGAACAGGTAGAGAGCAAGCATGGTTTATCGACAAGGAAACTGATTCAAATAATTAGTACGATAAAGACAGCTACGACCCTGAACCGCAAAGTGACGACGTCATATGCACTATCGCAGCGAATGAAAACTTCTTGCTTGTTGCTAGAATTTCCGGAACCATCAACAGATACACATTCCCTCACATTTCCATGGAAAACAAGCTGTACATCCAAACGAGACCATCCTAGATGAGTCTCAATTGTGATGCTACAAGAGTAGCCATCATAGATTACAATGGGAATTTAAGTATTCTCAAAATAACTAACTAAGGTGGTGAAGTTCTGCCTTTTGAGAAGAAAGAATGCTGGTTTGTGAAATATTCCGATGATGTACCTGATAGCTTTGTCTGCATGGAGAGAGGCAGATTATACATCGTAAATGATGACAAAGCTGAAGAACCTGTTATGACTGATGCCTATATCTGCGAGTATAAGGATTTTACCGTGAAGATGTTTTATTTGGATGATTTGATGAAATCTCCTGATGGAAATCTCAAGAAAGATGAGCTGATTCTTGAAATTGAAGCAAAAATTCTCAAAGATATCAAAGATTAGCTGTATAAAAAGAGCATGACTGAGATGTTTGGTGTGATTAAGCAGCAAAATCAAGAATGTTTATGGAGAGTTTATGCTAAGAAAGCACTTGAAGATGCTGATTTTGATTCAGCTGAAAACGCATTCGTAGCTTGCAAGGATTATGCTAGCTTGAAATTTCTCCAAAGAGTACGAGAACTTGATGATAAAGATAGGCAACGAGCAGAGATACTCATTTATTATAAGAAACCTGAAGAAGCTGATGAGATTTATAATAAAATAGAGCGAAAAGACTTAGCTATTCAAATGAGAATGAAATAAGGCGATTGGGAGAAAGTTATTAGCTCAATTAGAGAAGGAACTGGTAAGATAATAATGATCATTTTTGAATATTCTATGAGCTACTATTAAACAAATTTAACTTTCAACGCATATTCGTGTAACTTTGCTAACATTTTTGTGAAAATCTTTGCCATTCAGGACAAGACTAAGAACTCTAGAAAGCTCATTTGGAACTAGGTAACATTTACTCAGAAAGTTTCCAATGGCAAAAAGCTGCTCTAGAGTACCAATTAGCTAAACACACTCCAGGTCTAATCGAAGCGTACACTCGGCTTGAAGATTATGAAGGTTTAGAAAAGTTAATCGGTGAAGTACCTGAGAGAAATGATTTATTAAAGGATATGGGCGATAAATTTTAATCTGCTGGGCTATGTGATGCAGCAGTGAAATGCTATGAGAAATTTGGAGATGTCAAGCAAGCATTAGATTGCTGTGTGCTGTTGAATCATTGGAATCTAGCTGTTGAGTTAGCAGAATAATATAATTTCGTGTAGATCGAAGGATTGCTAATATCTTATGCGAATCAGCTTCTAGAGAAAAGAAATAAATTAGAAGCTGCTGAATTATATCGAAAAGCGAAAAGGAACACTGAAGCAGCAAAGATCCTCTCTTCGATTGCTGATGATCTCACAGAAAGAGATGTAATTTGGATATTGTTTGGGGTAAATAATCATGTGAAATGTGTTGTTTCAAAAAAAATAAGGCTAATCCACTGAATATCAAGAAAATGTATGTAATGGCAGCTCTCGAAGTTGATCTCTACAAGAAGAGGATGCTTGATGCCACCATGACAGGATAGAATACCTCCACTGCGAAAGTAAATCAAATTCTAAGACATTATTTCCAATTTATTTATCTTTTTGTTTGTTTTTATTCTTTTTTCTCAGACATTGAATTCATTGATTACAAGCACTATTAACACAAGCAGTGCTGACAAAATCTTGAATAATCCTTGGAGAGGTGCTGAAGCTTGGCATTTTTTCATTTTAGCTTAGAGAATGATGTACTAAGGGTAATTTAAATATGCACTGAAGTGTGCTTTGAGATTAAGTGAATATGAATTGGAAATAGATTAGAAAAAGATATATTCCCTCATCGCAATTGCAGCATATTACAATAAATCCTTTAGGGAATGCTCTCGAGCATTTGTTAAGCTGTAAAATCTGGATAAAAACACTGATGTTGAAAGAGAATTCTATGAGAATATTGCCGTGTCCATCTTTACAAAGTAAAAAAAGTTATTGTAATTTATTTGTTTTTTTATTTATTTTTGTTCCCTTTAAGACATCCTCCTGTTGACGCAGCAGCTGAATTTGTGCCTTGCGTTGGAAAGAATTGCACACTTCAAGTCAGTGAATAGTAATTATAATTTGTTTTTTTTTTGAAGTTAGCAAATTTTACTACAAATTAACTTTATTATCTATTAATGTGTTTACCCTATTTTTATCAGTGAGACACATTGCAGAGGGTGTGGAAGCAATTTCTCACCATGTGTAGCCTCCGGTAGACCAATTTTCTAGAAGGAATTCTATTCTTGCAAAAGCTGCAGACACAAGATGATCGAAAGTGAAGTCCAAAGATTGAAACTTATGACATGTGCATTATGTCATAGCCCAATAGATCTCAAGAGGTTTGGAGCAACTGAAGCAATGTGAAGGATATATGTTATCTTGAGTGTTTAGTTAGAAATTTAGAAAGATATTGAATTAGTTGGATGATAAGTGCCTTTATTTAACTCAAAATATTATTTGTTTCTGATGGGTATTTCTTGTTCTAAAGATATAATGAAGTAGTTTAAAATTAAGGGAGAAAAAGAAACGAAGAATGAATGATAAAATAAAGAAAAAAAGGAAAAAAGATTTTTGTTGATAGGAAAAAGGGAAACTGTTGGTTGCATTGCTCAATTTGAACAGAGAACAAGAAGTTTTAAGGATGTTATTCGAATAGTTTTAACTGTGTAACACAAAATGAGTTTAAAAATTAGATTTGAGAAAAAATACTCAACTAAGAATAAGGATCAACGCAACGGCTTGCATTTTAACGAATCTCTTCACTTTAATAATAATTTCTTTTTTTATGGTCTATTTAAAATCCACAAAATATTGTTCAGTTTAGCATCATCAACAGCAAACAAAGTTTCTTTTTTTGTCTCAGATAATACTTTTTCTTTCTTTTTTCTTTTTCGTAAGATTAAGCTTGAACAATTTTGAATTAAAAAGCTGCTTCTTTATGCTTGAATGCATTATCGAGATACAAAACAGTTATTTAGTAGTTTAATTTGAGAGAATCACTATTCTAAAAACTAACTAATTGAAACTATTTCTCCATAAAAATATACCTGACTCATCTGGGTAATTTAGGGAGAAAGAGAGAGATATAGATAAAACAGGCAGCAAGGAGGAATATGAAAAAACAAAAACAAATGAATAATTGACGAACTAATTAGTTCCAGAACCAAAATATCTCCCCCATTCTCTCTCTTTTTTCTTTTTTTTTCTTGAGAAACTAAAATCTACAAAAACTACCAAAAAATAATTGTAAGCAGATTAATAAAATAATAGCTACAAGAGATGCATTAAACTATCTAAACTGAGGGGATTAATTTACTGGTTTATGTGATTTTTAATGATGCCAAAAGTATTTTTTGATAGGAGAATAAGAAGAAAATGTAGATTATTATTATTCACAGCTCTTCGATAATTCTCATTTACAATCTGTTACAGATTCGAGAAATAATATTATCTTGAAAGGCAAAAGGGAATGATAATTCAGGTGATAAACTAAGAGATAGAATAGGTGAAAATGCTTGCTAAGAATTCAAGCCAATTCATAAGCTGTAAGGCCATCAGATTGAGAGTAAAAATAGACACACAAAGCACATCCTAATTAGATTATGATTTAAGTGTGTATTTTGGATTTGTTCCCAGCTGGAAAGAAGAAAACAACAACCCCCAAAGAAGAAAAAGAAAAATATTTACGTACAAAAAAATAATCTTATCTGCCAGCAGACGACGGACGCACAGACAAACAAACAAAAATATTTATCAAAATAGAATCTCTTATTTCTGTAACTTCTGTCCATCTTCTTTTGATTTCTACTTTGACGAAGCGAGCGGAAATAACACATGATAGCTCACTCTATCTTCAGCATACTCCTCGCAGTTTTAGCAGCTGTTGTATCCGCTGATTTAACTAAACCTGACGAGCAGGCATTACTCGCATTTTCTTCGAACAAAGGAGAAAAAACTTACTATGAATTCAGATTCATCGCGGAGAATCCCATTACCCAAGAAGCTACGATCGAAGTTGTCTTCCCGCAAGACTTTGATTACGTGTGCTTTCCTAGCAAACCAGAGTGCTTTGTTCTTCAGGGATCGACATCGAGCAGCTACACAGAAGTAAGCTGCTCAATATCTCGTTCGGGTGTTGTACTTATCAGCGTAGGTAGTCTACTTGGCGCAGAATAGGTCACTGTAATCATAGGCTAGGTAACAAATCCATTGCACTCCGATTCGACAAGCTAGTTTAGAGTCCGCACATACTCACGAGATGTACTCATCGACACAAACGATTAATTCGGATTTGTATCCTTCGCAAGCGCACCAAGTCAGTCAAATTTATCATAATAATAATGCCACTAATTTCAGTGGTTGTTTTCACTCTTTTTTAGTTTTAAAAATAATTTTTCAATTGATTGTTTCAACTCATACTTTAATTCTTTTATTTCCCTTAGATCTTATGTCTAAAGGTGCAGTATACAAGCTCAGCAACGACAGAATCAGCGAAGGATCTAGCTGGGAATTCAGATTCACACCTGCTTCCTCATATTCCTCTGGGAACAGTTTGAGATTCACATTCCCTGATGGATTCACTACAAAACAAGTCCTTTGCGATGTCAATACAATCTCTGGGGCATAACCAGATGCCGCAGTTCAATTTAATTAACGCGTTGTGACTTGCGAGGATGTCAAAAAGAACCTCCAAGGCGGTGAAGAAATAGTTAAAATAATTAACATGAAGAATCCTGATTTCAGTGGGATAATGAGCGGATTTATCATCGAGATCTTGCAATCCCGCTCGACTGTAGTCCTCGAAAAGATAGAATTCCCAGGGGATATCATAATCTCTCCTGGAGAAGCAGCTATTTCGTATATTTCCTCTGATTAATTTCGTCTATCAAATTCGACATATTCGTTCTTCATCAACTTAGTCAATCCTGTGCCTTATGGAGGCAAGCTCTTCTTAAATTTCACTAACGAATGGACGATATACAACCC
>Ga0302271_10001146_pt1 | contig 25932 bp, 9 predicted proteins | sample III_Bog_N1_1_FD_198767 | JGI IMG/M metagenome (GOLD analysis project Ga0302271, IMG submission 198767) | Peat permafrost microbial communities from Stordalen Mire near Abisko, Sweden - III_Bog_N1_1 | ecosystem: Environmental > Terrestrial > Soil > Wetlands > Peat | place: Sweden: Abisko... | reverse complement strand
TCATTAAACAGCTTCTGTGGGTAACTTTATAAACTAAATAAGATTTTTTTTATTATCATGATGACAATTATCTGCATCTCTGTGCTTGTGTCGATTGTAAAATTGATTAATGCCAAAACCAGGTGATTAAAGTAGAGATAAATATTTTAAAATAACATTTTTTCTTTTTCTTTTTCTTTTTATTAATTTATTTATGATCCAAATACTGCTCTGGAAATAAGTTACAGGAAAATATAAAGAAATTATTTTTCAGACAATCATTCTAACAGCATCCTCCTCTGAATATTTTTCTTCAAAAGTGTAGTTTTTTTGTTGTTGTTGGTTCAATCAAAATGATGAAAAGTGTAAAGTCTCTCTCACGCTACACTAGAGGAAATATTTATGAAGCTCTCTGATAGCACAGAATAATTCTATTCTAGGATGTTTAAGAGTGAGAAAGTGAACAGAATTACTTTAATGCCTTTCTTTGTTGATAAAAAAGGTATTAATCAATAATTATTTGTGGAAAAAAGTTGTACAAAATTTACCACAAGAATCAATTGTTTGTGTAAAGATACTCTTAAAAAAAGTTTTAAATAAAAATACTTTAAGACTTATTTTATTGCAATAATAAGAATTAAAGACCGAAAAATTTGCTTTTTATCATCTCTTTAATCATCAAAAGAAATAAGTTTAGAAGGAGAGATTATATTTATTATCTTTCTTGAATAAATAAATCACTCTTCAATATGCATAAGCTTCTCCAATCATTTGACGGAAAGTATCATAGAAATTAAAGATAACTGACCCTGAAATCATGTAATAAGCTGATCTAGGTCCAAATCCGCTGAGGAAGAGTTTTGGTACTTTTTCTTCCCTAATAATGGTTTTGAGGCAATTTGTAAATCCTTCATATTTAGGGTACTACTAGGTAACTAGTCTTGTTGTTATAAGATCAAATGGGTTACTTAAGATTATTCCTACTAGAGAGCCTAATATCATGCCAGTGATTCTTCTGTTGTAATCTCCTTGATTTGGAATCGATCTATCGATGTGATGTTGGATTAGTTATCTCTGGTAAGGATCAGATGAAGTATAGAGGTTTACATAGTTTTCTCCATGCAAACATAATTAAAACACAGAGTTGAATCCAACACGATAGAAGAAATCTCTAATTGAAAAAAAAAAAACAACAATGAAATCATCATTTTGAAACACGATTATTTGGATTTTTTAGTTTTTATCTTTCAAACAATCTAATAGTTTGTATTTCACCTCATGAGAGAAGGTAACAGAGCTGACTTCATTCCATTCATATATCTGTTGAAGCCTATTTCTCCTGAATTCATTTGAAGATACATTTTGCGCACTTCGAAAGGTAATCTGAAAGGTGTTGCAAATATATCTGCAAAAGTGAAACACAGCAACTGCTTTTAGAATGTTGAAATGCCTTTTAGATATTGATTCTTCATGAGTTCTAAATTAGCCCATCTGTAGGCAGCGTTATTCACGCATACTCCAGAGAATGTGCTGAGCATCCCTTATCCTATGCCTCTGTAGAGAGCTTTAACGCAAGACAAATGATTTTAAACAAAAAAGAGAATCAATTTTTTGTTTATTATGTTTGCAAACTAAAAGAAAGATATCATTGCTTTATTTTGTTACGAAAGTTTTAGACATTGTTTTTGACAAAGAAGGAGATATCTTCTAATGGATGCTTAGCTTGAATTCTTGTTTTGATGGTATTAAACGGATAGCACATTAAAATGCATGATACTTCAAGTGTGAGATTGCTGACGAGATCTAAATTATTTCTAATGAGATACTGGTAGTATTCTGGATCAGACAATGTGTAGGTCTTTGCTTTGATCTTTTCATTTTCAACTTTTCTAATTCTCTCTAGCAATCCTTCGAGTTCTGTATTACTTGCAATGATATCATCTTTATTCTCATTATCATGCTGAAGAATACGAGATTTCTTGTAAATGTCCCTGAACTTTCTGTCTTACTCTATGCTACGTTATTCCATTAAATCTAAGAGTCGTTGATCCTCATACATCTTTCGAGAATCTACTTTCTCTGCTTAGTTGTTTGCCATTTCGAATCGAAAATAAGTACTTCTAAAGATAGTTCCAGATGGTAAAGTTCTCTTTTGTCTTTTAATTTTTTTTTGCTTAAATCAATCAAGATCAAAAAAACTCGAACCTTCTAGATAAATCATATTCCCTCCAATAATCTTCCTTTGATTTAAGCTTATCGCAAGCAGATATTCAACATAAATAAATAACAATCATATAATTAACCAAGACAAAGTAAATATCTGAATGAATTCTAATATTTAAGGTTATTTTAAGTTTCCAGCAACAATCTCAAAATATTTCATTTCAGAATTTTAAAGTTATTTTTATTTGAAATGGTTGTTGCATTCTAGACATCGCAATTAAGTCAGACAAGCCCTATCCTCCGGGATTGTGTTTCTCTGGATTTGAACAAGAAGAGAAGTATTTTTGAGAGCTTGAAGAGATTCCAAATTTTTTAATGTTTAATTTCATTAGTTCAAAAAGTGCAAAGAAGGGAAGCTATCTTTGTGCATTTTAAACCATAAAAGCATAAATTCAATTCACAATATTATATTGTTATTCTGAAATTTTGCTACACTTATTTTATTGCAACATAAATATTTTTATAATTACTAAGTGAGCTCTTTTTTTCTCAATTATATTTGGAAACAAATTAACGAGGATGTTTGAATCTTCTAGGAGAATTAGATCTAGAGTGACGACGTCTGTAGTTATTGTTATTATTATTACTATTATTCCGATTTGGAGAATTATCATCATTTTTTTGATTTTTTTAGTATTAACTATTTCTTCCTTTTCTCATATCTCTATATTTAAAATTACTATTATTGCTATTTTGATGATAATAAAATTCTTAGCTATTATTATTATTTCTAGCCGGGTATCTATTATTCTCTGTTGAGTTATTATGTTTGTAATGTAACTCCCCTTCTTCAGAATTTTTTCTAACTATTTTCTATCCTAAAATACCTTTTTTGTTGTTCTCCAAAGAAGTTGCTTTCTCTGCTTATTCTTCTGGTTCGTAAGATATTCTAGTTCGAGGAGGAGAGAGATCTTCATATTTATTCCCTTTTTCTTCGTTTTCAGTTTTTCGAGATCGAGATCGGGAGTTATTAGGAGAACCAGATATTTTTTCTAATTACATGGATTTATCTTGATTCTGAAGACTTATCCTCTACATGATTGTGAAGTGTTTCTATTCTTCAGAAAAATCAGGATTAGTTTCTGATTAGTTTCCAGATTCTTTGGTATTTAATATATTCTATTATTCTTTCTTGAGACTTTATTATTCCTTCAAGGAAGATTCTCTATCCATATTACCTTTATGTTTCTTGCTGGAAGAATTAAAAAAATCGCTGCTATTCTTTCTGTCTTGTTTAGCTTTTTAGCTACTACTTTATTTTTTACTTCGACTATCACTGCTACTTCTACAATTGCTACTACTGTTACTACTACTATTTCTAGTTCTACTCTTATTCTTAGTATTTCTTTCATCTCTCGATTAGTTCTATTTTAAATGATGTAATTCTTCATTTTATTCCTCTTAATTATTATGATCTTCATCTTGTGGCTTAGTGCTAAATTATTCTACAGTAGTTTACAATTTAGAATTATTTTTAGTGCTACTGAGTTCACTTTCTTTTTTACTAGAATTCATCGAATTATTTCCATCTTAAGATTCCTGATTGTTATGATTTCTTTAAGGAGACATTTGATGACATTCTTGAGTATCTTAAGATCTCTCTTGATTTTAGATTGTTTCAGTTACCATACTTAAATCAGTTACTTCAGGATATTCCTTCACTTATTAATGAATATCAGAATTCTTAAGTTTAGTCAGACTTGAGTTGTACATTTTATCCTCGATATTAGAAGTATTTTGATCTTTAATTCCATGTCTTCTTAGTTTCTTTATTCCCTCTGGAGAATGATTCATATGAGCATGAAACTCAGAAATCCTCTGTTTTACTGATGGAGATGAAATTCCAAGATTTTAGGTGGCTTTTCATGAGCAAGAGAAAAAAACAAATCAAATCAAATAATTTTTATTCATCAATTTAAGAATTATTTTTTGGTGTTTGAATGCTCCATTCTAAGGATTTAATATTGAAAATATGAATAAACACATTATGTTTACATCTTTGTTTCAAGAAATCTTCTGCAATTTAAGTTATCTCGTAGTTGTAATTGATAGGGTTAAATATTGCAGATGGTGTGTTCAATGAAACGGTTTATTCTTGATAATCATGATCTAGGTGATTCCCATGATATATCGGAGTCGTACTTCGTTGACTGAGTTTCTTCATGTCATCTTCTTCTTGTTTTTGCTTTAAATAACTTGGCCGAAGCTGCTTGAATGCCTTATGGATACTCTAAACGTCTTCTAGGAAATATTTTTAGAATTAAAGGTGTTAATTTGTTTTTGAATAAGACTGCTAGAATCTATTCTAATCCTTCCTTTCATAGAAACTATAATAAGAGTTCTCTAATCTATCTCTGACTCTCCAGGATTGTTTAGAATATCCAGGATGCAGATTCACTCGAAAATGAGGAAATTCCTTTAGTTTTGCAGGTAGTTAGCAGATCAACGTAAACGCAGAATCTACATCTGATAAAAGTGCCATACAATGCTTCTTTGCATTGAGCAGAATCGGCTCTTCGATGCTCTTAACCGCAAAAGGAGGTAAATCAACCATATGCAGAATTCTTTGAAAGTTTGATTTATCAAAATATCCTGGGAGATTACGAAATATTACAGGAATCCATCCTGATTCTGCATAAACAGATTCATTCTGTTAATTATTAGGATAATTCTTTTTAGCATTGCTTTTTGTTGGATTATTCAAATCATTCGTAATTACTCGATACAATTCTAAATTATCTCCAAGTAACTACCTAAACTATTAGTAATGATTTCTAAAATAAGCAAATATTATCTGAGCTTGCTTTTCATTTGCTAGACTCACGAGCAGCGAGTATTTACCTTGATAATAGAATGTTCTCATTGACTCAAAGCAGATAAATGGCATGGCATAAAATTTATTTCGGATATCATGTTTTATTGTAGCTGAGGACAGCGATACATCAATGTTAAGAAATAACAATTCGGAGCAGCTCCCCCAAAAATAATTGTAATCGCTTCTTCCATTCGATGAAGATGATCTCCTTTAGGCTGGTGGTGCATCTCTCTCGATAGTCAGCAATGATGAATCTATCATGTATGGAAGTACATCTTCTAGACTTGTATTTGTTGGAATTGCTTTTTATTTTCTGCGAGACTATGAAGTATCTTCGTCGCTCTCGTTAGGGGAGCTCTCACCTGAAGTTACTGTAGGTAAGAGAAGATCAACGGGAAGAAGTAACTCTGTAGAATATTTGTCGAAAGTTTCATCTTTATCAAAATAAGTTTAGTCATTTTGTTATTTTTAGCTGTTAGCTTTTTCAATAGCTTGGTTTTCTAATACAACAGTAGCTCTTGTGTTTGAAAATGTTATTAATTGTTAAGGGTTTTCTCCAGAGAAAAGAACTCGTTCATCGGGGAGGCTGAAGTGCTGCAGAAAATCTTTTCGTAATTCAAGTTGCTGCCGTGTCTTTTCAAGAACGTAATATGCAGTCTTGGAGCTTTGTTTACTGCTTTTGTAGCTTCGGGGATTCATTTTTGAAATAGATTTATTTGGTTTTTTGGATTATTTTGGGAGGAATGTTATCTCGATTATTCAATTGATCACACAATTGGGTTTGAATTTTTTGTAGTCGAAGCTAGCGTAGATTCCTTAGGCCACGGACAGATGGAAGAGTATTGTTCGAGAACAAGTAATTCAACCTTAAACTACCCTTGCTGTTGCTGCTGTTTCTAAGATGTGATCTAAGATATTCAAGTTTAACTGTTTCTTGTGTCTATCTCTATTTTAGAAATAATGTATTTTTCTCTAGATACTTTGGGATTATCCTTGTCTAAATATCCCCCCACTCTACTTTTTAGATTCTATGAGAGTTTCTTAATTATCTTTATTTTTGTGATGGAATTTGTTTCTCATGATTTCCTAATAATTTAGTATTGCTTTTTGATTGCTTTTAGATATGATATCCAAAGAGTCTTTAATTTTGAAGGTGAAGATCATTCATTAATTTCTCTGAGTTTGAAGGATAATACAACTGGCATAATAACCTTTTCTTTTAAAAACTAATATGTTCACAAAATACACAATATTTTTGTTTTAATTAATTCAAAAAAAATGGTGTTTATTATCGAGAGTATGAATAATAAACTATTCCATTAGCCCATAATTTTGTTTGAGTCTTGTAGTAATTTCCAAACATAAAAAGCACACAAAAATGCTTTTGATTCTAATCAAGCAGATATGGGGTTTATATCCGTTTGGTGCAATCCTAAATTCAAATTTGATTTTTTAACTTTCTAATTATTCTCCCTCCCTCCCCATACAGATAAAAAAAGAAAAAGAGAAAATAAAGAGACTACACAAGGAACATTGATTAAACTTAGCCATTTCAGTTAACAGCCATGTCTGAAAATGTACTTCTTCAATTCTAAAATTGCCATTAATTATTTTTCCATGGAAAACACATAAACTCCATTTCTCTCTCCTTCATTGACTATTTTGATTGATTTTTAATAGAAAATCAAAGAATCTGAAGCACTTCTGAAAGCATCTGCATCTAAGAAGATAGAAGGAATGCTAGATAGTAGCTAAGATTCAATATCTAGTGATGTTGATCCTTAAAGCTCTATGCAATCTCTAAGTGACTTGGAAGAAAATGAAAGTGAAAGTCTTTCAAGTATTCATCTGTCGCCTCAGAAAGCAGCCTTAGTTTAGACAAAAAGTAAGTACTTGTTTTGTAATGAAATATGTTTAAAAATATGATATTTTTGATCAACTTATTAGAAAAAGTACAGACAAATGAAGATGAGCCTCCAAAAGTATAGAAGAGACCTCGCCGTCGTCGCCATCGTCGCTCTCTAGCTGAGATTATCTCGGAGATATCAACAGAAACAGAGAGTGACTCTAGTGAGCAAGTAGTAGGAAAACATAAGAAGAAGCAAGAAAAGACATTTTAAAAAAAGGAAAAAAGTGTGAAATAAGACAACAAAGAAGATTTAGAAATTGCAATTAAATCCACTACGTAAGAGAAGGATCTTGGTTAGGCTTTTACAGTGAAAGAAGAAGAAGAAAGTGATGAAGATAGTTGCAATGAAAACCAACTTACCTAACAAAAATCCATTCAGAACGATAAAAAATAGTTTCCAAACAAATAAACCAATCTTCAAACTACTTTAGAGAACTTCAGGTAGAATCAATCTTTGACAATCGAGGAGATGGAGACGATGAGTAAACTCTTAAGTATCCAAGCTAATGAGCTTCAAATGAAACAAAAAAATAAAAAGCATTCTCATAAGTTGAATTAGCAGCAGCAGCAGCGACCGCCTTCGTTTAAGGCATTACTAGGTGAGCTACCTATGAAAAAAGTAAAATAAGAAATAGAAGTAGAAACCTAAAACAAATCGTAGATTGTGAAAAAAAACATCAATGCATTGATTGGTTAATTGCAGCCTAAGGAAGATGCATATGCAGGAGTGAATATGGAGAATAGGTAATTTAAAGTGAAAAAGTAGATTCAGTAATAAGAACAATAGTAGTACTTGTAAAAATACTCCGGAGTAAATAATCAATATTAAACAAATGGAATAGGATATCACTAAAGATAAAATGTAGGATTTAGTGGGATAACAGAGAAAATAACACAAAATTGTTCTTCGTAAGGTTATCTAAAGGAAGCAAGTGGTGTTTAAGGAAATTCAGTGTTTGGAATGAGAAATCATACTGGAAATATAACTCCTACGATTAGAGGAAATATTCTGGGGAATAGATTTGAGTAGTAAAGATAATAGCTGAATAGCGTAGCGGATATTGAAACTGAAATTTAATCTCGAATTGTGTCGATAAAACAAGAAATTGCACCACTTCTTGCATATCTTGATTCTGGTTTATTGTCAGGAGCAACAAGTTTTGCATAAAGTTTCGAGGAGCGATAATTTAATTACAATAATAAGGAAGATGAAGATATGAATTACAATACAAGTAATACATAAATTGATTCTTCTTTCAATTCAAGAATCTATGAAGAAATTAGAGAAAAGAGAGCATAATTGTAACTCTAAGACTAATAATATCAAGAGTAGCAGTTGCAATGTTTAAAGCAGTAAATTTAACTTAAATTGTCGCAGCAACAGCAGCTTGAACAATAGCAATAACAATTCCAGTAAGAATTCTAATTGCAGCAATAAGAAAATATTTAGCTGAGGAATTCTTAAAATCGTTAGGCTAGAATCTTGACTTCAACAATACCTGCAACACAAACGAGATAAATCGAAAAAGGGCAAGCTGTAATGAATTTTGATTCCAAAAGAGGGTAGAGACAACCAAGCAGAGATAATAATAACAGCCATGGGCATTAATAAACTGGTAGAAATTATGATGCAAGAGCTGGAGATTGGCTTTGTGGGAATTGTAGAAACTTCAATTTTGCATACAGAGAAATCTGTAATCGATGCGGGATAAAGCAAGATGAGAATGTCTTAATGGTTCATCCTCAAATCACTAAGGAAGCACTTGATTTGATCCATGAGTTGAATAACGGAATGAAGAAATAGCAGTAAAGAAGAGCAGATGAAATCAAAAGAACTTATGAAAAACCAGGATAATAAAACAAAGAAAATTTTAGAAATTTCTAAAATGCACCAAAAAACAACAACGGAAGCGATAATAGCTGCGAGCAATAAAATAGATTAAATGAGTAAATAATCGGCAAGATCTTTCCTACAACGCAAAGGCAATTTTAGCAACAAAGATAGTGTGTGTCACCACCATAATAATAAGAATAAAAATATGGTTTACTTGAAGATTTGCAGAGTCCTATGAATTTACAATAATCAGGGTTATCTTACGAATAATTAGATGCATAGAATAGGGTATTTACTTAGATAAAGTAGCAATCGTAAAATAATGGAATAATGCAAGCCATCAAACCAACTAATCAGCAAGCTAATTCGATTTAATTGGCCAAGAAAAAATGGTCTGTTTATCCGAGGATCGATATGAGGTGACGGAGACATTTTTACTAAGCTGGAGGACATTATTTCAGTTGTAAGATAAGTTTTTAAGCCTGAATTTAATGATTACTGACCTCTTTTAACATTTTTAAAGCTGTTTTAATTGTTTTTCTATTTAAAAATGTTAAAATTTTTGTTAGATGTTAGGTCAAAAATAGAATTTAATTGATTAGTTTTTTTTAATAAAGAAAGTAAATAATTTTAAGAAGCTCTTTGCTCACTTTTCTTGTTTTTTTGATGCTGTTTCTTATAAATAGGATTTTGAAGACTTTATTCAATTATTTCAAAGAATTTAAATCTATCTGCTAATTCGTTAAATTATCTATTTTTTTCTTCTTAATTCAACATATAAAATCTTCCCCCCTCCCGTCTCTCTCGCTTCCCCCACTTAGATTATATTCATTGAGTCTGATATTAAATATCTATTAATGTTAAGAATACCTCTGTTTAATATTCTGTTTTGAATGCGAAAATAATCTCATAAAGTGATCGTTAAATTCCCCAGATAACATTAAATAATTAGCGCAAACAATTCAGAATACACACACACAAGAAATCTCTGAATAAATGACTACTTAGTTATCGACATCATTGAGATGAAACGCAGCATAATAAAAATATGGACTCTTTAGTTTTTAAACACCCTTCATCATTCGGAATTTTAGTTTCTAAACAACTCTCAAGATTTAAAGAACTTAAGGAAATTATACACTGGGAATTTCGCAGTAATATTAACAATATTCTGCAGTTCCATTTCGCAAAGATACTGACTTAACTCCATCTACGCAACTACAGTGATCCTAATGTTCTTTTATCTTTTGAGAATCCCAAATCGGAAAATAAAAAAGTTACTGAAAAATGTAACGAAAAAAAAAGAGATTATGCCTCTCGTTTTGTCGAGCTGAAAAGCTCCTGTCGATATTAAGTCCCTAAAAGATGAGTAGTTTTTAGAGAGATATAGAAGAAGAGAAATTGTATTGCACCAAGTAATAAGCATTTTGCTTTGCATTTATGTGATCATAATTGTGATTTACATGTATTATCTTTGCGAAAAGCACTACTCAACAATTTATGAATCGAGACCAAAAATCAATGCCAAGTTAATATCTTTAAATATAAAGAAATGCCTCTCTTTTTAACTAAATATTATCTTATACTAAAGAAAAACAATCAAAAAAGAAAGATTCTTCTAATTAACGGAAAGATAATTAAATTCAATTGCATAAAGTGAATAACATTCATGTAATAACAATGCTTCCATATTTGTGAATAAAAAAAAAGAATTTTTGCTAAAAAAATAATTCAATTTAATAAATTCCAAAAATGGATAGTTTTAGGGAAAAAAAATCTAAAAATAATTAGTATTTTGAGGATTAAGGAATATGATTCAAAAATACAAATTATTAAACAGAAATCAGTTATGGAATGAAAGACATACAAGGGAAAATCATTAATCAAATCGATTCCCTCTTTATTTAATTATCTCAAGAGCATGAATTGAAATATTAATGTTAATTTTAAGATGATTGTTTTTATCAAACTGTGGGAAATTGCATCACATTACAAGAAATTCATAAACTTCAATTTGAAATTAAAAAAATCAAATAGGAATCCCCTTCATAATTAGATTAAAAGGAATAATTGAGAAGAAAAAAACCCAACTGACTAATGAGTGATACGCGTTGTTGTTGCCATAGTTTTTAAGATTCCCGTAAAAAAAACCATAACTGCAAATAGCCTTACAGTTCTTAATCCACTGCTAATTTTTCACATTCTTAGCAAAAGAATAGGCAACAACAAAGGTCATCATATCTTAGTCCATTGAGTTCCCCCATAAAGTAGCTCAAATAGCGAATTATTATTTCCTATGCTGCAATTATGTCATGAGCACAGTAAAATGAATATTTTTTCATTTTTGAAGCAGAAAAGCAGCTGCATGCTTCATTAATGTTAAATATATGAATATCATTCATTAAACTATCGATTTATCCTCATGATTGAGGTGGAGGTTCGAATTGTTCATTAAAGAACTTCGTAAAACCATCCCTCATGAAATCATCTAAACTTTCCTGCAAATAAAAAGTATTAAATATGAATAAAATCAAATATCATTAAACAAAAAATCAAAATCAATATGCAAAACTACACACAAAAATGAAAATCAAATAAAATAATATTGTAATCCCAAATTTTAAATGGTTGAAGATTTTAAGGAGGAGGAAGAGAGAGAGAGAAACATAGTTGTGGAAGAATTAATGAAGGAGGGGAGAAATATATTTATCATAATCTCAAGTAAAAAGATAAAATATGCATTCTTATTCTTCCTTTCAAATAATTTAGGCTACTTATTTTTATTGACTAAATAAATAAAGAAAAGTTGCTAATTTCGCAACAAAATTTAATAATAATTTTTTATTACTTTAATAGTATTTTTAAAAAATATTTGAAGTCAAATGAATTTAGATATTTTCCAAGCATTTTAATCCTGCTATCAACTCATCCCCTATTTATGAATGAAGAAATCTGAAAGTATCATAAACTTCAATCAAATTAAAGTCCTTGAGCAAGTAAAATAATCAGGGAAAATCTTAGATAATTGATGATAATGAGCATGGTTTTATTGAAGGTAAATAGTAAAACAAAAATGGATTTTGAAAACAAAACAAACTATTAATCATCGAAATGAGAAAACCAGTTAGAAAAGCTTAACAAATATACATAAAACCTATTTTATGTCATTTAGACAACTACCTTGGGGAAGGAACGGTCTGTTTAGATGATTTGATAAAATATATGTTAGATTTGATGGTAAATTTTTGAAAATTTGAAATTATTCGTTGCTAATTCAAGGTGGGATGCTTAGTAAAAGTCATGGAAGTAATTAAAATTAAATCAAACAAAAAATATTCAAAGAGAAAGAGATAACTCTTCACTTGAAACAGAAGACAAGACAAGAATGCACAGGAGAGGGTTTGGGAGAGACACACAGAAGACAAGAACAGACAAAAGACTCAGAAAGATCATAAGAGCATATTTAAAATGATTGCCCAATGGTACAAATGTTAGTTTGATTAGTTCTATTCACTGACAATACAACATGTTGACTTCTTTTTGATTTTACAGATAACTGCATGAATTGAACATTGATGAATTCAAGGAAGTTTTTAATCAACCCCGATGAACTCCTTGCTGTTTATTCTTTTGAATATGAGCATGGATCGATTTGTCTTTCAAAAAATAAACTTTCTCTCTTTCTATCTAAAGTTATCATCTTATCTTCGATTAGCATTATTGAATTACTATTCATCTTATAATATCTTTCAAAATATCCACCGAAAAAATGCTCGGTCTCTCTCGCTCATTTCAATTTAAAAATTAAAAAAAAATGCTCAAAACAAATAAAAATACATTCATCAAATAAATACAAATGCAATAAAAACAAAAAACATTAAATGACAAAAAAATAATTTATGAATCTATTTCAAATTCAAAGTAATTTGCTGCTATGCTCTTAAGCACTGCATTTATTTTTTTAAAAATTGAACCTGCAAAAACATCAAATGAAAAGACGATAATCGTTATTAAAAAAAATTAATGTAATAAAAATTCAATTTACATCATTTAAGAAGATGATTAACTACTAATTCATGGGGAATAAGAGTATTTAGAAACAAATGTGAAAGGAAATCTTGAATAGAATAGGATAACAATGATTTCAACTGAGAAGCTTTCACTTCATTTTTGAATGTATTCAATGGAATGTTTGTGGAAATGATAATACAATTGCTTAGTAAAATTATAATGGAATGAAGTCAATGATTGAACCAAAAAAAAGATATTTCTGATGTTTCTAAGTACGGATCTGATGTGCTTATTGTTAATTAATTGCCAAATTTATGTCTCTGCAGTCAATGACTTCTCTTTGGGACTAATTGCTATTCTAACACATAATTATTAATTTCTTTTTGTTTTTTAAACAATAACAATCACAAATTTTGAAAGATTTTTAGAAGAAAAAGATAATAATAGAAAATTAAGCATAATAAGACAATGATGTGCGGAGCTAAGCAACAGAAACTATTAGAACTTGATGAAGCAAGGAGCAAGATCGAGAAACAAATTAGTTAGCTCAACAAGGAAATCAGTTTCTATGAAGAAAAAAGTTAGACATTTACTTTTTCATCTAGAGAAGATATAGATTTAAAGTTAATAATTTTACTTTAAATCTTATGTTTTCTTTAGATTACCACAAGAGTCTTGTCGACGAGGAAGGATTTCCAAGAGCAGATTTAGATTTTGGAGAACTCACGACTTACAGAAACACTAAGAGAAAATTCAATGGTACTGAAAGAGAGAGAGGATATTAGAATGTGCCGATTAAAGGGAAATTTGATCTTATTTGTCTTTATTTTTTTTGAACAAAATAGAGCTGAACAACGATTACAAAGCTATTATGGCAGAAATTGAAACAAGTAAATGATTCATTTATTGTCTTGCAAATCTCAATGGAAGTTAATTTATTTGAAACATTGATTTGCAGATCTCGGAGATATGCATCATGAGTTGTAGGAGAGTGGATAAGCAGAAAGAGATATGGAAGAGTATGATAAGCGAGTTGCATTAATGAAACTCTAAGCTGCAACTGAGTAAGAGAAGAAACAATTTGAGGAAGCTAATGACAATAATATACAAATTGAAGATAAATAATAGGATTTGCAGGTTAAAGATAATGTGGCTTTTCCATTTGCAATTATCAACGAAGTAACTGACTAATCTCCATCATAAGAAGCAGGAATAAGAGTTGGAGATTTAATTGTGACATTTGGATAAGTTAATAACTACAATCACAATGAATTAGCTTACCTCATAGAAACAGTCAAAGCTAACATCAATAAACCAATTCTGGTATCTGTCCTTAGAAAAGGCGCAGAGACTGTCCCATCTGAGACGTTTTTCTATAAAGGCAACGACTACTAGAAATTGGAGTTGAGTTTAATTCCTAAGACATGGAAAGGACAAGGAGTTCTAGGGTAAGCTTATTAGATGCAGATTTTGTTTTGAAAGATTTTTAATTTTTTCCATTTTGTTGATGGCTATTTTACAGATGCAGATTCAAAGTAATATGATAATGCAAATAACAAAGTGATAAGAAGATCTGCTGGGCTTAAGGATCTTCTGATTTAAACATAAGATATAAGGAGATACAATGCTATTTTATTTGAAATTGGATATCTGCATATTGTTGTTTTGTTAAACTGCTTGAGGTTTACATCATTTTTTATTTTATTGCAATAATCTTTATTTTTTATGAATCTCTCAATCTTAAATTGTTGTAAAGAATTATTTTTTGTTGTTGAAAGGATTATTAGAAATAGATCAATAAGATTCCAAAATTACACATAAATCAACTCAAAAAGAGTGCAAAGGTAGTAGTAGTCCACTTCTCCAACTCTTTTTTAGACATCGAACAATTATTGAAAACGTGTAATATTTTTGCTCAATATGAATCACTTTTTGTGTATTTTTCCATCTTTTTTATTGGTTATCTTAACGACTCTTTAAATTAAAAGTAGAAATTCGTTAATTAAATAATGTTTCATATGGCTCAATAGAATACCAAATGGGGAAGTTTAATAATCTTCTAAGTCTGCAAAAAATAATTTAAGAAAAAGTTTTTTGCTTTTAATTTAACTTTCCAGCAGACTTAACAGCTTAATATATTATTATAATTTATCAAATTGAAACAATTATCCTCCAAAATGATTTAAGCACAACCAAAAACCAAACCATTAAGGGATACTCATTAAAGGCCTCAATCTGTCTCTCATGAAGAAGGTAGAATCACAGTATTCACTGAAGCTAAACTTTCTGTTCTTGTTCCATCGAAGCAATCTCATAAACGAGGAGTAGACGCAATTCTTAAGGAGAATTCATCTTTATCACGAGTTATTTCTGGATCATCATCCACTCGGTCATTAAGATAATCTAACGAAATCTTCTAAGAAGGAGGCAAACGTAAATTCTAGAGCTCCAAATCGATTGATCTCTCCAAATGCAGTACTGAAGATTTGAGAATTCCGCGAAAAGCACACGGAGTCTACAATCAAGAAGTTATTCGAGACAAAATGGAAAAGAGCTCATCAACTGCATGTATTCAAAGAAATAACTTAAGTTAATCAAAAGACAGGAAAGAAGTGTCTTAAGACAGAAAGATAGTACCATAAAAGATTAAGACATATTATGATCAACCAGAAATATTGAAATATTCAATAAATAGAGATTTCTAAGTTGCTCTACCAAAGACTACAACAACACAGAATTCTAATACTGAAAGACCAATTTATTATCTTTCTTCGAAGAACGTACAACGAGCATTTAACAACAGCGAGATCAAAACAAGGAAATAAGCTTGTGAAAAGATTAATTAATCGATCACAATTATGAATGATTTAGCGCATAGTAAATAATATTCTAAAGACGTGCAAGTCAATACAATTAAATAAGCACCTGAACCATTAAAGCCGTCCATTTCATTTAATCGAGTACCTGTTTTGCATTACAGGCAAATTCACACAAATAGAGTAGCTGTGTCTTCTAACGGTGCAAGTTTTTATCTTAATTGATGTGTTTTTTGGATTATTTTTTAATTATACTGGAAATATGTTATGTTTTTGTTGTCATTTTTAAGTTCGGAAGAAAATTGTATTCAAGGCAAAGGGATAGATAGATAGATAAAAGCCTTTAGATATAAGATATTTATATATATTTAACAAAAGATAAGAAAAGCCTGTAAACTTTATCAGCGATAATGATACTACAGGAGATGGTATTATTCATGCTGATTATTCAGGTTTGTCTTCGAATTTGTCTTTTATTAACTTTTGTACTTTTTCTACCCAGACATTAGCAGGATGATCCAGTTCCTTGTTGTGATTATTGTTACAGCAAAAAGTATGAAAAACAAAAAAATAAAAAATACTCATAATAATTAATTTACTTTGAAAAAGTATTTCTTCTTTGGGCCGACGATGGTAAATTTAGATTTTTCACTGAGTTCTATTAGCACCTGCTTTGACAGTGGAATCTCACCCTTCAGAGAAAGATATTTTAAAAAAGGTAATTGTTTTATCACAGATTTGGAAAACAAATATTTACCTTTTTAATATTAGTAGCAGGGTCGTAGTAGATGAGCTTAGGAGGCTCTTCTTGAAGAATTAGCTATCGGGGCTTGTATATTAGCCATGCTACTTTTTTAAGTACTCTGCCAGTTATTAGTGGGCGCATAGATCCTGTATTGACAGCTGATAGAGGACTAGATGGAGGAAAGTCATTGATTTCAGCGTCATCTAACTCAAGCATATGCATGACTTCTCTTTTAGGAGCAGTAGTTTTACTGAGATTAGCCCAATCGATTCCTTTAAAGAAAGGATGATTTTTGAGGGTCTTCATGTCATTTATTCCTATATTTAACACAATCAGATTTTATTTTTGCTTTGAAAAAGTTAAAGAAAAAATCCAGAAAAAATCTTCTTTTTACCTGGTTCACCTCCTCCAATTCTAGCTTAGGGATTACGTTAGAGCAGTTGCTTAATAAGATCAGCTGCATCTTGAGGTACTGTCTTTAGTTATTGTTTTTGAAAAAGAATAAAGAAAAAACAACTTTATTTTTGTTTAATACACAAATATTTTAATTTATCTACATTTGGGATGATGAAATGGCAAGCTTTGACTTTATTGAAGACTTTGAATTCATTGATATCATTTGGATCAACGAATGGAGTATTTCCAACGAACATTCGATATATTATGCATCCAAGTGCCCATAAATCAGCAGCTGCGGAGCATATTTCACCTTCGAGCAGCTCTGGTGAGACATATCTTGTAAAAAAATTGAAGCAAACATTTTAAAAAAGCAGAGATAAATAAAAAAGTGAAAATGAAATATTACTCAGCCGTGCCAACAAAAGTTGCTGATCTTGTCCTAGAATGATCATCATCCATCGGGTCTGTTTCATCAGGGAATTTCTTTTTTATGTGACATATTTTCTCATAGAGTGCGGGAGATATTCTTCTATCGAAACCGCAAGTTCCAAAGTCAATGATTTTCATGTGATTGTCTTTGGTTAGCATGATGTTCTCTGGTTTTAGATCTCTGTGAATGATGCCTTAGCTATGCAAGGTCTCAAGAATATTGACGATTTCAGCAGTGTAGAACCGTATTGTATCCACAGTTAAGAATTTAACTGTTAAAATGACACAAACATTTGTTATTCCACTCAAAATAAAATGAAACAAAAATTGTCTTTTTAACAGCAATAAGCTCCTTACAATTATGCTGAAGATAACTGGAGAATTCACCACCTTCGCAGTATTCAAGCACAAAATAAAGAAATTAGTTATCTCTGAAGCTTCCAAGCAACTTCACGACTCCATCAGATTTTATGAAAGTCAGAACTTCTTTCTCAATGAAGACTTGATATTACTTCTTCTCCTGTGTGCAAATTAACAAAATTTGAATGAAATCAAAGAGCTAAAGTGAATATTTTTGTGAAACATTACTTTTGCAAGGTAGGACTTTTCTAGAATCTTAATCGCACAAAGTTCGCCATCTGATTTGTTCTTTGCTAGAATGACTTCACCATATGATCCTCTGCCAACGACTCTTATGATGTCGTAGTTATCCATAGATAATTTATATTCTGTAAATATAAAAACAAAGACATGTTTAGCTCACTCTTCAAAAGTGATAGCAAAAAGACTAACTTATCAATCAGTACCTGCCATATCGCTTCAAAATGATTGCAAGCTGTCTAAACTAAAATAAGTATTTCTATTACTCTCTTTTCCAATTTCTGTTGTGTCCCTTTTCACACACACACTCAAAGTATCGCGACAACCACTCTGATAACTTCCTTTTCTCTTTTTTTTCTAAATTAATTTTATAATAATTTCCTCTCTTTCTCTCTGTCTGTCTCACTTGGAATCTTCAAATAACGCTTATTTTTATTTGGATAATCACACTCAACGGGTTTAACAAAAAAACCTTCAAGTAGGCTTCATTATTGTCTGTATTAATCAAACCTATTTATGGATATTTTTAGTACAAAACGACATAACTACACCCTACCAATGATATATTGCTTTTTTCTCTCTTGCATCTCTCCATAAGCATTTCATTTTACAAATATTATTATCTCTCTGATGTATTTGCTATTTATGCTTAATCAATATCTCAAGAGAAACAGCCTATGAATAGAATACATTTTCTATGATTGTTAATTTGCTGACTAAATGTAATAGAAAATAAATTCAAATAATCGATTCATCAGAATTGACTAGCAGTCTAAAGCTTTGTGCAGGTTTCTTCCAGTAGTGATAATAGGTTATCTTCTGTCTCCTCTCTGAAGCAAAATTATAGAGAATATTAATATTTTTGGTATTCTTCGAGTTTTAATAAGATTAGGATCATTTTTGGGATTAGGGCAATTGAACAAAATACTCAAAAATAATAGCCATTTTATTATGTAATCATATTGTATTTTTTAGTATCTTTAATTCTCCCTAAAAATAAAACTATTACCTTGTCTTCTTTTCTCCATCAAGCTCAATCTTAACACGATTGACAACATCCTTGAGCATATCGAAGATGGCAGCTTCAGATTGTTCTCTTTGCTTCTTTTGAGCATTGACATTTTCGTTGATTTAGCTTAGCTCGAAGGTAATGGTCTTCATAAGACTCTAATCGTTTTCTTCTCTCTCTGCCTTTTCAGATTCAATCGCTCCTTCGATCTTAGGCAAGTCCGATTGAAGAGATGAGTACAGATCATCGATGACTTGATTGCGAGAAAGTTATTCCTTTGCAATTTCATTCTTCAAGAAACTATATTTATCCTCCAAACTGCGCGCAACCTTTGCTTCATAGTCCTTACGAGCTTCAGTCTCACTGTCGATAGCTTAAGAGAATTTACTCTCGATTTAAGAAAGCTCTTAATTGCCTTATTCGATTTGGCTTTCTTGATTGCTGCGCTCTTCTTGCAAGATTTTCTCAAAGCGAATCAACTATTCAATAAATAAAAGGAAAGTTTCAAAACAGCACAAATACAACAATTTAGTTTAGATTTTTCAATTAATAGAATCGAATGCCTTTTTCTTACATTCTCTCGAATGCCATTGAGGGACTTATCGAAATCAGTCTAAACCTCTTAGAATTGCTCTTCTAGCACTGATAGATGGCTTTCTGCCTACTCAAATTTCTTATATCTCTCAGACTCGACTCCAATCTTTTTCAAATCAAAATTGATTGTTCTGTTAATAAAAGAAATTAAACAAAGATTCTGCTGCTTATTATGAGTGTCTTGTCTCTTACTTGGATGCTATTGAGTCTCTCTTAAATCTTTTGAATGCGATCATTGTGAGGAGAGTTAGGGATAACTGTTTTATTTTTATGTTTTTTTTTCAAAAAAAAGTGTCATACAAATTGATTTAAATCCAAGCATCAAGAGCTAAAAAAGATCATCATTAATCAGCAAAAGTATAGCTTGAAGTTAAACATATTATTGATATGAAATGGTATTGTTACATTTAGCTTAAGCAACAGACATTCTTGTAGATCGAGAAGTGCTTTGAAGATTTGTGTGGGATACTAATATTTTTATTTATTTCTTTTGTTGTTTTATTTTTTGATTATTCGCTCTGCTAATACTACTAAATAAGTCAGATTCCCCTTTATATTTCATACAAACAATCATTTGCAATAAACTCTTGGGGATCTCTCTCAGTCTTCGTTAAGCTCATTCAAATCTTTGTACAGAAGAAAGAAAAAAAGGTGAAATATTTGGCAACGAAACAAATAATATTTACCTGACTATTTCTTAATATTTGTAGGAGTTCAACACTAGCAACAAACAAAATGTAATATGTAAAGTGATTGTGTATTTTTTATTTGTCATTTTTTAAAAAGAAAACTGAATTGAAAGAGCAAAAGCAAATATTTTGTAGCATGTTTTGTTTGTATGGAGTACAATTGAAAAATAAAAGAATGACTCTTTCAAAAGAATAAGAAATATACTGAATACAATTGAATAATTAAATTCTTGATTCACTGGTTTAATAATATCTGTTTCCCATTCAAAGGAGAGAATATAAAACCTCTCAGCTTGTTAATTCCTTGAGAAGAAAAAAAACAATTAGTCGGAGTTGCCAAAAAATAAGCTCAATTTGTTTCTTCTGGTTGGACTTTTGAGAAGATTTTCAAAAAATGATCTTTAAAATTTAAAAGAAAAGTCTCAAATAGTGTTGAGTTTTCAATGAAGTTGTGATCTTCAACACGATGAATGAAATAAGTTCATTGATAAATAATAATATTTTTAAAAAAAGAATAAGCTAATAACTTAATGGGAAATCATAAGAATGTTAAAAGATCAATCTTGAGTTAAAAATAATTAAATAATAAATAGATGATTCACTGAGAATTATAAAAACCAATTTGATATTAGCATAGAGGAATAATTATCCCCAAAGTGATTGATAACCGTTTCTTTTGAGAGGGATAAGCCAGCTAGAAAGATTAGGGTAATATTGTCTGAAGAAAAACTAATATATTATTATTATTATTATTATTTGTGATTCTTATTAGTCTTTAAACTTTTCCACCTGTCCAGAGCGATTCCATCGTCTCTTTAAAAAAATGATACCTGCATTAAGCGGCGAATTCAAAACCTCTCGTAAGATCTCAAACAGACAACTTAAAATCCCTGAAATATCTCTTGATAGTGATATCTTCATGGGTTTAGCTACTTTCGAAGACATCGATAGAAAATTCAATAAGTTTGCTTCATTCTCTACTTCGAAGGCATCGTTCTCAAAGAAACTGTTAGAAGCACAAGAAGCAGCTCCTTTATTTCATTAGAATTCCACTTTAAAATCGAAGGATTCATTTTCTCTTGGTAAAGTCACTTTCAAGCTTCCTTCAGCTTCTGGATCTAGTTTTAAGCACACTTCTTGCGAAAGAAAGAATTCCGTTTCTACCACTAGTAACGCTGACACTATCTCAGCTGAGGGTAAGCTGCATACACCTAGAAATTTCTCCGATTCCGTTCATAGAGTGCTATTCAAAGAAACCAAACTAGATTAGTAAGATTCAAATGTACTGAAAGAGTCTTCTTCTGCTGCTGGTGCTTCTGCTTCAGTGAAAACCATTCGCCTGTAGAAATCTTTCTCGATTTCTGGATAAACTCCTCGAATGAGTTTATTCGAACTGACAAACATTCAAAGAAGCATTCAGTAGAATAAGAACATCAGTGCAATCCGTAGTGGGCTTGAACAAATGAACAATGAGAGTATCACTTCAAGCACGTTCAGCAATCCAACATTAGATAGCTTATCAACGTTTATCTATGAATTTGCGAACACAACAATTGGATAAATAAATGTTTAATCACCTCCGAATGTGGACAGAATACTAATGGCGTTAGGAATTCAAAGAAGTAAGTTTATTTCCTTGCCTACAAGTAAAGAAAAAGAGAAATGGATTATCTCATCGATTTAGAGGAATTGTAAAGAGTAACTTGATTAGCTATTACAGAAGATCTCAGCACGAACATAATACTCGCTTGAGTAGGAAGTAACAAAATAAATAAAAATGTGTTTTGTGTGAAAAATAATTGTTGGAATAAACATTAGTGTTTTTTCTGTTGATTTTTGTAGGAAAAAGAAATGAATAAGTGCTCGAATAAGCGAGATATTGGGGAGATTTTCAGTTGGATTAAGATACCCTCGAAATATGAAGCATTAAAGAAAAAACTTTAGTAGAATCTTGTCGAAATTCTGTATTCAGAAGGAAATGCAGAAAGACTTTAAGCGAAAAACGAGGAATTCAACAACGACAATAATAACTCCAATGCACTTAGAAGAGATTCCAGTAGTCTGAGTCCATCGAAAATAGCCAAGAAAAAACGAAATGTGTAGCTGTAATTTGAGGATTCTGTGAATAATAAACCACTTACACATTTCAAAAAACGCAAAATTATACCATCATCATCGAATTTTGGAGCAAATACTGAAAGATACGCTCCTGAGAGCAACTAGCTACTCACAGGATTTGCAGCTGAATCACAGAAAATGTTATCAAAGAAATTAAATGAATTTAACTGGAATAACAGTTATGAGCGCACATTTTAAAGTTATAAAAAATATGCTTAAGGAACGTTTATAGGGTATGATAGCATGAACAGATGGCAGACAATAGGAATGCAGCCAATTATTTAAATGCTTGGTTTAGAAGAAAAATTAGATTTATATAGGGAGTAGCTTTTAAGGTAATTTAGAGAAGAAGGTTAGCAAATGAAGGAATCAGAAATCATGTTTTTAATCAACACGAGTGAATTGCTAGATTCCAATATTGATAAAGTTTAGTTTCAATCGATGCTTGATTTCATTTCCGAGGATGACATTTAACGTCTTGAGTTATGCATAGCTGAGAATATCCTCAAGAAATATGTCACAGTTACAGAGTAGCTTAAGTCAATACGAAATACATTCTTGACTTTAAAGTCAAATAAAACTGCGAAAAATAATGAAAAAAATGCTCTAAAGGGAAATGCTATTGATGCATTGAAGGCTGAGTAAGCCAGAAAAGCAAAATAACGCATGTGGAAAGGGTAAATTGAAAGGATAAAAAAGATGCTTGTGAATAAGGCTCCTTAGATTTCATATTTCTTACAGTTGAGAAGCAATCCTTATGTGTAACACTTTGCATAATAGCTGAAAAAGTCAATTGCTTCGAAGGATTTTCGAAAACTGCCTATGAAGCAGAAAGAGACGCATTTAGAAACTTTCGCGAAAAGAAACTATCCTGCAAAGACATCGAAGCCGTTATTTTCATATCGGCAAGGGTAGGATGATGTCAAGATAACTTTGAAGGATTCCCTCAAGATATGTCACCCAACTTCGAGGGTAAATTACTAGGAAATTGGGAGAAAAAAGGAAGAATATTGTTCTTGAAGGATTATCAAAAGGGAATAAAAGGGAATATTTTTAACTTTATGTTGCTTTTTTAATAGATTATCCTTGGACTTGGAGAGCTTCAGAAAGCAGAAGAACTGAAAATCAGAGGAGATATGAAAAGTCTGAGTGATTTGCAGATTAAGTAAGTCAAGGATTTAGAACTCCAGAAAAAGGAAAACTACAAATATGTTAATAGAATGCTAAACTAGTCATCAAGGGAAGGGAAAAGAGACCAATTTTTAGAATATTATAGCAGCGGCCCTTCGAGGAAAGTTTATGAAGAATAAATTGATTTGAAAAAGACTGAGAAAGATGCTTCAGGAGCAGTTGAAGTAGTTTTAGAAGAAAAAGAACAAGATGAATAGGCGAAAATGACATGTTTAAATATGAATCAAAAAAGGAGAAGAGACATATTTGAAGATAAAGAAGTAGAAACTCAAGCTGTTATTGTAATTTAGAAATGGACTCGCATGTTGCTCGAGCAGAAGATATTCAAAAATGCAATTGCTAAGAAGAGAGAAATTCAAGAAAAGAAAATGTTCGAAATTCTCAAAAAATGGAAGGAATCGAAAGATTTAATTGTATTTTTAAGAGATCAATCTAGGAAAATTCAATATGCAAAATAATAATCTCTGCTAAGAGCGAAATCTAGGGTAAGTTCATCAAATTATGTGATAAGCCCTACGAACAGAGGAGGGTTAAGTCCTTCCAATAAAGGATCTAGTCTTTCTAACAAAGATTACGAATAGGGAGAGAATGAAAATCCACAAATGATAAAATGTATCCAAAATGGTCAAAACAATGAATTAGAAAAAGGAACCGGTGTTTTAGCTCTTTCAAAGTTTGTAGAGACATAATACGTCAATGAATCACAGTAACTTAACAAAGAAAGATCGAATTCTATTTCGTCTTTTTAATCGAAAGCAAGTTCGAAAGGAAGGAGGAAAGTTGAAGAAGGATTAGCACTCTTCAAAAAAAATATAAAAACTAATAGTAATCTGTAAAAGAAACAAAAGTAATAAAACAACGATGAATCTTTAATAACAACAACTGGTAGTCACACGAGATCAGGATCATAGATCATTAGTAATGCTGTTTTATAATCGCCAAGGATATCTGATAACTTCTCCAAGTATTCACAAAACGTAAAAATATAATTATCAGGAATCTTCATTTGTTTTTTCTTGAGTGAAAAACTCTTTACTGTTTTCTTAAATTCCTTCTTTTTTTGTAGGACTCAGACCAACATTTGCAGCATTCTCCATAAAAATAGGAAGACAATTCCAAAGATTTATCACACTAAGTAGTCAATCCTCATCTATTGCTGAGTTCTGGGAAATTTCCATGGGCAAGTGCAGGATCACAAAGCAAAACAGCAAAAATAGTTAATATGCGAGACAAAACGAAATAGCATGAAGAAATGTTGATCAAACAGAGAAAGTTACTTGCTGCTGCTAAACAAGGGTCCTTGTAGATAATAAAAAGCTCAGGATTTGTATATTATGCTTCAGATTTTGATGCCGCAGATGACTAAGGAAAGTGTGCACTGTTCTACACAATCACACGCGGATTAGATGATTTCACTTAATTTTTAATCAAAGGAGGTGCAAATGTCAACTTTCGATGCAGTGAAGGAAATACACCGCTTCACGCTGCTTTTAAATTAGGACGATCATCTATTATTGTAAGTCTTGTTGATGCTGGAGGAGATTTAAATAGACTAAACGATAACGGGTTTACTCCACTTGGTTTTGGGTCTCCTGGTCTCCTCCATGAACTTGGGCTTGATGCGGGAGTAAACTAAGTTCGACTCGATACAAAAGATCTTAAGGCTAGTTATAAATTTAACAATAATTAACTATTCAAAGAGAAACACGACACTGTAGATGGGAATACTAATAATAATGTTGTCAAGGAATAGAATTCACCATACACGCTATTGAAAAAACGAAAAGAGCGTAGAGTCGATGAAGAGATACCAGAGGAGCAAACTTTTTACTAATACCTGCCAGCGAATACGATGGCAGACAGGGTGAATTATGATAAGAATTACGGAGGAGTTTAGATTTTGAGAGAAAATTCCCTTGGTCATAGATAAATCCCTTTTGTTTAGAGTTTTGTAGAACCAACTAAGAGAAATTAAAGTGGTTCGAGTAGAAATTATCAAAAGTGATGTAAAAGTGAAATAACTAATAGATGTTAGGAAATAAAAAAGTGTTTATGTTGTTTTATATTTTGCTAAATCAATGAAAAATTGTACAAAATTTCACTAATATTGATCAAATTTCGTTTTAAAACCTTCAAAGTAGGATATACTATTTAATCACAGAGTATTCTCTAAACCAAAGAACTTAATCTTAACAAAATTCAATATGGTTCACATACCGTCTCCTGGATGAAGAAAGTAAAAGGGTCATGACTAATGATCTGGTTGCATTTAGGCTACCTGATTAATTTAGAAAATTAGTAGAAGCATAGATTTAATAAAATAGTCAGTTATCTTCCCCGTCATTCATTTGAACATTTTGAAGTTCAAGAAGATAAAGAATAGCAACTACATCACACTTTCATGATTATTGGTTGGAAAAAATATTGTTAAATTGTAACTTAACGTTATTTTCATAATGATAGTTTAGATTTTAAGTTAAAGAGAATATTAGTAAAATAACATTGATTCGAAGCTGTAAATTCAAAATCTCTTTTATCATTATTCTCATACAGTCAGCCAGTGCTTTCATA
>Ga0302271_10001145_pt1 | contig 25959 bp, 19 predicted proteins | sample III_Bog_N1_1_FD_198767 | JGI IMG/M metagenome (GOLD analysis project Ga0302271, IMG submission 198767) | Peat permafrost microbial communities from Stordalen Mire near Abisko, Sweden - III_Bog_N1_1 | ecosystem: Environmental > Terrestrial > Soil > Wetlands > Peat | place: Sweden: Abisko... | reverse complement strand
TTAAATCCCTAAAATTTTAACAAAGAAATAAAATATTTAATTATTGTTTAACACTATGAATCTGCTCTCTTTGGAGAAACCTTGAATTTGTTGAATTATTAGGGATAAACATTAAAGGGTGTCTTATTAAGAAGATTAAGAAGATTCGAGTATTTAGTAATGATTTGAAGTTTTAGCACAAGCTAGATTATCGTATTGAGGGGATAATAGTGAGAATTAACTTGGCTGAATAATTGGGATTATTTTATCCAACACAAACTTTCCTTTCAAGAATGAATTTTCTAATTAATTTCAGAATTATTTGCTTTTGTTTAGAGACTATTATTTCTATTTCTGCTGCCATTAAAGTCCATGGATGTTTGAATTCAATACAAGTGAATACTTTTGGATTTCATTATTATTTTTGTTTAAGAATTCATTGAATGAATCTTGGAAAAATAGCTTGATTTTTAAACTCAAGATTGGCTAGGAAATTGTAGTATTATGTTAAGAAGTGAGTGCGGGTGGAAACAGAGTAAATCTAAGCAAAAAAAATTACTTTAAATTTGAAGATCTCTTATGAGCTAATATCAGCAGTAGCAACAGTCACGTAAGGAAAGCTCTGATGGACAGAACAAGAGAGTTGTGATTACATCTAGAGGACCGTCTTAGAGCTCAGGCGGAGACGCACACTCAAGAATTAAGTTTCGTTCGGATAGTAAATAGCCAAAGCGTTTATGAGAGATCGAAAAAAGAGTGTAAAATGAACCTTTTTTGGATTTAATTTAGACTCAGAAGATCCAAGGAGTCAATCTGATTCCAAGCGGTTGATCTCCTCGAAATAGCAAAGAGACGAATTAGATAGAAGGTCTCCGTCAGTTGCTGAAAGCAAAGGAAATTTCTAACCAAAACCCAAAACTACTGTGACAATTCGATCTTAGAATCTCAGCAATACTAGCAGTAGCATCTAAGGAGGATAACCAGATAGATTTTCTCGAGGCGATAGCAGCTAAGGATCGAAATAGCAAGACTTACAAGCACCTTTGAATAAGGTTATTCAAGGGATTACTAAACAAGGTTATGATACAAATTAGAGAAATTACTAGCAAGACAACTAAAACACCTCAAATAGCAATTCAAGACATGCAGAAACGTCAAGGATAGCAAACAGTAATCAAGCCAATAATAATGGAAACAATATGGAAGGAAGGAGAAACAATTAAATATAAAATCCTAGAGAAAGAGACAACAACAATAACAGCAATAAGTAATAATAGTAGTAATCAAGAACGCATCCAGCTTCAATGAACAATATTCCTGTAAAGTATTCGAATCCATTGACACCATATGATAATTAACTTTGATATTGATATTCTAGGCATCTAATGAACAGTCATAGTCTTCAAGTTCTTCAGCATCAGGGAGTACTACTACTTCTTCTTCCAAACCAAGTCTTAATGCAAAACCAACGCTACCTGTTAAACCCTCTCTTGGAGCGTTGCAACCTGGTAAGCCTGCTCTAGGGAGTGCTTCAAGTAGTTTACTCTTTGTGAAAAATAGCTAGAATCCTCCTCCTTCTTCTTCTACTTCTTCATCGGAGCAAGTTCAAAGATAAGACTCAAATGCTACCAAACCTTAGCTATCGTTGTTTGCATCCAATTCCATTTTAACGCAAGCAAGTTAGCAAAAAACTTTAGGTTCAGCCTCAAGAGAACCTAGCATAAACAATCAGCGGGCATCTCAGCCTTAGCCTTAGAAATAGCAGAACTTACCTTAAGTAGATAATAAAAAATCTAATAATGTAGGAAATCAAAGCAGCCAGCAAATTCAAAGACACTAATCTGAATAGACATTTCCAGATAAATAGAAAAATAATGCTGGAAATATTAGCAATTCTCCATAACCTCCATCGAGATAGATCTCCTAGCAATCAGGAGGTGATCAATAGTTAGATGCTAATAATAAAGGGTAACAGGCTCAAATAATTAGAAAGCAATCTGCATAAGATTTATCTAAGAAGCTGCAGAATGATCAAAGAGCTTAAAGTTCTTAAGAGAAATCACTTGAACCTAGCAGTCAGTAATCTACTTAGTCAAAATAGCCTCCTCAAACACCATCATAAGTACCTTAGATTTAAAAATAAGTAAAACAGCAGCAGCAGCAGCAGTAGTAAATATCTAAATAAAAGCAGCAGCAGTAGCAGCCGTAACAGTAGCAGTAGCAGCCATAACAGTAGCAGCAGAAGTAGCAACAACAACATGTACCACAGTCAATAAAAGTTCCCGAGTAACAAAATCTTCAAAAGAATATCTCGAATAGTTAAATTGATCAGCAATCATCTTAAAAATCCGATAAGCAGCCTATTATTGAAGCTAAGGCACCTCCCTTAAAACCACAGCAATCATAATCTACTTAACCACCTCCTCCTCCTCGTCAATAACCTCCGGCATCATCAAATAAGCATCAGTCAGGATAAAATAGTTCTCCAAAAAAATAGCCTAGATCTGGACAATCAATCCCTCCAACCAAACCAGAAAAATAAAAAGAATAAATCAACAAAACTGAATCTGATCACTAGGGAACAGACTCAAACAAAGCAGCTGAAATTAACGATAGCTCTGCAATGGAATTAGAAGAAGGGTAGGTGGTGTCTCCAATACTAACCCATGAACAGAATAATTCTATTGTCAGTGTGGATAAATAATCTCTTAAAAAACCACACAAAGATGTCTAATCTGATTCCAATTCCAAAAAAACAAGTAATGCTTAAATCAGCGAATAGAAAGCAGTAACTGCAAATCATCCTACAAAATCTCAAACTGCTAAGGCAAACAATAATAGCACTACCAATAATACCAAGAAAGAACTTAAGATACAAGACAAAGCAGATCACAAGGAATAGCAAATTGTTCAAAAACATAATAATTCTATTGTTTCAATAAAACAGGAAACGAATATTAATGAAACCAACACTTCTTCCTAGCACACTAGTGAATTGTTAAACCCCCAGGTTGGTTTAGTTACTGAAAATTATGATAGCTAGATTATTCTTGAAGAATCTTCTGATTAGCTTCAAACAGTAGCCTAAAACAGAATGGACAACACTCATAAAGAAGAAAAAACATCACAATTAAATGAAAATACTGATTCTTAAAACAATTGTCCCCAACCCTTAACCTAACCAGCTTAAGATCAAATCCATCTGGAATTACCTTTCAAAACAGACAAATCTGAAGATAAAACTTCAGTTGATGGCAGTAATTCAGTCAAGAACATAATGTTTACGAAGCCTTGATATTTTATGGAATTCTATCTTAATTTTGTTATTTTTTTCGATAGCGAGCAAGGAAGAAGCAGTCCAAATTATTTGTGAGTAATAATAACCAGCAGTAGATATTCTGTAGAAAATCTAAGACAACTAGGAAGATGCTCCTCAAGAAGATAAACTAGAATTAACTAACTTGACAGAAGATTATCATGAAACACCATATAAATTACAAAAAAAATAGCAAGATATCATCCCACAAGAAAATGAAAATGATGTCTTAATTCAGATTGAAAATAATTCAAATCAGGGCGAACCAAAAAGCAATGCAAAAACAGATTTATTAACCAAGCAAAAAATAAGCAACGACATATATGCTCGCTGTGAAAAAGCCTTAGATAAGCTGTTCCCATCAGCGGAAAGATTACTTGATGATACTAGTCTATCTCATGAAGAGATCCACAAAATAAATAGCTATGTTCTCAATTAGCAATAGAAATCAGTGTCTTCTAGGCTGCAAGATTTGATGCATTTCTTCAATAGAGCATAGATAATATGATAATAGTATTTATTTACTCTATTTCCTGTGTGTTAAGATAATATTATCTCTGATACCAGTTATGCACTTTTTTGAGATTATCAAGATATGTGATGTAGAGTTAAAGTTGATGGATCAAATGTTGTATCCCATAATCATCACTGTGAAGTACAAGATAAGAGCTATTACTATCAATGTGAGTATTACAAGCGGACTCACCCATGTCTTTAAAAATGACTCCCAGCTTTATTTTTACCAATATTTAAAATGTCAACAAAATACGTTGAGATTTTGTTGTGTTTACTTTCTGTAATGTCCGTGAAAGAATGTTCGGTGCCAGATCCACCAAGCAGTGTAGTCATCTTTCCCTTTGTATTTGATTGTATTCAACACGTCAGCAACGAAATGATGGCAGTTGTTTCTAAGGGTGACCAATAAATGTGATTAATAAATCTACATAAGATTTATTAAATATTTCCCCCTTAAAACTATGATTTCTAAAAGAAAAATACTTTGAAAGATGCTTACGATAAAAACTTATAGAGTCCAGTGAGGGATTATCTCGATTTGTAAATCTTGGATTTAGTTTAAAGTGCAGAATATAAGTTCTCAGCCTCTTGTTCGGTATCAAGAAAACAAAAGTAGTCTCTGGATAAAATATTTATTGAAAATTAACAAATAATAATTGCTGTATTGTCTTATAGGAGAGAATTCACCACTAAGAATAAATCAATTACTTCGCTGGCCGACTGAAATATCTCAGTTCCTTGTCCTTTTCATTTTAAAACAAAAATGCATTGTAAGAATTCTTAAAAATGAACTTAAATCCTTTACACCAAAATCAGCACCAACTATGTAGCTATTCTTGAAATCGTACACTCTGCCTGAACAGCTGCTCATCTCGAAAAAAATAAAAATAAAATGCAACAAAATAATCAATCAGGTCAAATAATAAATCGATTAGAATTGTTATTACTCTGAAATACCCACATGCCCAATGAAGCAGCAGAATATGAACCTACTCAAAGGTGCCCAAGAAATCTTGAAAGAGTTCTTTTTTTTATTTTCGTCATTAAATTATGAAGATTTCTCAATGTCCTAAGTAATTTCTAGTGAGCCTGTTCTAATTTCAGTTGGATGATTATCCTGCTCGTTATTTGTGCTCCTTATGTTGATCTAATAACTGTCATCAGTTTATGCTAGATTTTCCCTCACCTCTAGATTTTCCTCCATAAATTTTTCTCTCTCTTTGATGAAATATTATTTCTTAATCTCTTAGATTGCTATTATTTTAAAAACTGAATTCTCAGGGACTTATTAACAAAATATCCAGAGAATTCTGATTAAATGTAACACCAGTCATATTTAAGATAAAAATAGCTAAAAACTGTTAATACTTAATCTTAAAAGCGTTTGAATCTCATCAAGGAAATCAATTTATTTTATATAACTCTTAAGAATTACATGTCTCTCTAATTGATTTTTTATTCAATTGCAACACTTATTTCTTGCTAAATTATTTAAATGTTCAACTGAAATCATAGTTAAATTGCTTAGAATCCTCATATTTTTCCAATAAATGAAAAATTCGTTAAATGTTCAATTTCAAAATTAACTTGAAAAATAAAGTACATTTCTAACAATAACCCAAAATGAATTCTCCATCATATGCTGCTCAATGGTAATGAAATTTAGATTAAATAACTTGCTCCTCTTCCTTAATCTTATCAGCTTCCGTCAAGCAAGACACGAGGTTATCTAGAACGAGTAGATTATCATGGATGAGTTTATTGTAGAAAATAATCTCATCCTTCGAAAGCTATGACTGCAATTTACTCATTTTTTAAATAAGTTGCCCATTAAAATCAGCTAGTTTCTTGATTTTCAGTTTCATTTAAGCTCTCGTTTAAGCAATATCTTCTTAATTTTCCGCAAAATCATTCTTTTTCGTTTTCTTAGATGGTTATTCTCCAAACAGTCTCGATATCTCATCTGGATCTTCTATCAAAGGAACTTTGAAATCTTCCTTTTTATTAAGACAATGTCTACACAAGCAGGTGTTTCTATTATACGGACATTTCCAAGTGTCTTCTTTTTAAATTGTCAGAATAATGTTCTCCTTGAGTCCATTGAGCAAGCAATCCACACAAAAGAACTTATTGCACGAAGTAGGCACCCAGTTCTTATAGCATCCATAGACATACTTGTTTTTCCTTTTGCACATGTGACAATTCGCGAATTTAGAGAATCTGAAATCTTTTCCACCAGTTTTTTCTTTGCGTTTCTTTTTCTTTTTCTTTTCACCGTTTCCTTATTAGTCTGGTTGATCTCCATGATGATTTTCAGTTTTTGCTCTTAATTCATCGAGTTCTTCATCTTTTTCATCATCTGATTAGCCCTCACCTTCGTCCTTCAAATATAATTTATCTCCTTCATTATGCTCTTCTTCTTTTTCATACCCATGACAATTCCCGAGATCATCTTCGAAATAATCATTTTAATGATGGTGATGATGGTGATGATTATGATGATGATTAGATTCATGAATATGTTATTTATGTTCTCCATTGCTATTATTATTGCCATCTAAGGCTATGTCAGCTTCCAAATGAGCAAAAGCAGATTAGTGACCTTCATCTTTAACTGCATATCCATTTAAGAGTTCATTTTATTCATATCCATGATCGTTCATGTTCAACATAATGTGCTCATCGATATGATCATGGACATTGCTATTTTAATATTCAAAACCATTATTCTCATGAATTCCTTCGATTTCAGCTGATTAAGGAAGATAATGATCATTCTGCTGATGCTAATCTTCATTTGGATCTAAATCAAATTCATCTCCTTTCAGTGAGTCTTCTTGGTTATGATCTTCGAGCTTGAGTTATCCATCCTGGTCGTTGTGAGAATCACTCATATTTTTATCTTGCTAAAGAAATTAATACTTTTACTATTCTTTTTCCTTTTTCTTCTTCTTCTTATCGTTCCTTCCCGCCTGAATTGCTTTCTTCATTTAATCTTTATTTTTTCCTTCTTTTAAATCCAATAATTTTATTAGTTGATATGCCACGCTCAATTATGAAATCTACAACAAAACGAACATCAAAATAACTTAAAAAGATATTGAATGATTCAGATGATTGTTACTTTGAGGAAGTAATCGACTTACTTCTAGTTATGTACAATGGAATAAAGCTCACTATGATTAAATTTTCTTGGAATTTATTGAGTTAACATCAATCAATTCTTTCTTTTTCGAAGGTGCTCCTTTTGGAGTGAAATCAATACAAAAACAAAAACACGAATACAAAAATCTTAAATTTTTGATAATATCGCATAATTTCAAATAGACCTCCTAATCTATTTTGGCAAAAATAAATATTGAGAAAATATACAGAAAGAGAAAGAGAGAGACAAATAAGATTTGCGAGTTTGTGATGTTATCTTCTACTCAATAGCTATACTCTTAGGCTTGTAAATCATTAGTATCAAGCCGTCTGCAGCACATCGCTTCCATCTGTAAGGAATTCATGTAGATTCTCTCTTTCAAAAAAGACTCTTTTTCATTTTGTATGAATAATTGTTATAACATTTTTGTTTCAATAACAAATATTTTATTTGGCCAAACTAACAGTTTAATCTCAAAAGGATCGTAACATCACTGTCAAACCAAAAAGTGGAAAGCACGAATAAACTCTCATTTGGTTGCATGGACTTGGCGACAGTGCGGAAGGATTTTTAGATGTTTTCACATCTTCCTGGAGTTTTGTTGGAGACAAAACAAAAGTCTTATTGCTGACCGCTCCTATGCGGGCGGTAACTGGAAACGGTGGTGCAGTAATGAATTCTTGGTACGACATAACTTCCTTCGATAAAACGGGTTTGGAAGTAGATAGGATCTCTCTTTCTGAAGTCGAAGACAGTTATAAAATCGTAAAAGGTCATTTAGATTCAGAAATTAAAATACTTGGAGGAGACAGTTCCAAAGTATTTCTGGGAGGATTTTCTCAAGGATGCGCGATGACCCTCTGGACAGGAATAAACTATGATAAAACACTCGGTGGATTAGTTGGGTTGAGTGGGTATCTTTTTTAGTCTACGAAAATCGATAGTCTCCCTCAGTAACGCTATGAGATACCGATTTATCTTGGTCATGGAGAAATGGATCCTGTAGTGGAATTCAACTATGCTAAAGAAGGCTATCAAAGACTTCTCAAAACATTCAAAAATTCTAGTTTTAATCCAGAGCCGCGCTTGCCTCACTCTATCAGCGAGGCAGAGTTAAGTAAGATCAGAGTGTGGTTTAAAACTATAACTAAGGACTGAGAAGAAAATTAATAAAGAAAAAGTAATGCCATTAAATTTGAAGTGAAATACTGCAAATGTTTATTTGTTTTTTTGGATTATGTATTATTAAATTAAGAATCTCATTTTATTGATTGATTCTGCTTACCTCTCCTCTCGCAAAATATGAGAATGCTTTGTGTACGGGGCAGAATTGCTAAATTAGTTAATTATTAGGATATTAGGATTTGTTGATTGATCAGTTCGTTTACAATTATTATTTCACCAAAAAAGAAAAGTTTATTATTAAAAATGTTCCTAACAATTCTTAACTTATAATGAAAATAATATTATAACAGCAATTCGCTTTTTGCGAAGTAAAAATAAAAAGGTTTATTATCTAATGAAAATATTTATAAAATACTACTCATGGAGACTACTTTTGTTTAAAAAGTTTAAAATAGGCAGCACTTTTAATAAAAAACTTATTTTGTCCTCAAACAGATTAGTCTTCTTCATTATTATATTCATCATCATCGTCATCGTCCTGGCGATCTTTATTAGCCTGTGTTTTATCCCCCTTGTCAGCTTCATCTATTTTAGTATCTTCATCCTTTTTCTTGGCTTCTTCAAAAATTCTGTATCGCAAGTCATGATAATATGTTTTGAGAGCCTTATAAAGTAATTTATCATCATTTTTAATGATTTAGAGAATCTCACTCTTGTAATCATCTTAGGAAGAATTCTTCCTAAGTGATTCTCTTTGGCGCACTTTCAAGAGCAGAGTTTGAGTAAAATCTTTAAAATAATCACACAACAAATTCTATGCTTCTTCAGTGACTAAATCACTTTCTATGTAGAGACTAGCAAGTGCCTTAACTTCTTCTTTAAGATTTTTAGATTTCTTGGTCTTCTAACCTTCAGCAGCTTGTTTGTTGCTCATTCTTGTGCTTATCTGTGCCAAAACACAACAAAACAACTTGATTGTTTTAATTCTTGTTTTTTCTCTTCTCCAAAGTAAAACCAAATCAAAAGATAGAATAGCTCTCTTCATGGGAGAATCTAGCCATAAAAATATTTATCTCTTTTTCTTAGAAATTTAAATAAAAGTAGTGAGTAGAAGATAGAAGTAGAATCAAGCAAAGATAATTTCAAAATCATGGAACAAGATTCTGAAAAAAATAGAGAAATTTCTGAGCAAGATGAATTTAACAACAACAACAACAGCTTCAGGTCTAGCGAAAATGAAGAAGAACTCCTAAGGAAAATAGCAATTGAAGCGTAAGAGCAAGAAGAAGAGGAAGAAAGTGAGTTTAACTAAGAATATAGTGAAGAAACAGATTTGAATCAGTCACTTTCAAGAGAAGAGCGAGATGACGTTTCAGACAAATCAATCACTTTAGAAAAAGCAGGTGTTGATACCAATTTATCGGATGCAATAAAGTCGACTTATGAAACCAACCTTGCCAGAAGACTCAAACGAAAAATGGCAGTGGAATAATAATCTGACAACGCATCAATTAAACCAGATCTTCTTAATATCTCCTTAGCTTTCGAAAATCTAAACGTGGCTAACTCAATCCTTCCCTCTTCAGGTCTTTAACCTAAAAGCAGCAGAACTGCATCGATTACTAACGGGACCTTGCGACATTAAAAGACAGCTTCATAGATGAATGCACCTGTTTCCAAACTAAATTCCTCCCTTTCTAATCTAAATCTCAACACACCTCACAAAGACCAAGATCTGGAGCTTCAAAATCGGCTCTTACAGCAAGAAAAAAATGAGCTTGCATTAAATTTAGGTTCAACATAATGATTTTCTCAAATCACATCTAATGTTTTGTATTTAACTTACATTTTTAACGCAACAGGCATACTGGACGAAGAAGAGAGAAAGAAGTTCGAACCTATGATTAATCTTATGCTTGCCGAAGAGATTCCTGAGGAATTTAGGAAAGAAATTGATCCGGAAGGGAAAGTTACTTATTTCAACACAACTAACAAGGTATCCTCGTATGTGCATCCTTTCATCAACAAATATCGGACAATCTTATATCAGACGAAGTTTAAAGAAGACGAAATCGCTATTTTCTCTTTACGAAATCAAAATCCAATGGAAAAAAATTCCACAGCGTTCAAGAATCCTTCTTTATTATTATATGGCGCAAGAGAAGCAACTTCTAACGTAGCAACAAATTCCAACACGCAGAAGATAGATATTTCTGATAAGAAATCAAGTAGAGTGCTGGATTCTATGCAATTTAGAACTAAATCTAAGTTTTAAGGAAACACTGATGGCAGAAAAAGCATCTACAAAAAATCGATCAGCAGATTAAAGAGCATTTCGGGGATTGGGGACATCTCAAAAGCGGAGAAGGTTATTCCAACTTCTCACCCAAAACCACAGCTAATGTTTAATGAAGAGAAATTTTTCACTCTCAATCCTGCGAACGACATGTCTGAATAGAGATTCAAAGAGATCTGCAAAGAACTAGAACTTCTCAAAGAAAACGATCTCAGCTAGTTTATGAGGGAGTAACAATTTCTGTTAACTTTTGAATTTGAAAAATCAATAATACTATTTTTATATTATTTTTATTCAAGGCAGATCTATCCGATAGGAGATTCCCAAATAAATGGCAATCAGCAAGCCAATGAGGGACAATCATTAATACCTAAAGGGTCAACTTAACTTTAAGTCAATAAAAACTAGTAATAAAATGCTCTAAGCTCAATAAGCCCTTATCATTAGGCATTTTTTGAAAATTTATAGTAATTTCAGCATCCTAGCTTAGAAAATACCACTCAATAAAAATAAAATCCAAATTCACTCATCCGCAAGGAACTCAATCAGATCGCCGCTTCAATTACTGAAAATGCTGCTTCACACAATAACAATAATCCTGTTGAGGTAGCTGGAGAAATACCTGTCCCCGATGAGAATCCATCGTTGAATTCTCATCATACTAGCTAACGAGGGAACAGCACGATTTCGTAATTCGGAGGGGACTTCTTGCCTAAGGATATTCCTTAGCAGTCAAGGCATATGATAAATTAATCCATACAGAATTATCGAAATAATAGTATTTCTCAGTAATCCTAGCATTTACTACAGTTCAAGCACCACTAAGATAATTCGATTGTTGGAGCTTCAGCTAATAATCAACAATAATCAACAGCTTTAATAAATAACACTCAAGCATGTCGTAAAGATTCGTAATTACAAGTTGAACTAGAAAAAGACTAGGAAGTACCAATCTAGTTTGAGAGGATAACTACCTAAGAAAAGGGAGAGTTGCGTCAAGAAACAACAAACCAACTACTTCAAGACTAAATTAGTTTTTATCAACTGAGACATCAGCAAGAAAATGAATTGGAAAAGATTGAAAGAGAACTTTTCTATGCGACGCTCTACTACGAGGAACGATATGGCGTAGATTATTTTACAATTCAATAAATTCTCCAAGAATAATAAGGCTATCGTCGAGCAATGCCTGAAGATGTTGTGCATGCGATGAGATTCTTGAACATTACATGCAACCAATCGTAATTGTTTTGGGTAGCGCGCTCGTTTGTTTCGTTGGAATTACCTAATTTTTGGATTGAAATTTACGATGAAGAAGAATAAGATGTGCTGTTTATCAATCAGCTTTCGAATTTTAAGTTTAATATTCATCCAAGCATTGTGTTTATCTCTAAATTGATCTCAGAGTTTAAGCAGCTGGAGGATAAGGAGGCTGTCCGCAAGTTTCAAGATAAACAAGCTTTCAAAAAATAAAGTTATTTATTTACAGCATAACAACCTAAAACCTTACCGGTTTTAACAGACAATGAAGAACAAATATAAAGTTAGCTTCAAAAGAATAATAAGGATGTTAATAGTAGCACTAACGAATAGAGTCTCATGCATTTTGAGAATCGCATCGGATAGACTTACCAAGTTAATATTTCGAAATTAGCAACTCATTTAGAAAAAATCGAAGATTTGCAGGCCGAAATGCCGTTGATTTCAGGTTCTAGCAAAACAGAATACATCACGAATATTCTAAATGTGTTCCGTAAAAAGGAAGCTAAACATAACAACAATTCGCAGCATCCAAGTTCAGTCTAATTCACAGATGAGTTAGCTGATTTCCTTATCCCTAAAGTAGATAACCAAGAGAATCTAGGCAAAAAGTATCACAAAATGAATGGGTTTTTACAATTCATCTTTGAAAAAGTTTGTTAAATCGATCAAATGTAAATTGTTAACAAGATTTAAGTAAATTTTTTTTGTTTGAGCAGTAAAAACACTGGAGGGGATACTGAACTTGTAGACGAACCTTTCCCTCTTTAGATGAAAAGAAGAAATTCTAATTTAACCGATAACCATATGATAGTCCTGACCAATGAGCTTAAATTGAAGTTTCCCGATGACATCCATATTATGATATTGATTCACGAATTCCTAGAAGCCAAAGAGACTCCCTAACCGAATTTGTGGAGGTTCCGATGCTCCGATAAAAAGATGTTTTATTGGTACAACACGAAATTTAAAAGAACAATCTCATTCTACCCATACTTAATCCAGCTGAAGGATGTAGTAACTCTGTTTCAGAAGGCCATAAAGAAAGACCTTTCTAAAGTCAAAATCAACAACAGTGCATTGAAAATGTTTAAGCTGTTCAAGCCCAATCAAGAAAAGGGGGATATCCTTGCTGCAATCAAGGAGGAATCAAGGGAATTTGTTAAAAAGTTCATCCACTCGTTTCTTTTAGATTCTAAACTTGGAGTAATTACAAGAAATACTTTTGTTTTATAAATCGGGAATTGTTTAATCTTTTTAGTAGGTTGAATTGTCAGAACCAGACGAAAAAACCATTGAGAAAGCAGTGCAAGCAGATAAATAACCTGAAACGGAAGAGAATTCAGATTAAATACAAAGCGAAGAGGGCTATAAGTTAAAATTCGTGATGGATATTTTGCGAAAGAAACATAAAATGAGTCAGGAGGAGATCAAAGAGAAGGTATTATTTAGGTGGCCACTAAAATTCAAGTATCAAGAAAATGAATTAGTAAATAAGGTGAAGTACAACAAGCCTTACGGAAACACGAAAGCGAAAGCCACCAATTTCGATGCATAAATCTAACTTAAGGAAAAGCAAAAGAAAGCCTTGTCTAAGCTCTAGAGTGTTTCCAAAATAGCAGGCATGACAAAATAAACCATCAATAAGAAAAGTTCTCGGATTTCAACAATAACGGCTACATCTACAATATCGTCTGCAGGGATATCTTCGTAGAATTCATTTGGTTCTCCTTCGGATCCTTTTAAGATAAAATAGTATCCTCCGACATCGTTTTAAGTGATTTCTTAGACTTCATTTTTTAACGGTAAATTTGTCAAGGAGCAGTTTAATTTCAGTAGTAATAGTTCTTCAGAAAGCAGCTCCAGCAGCAGCTAAAACAGTTCAGAGAATGCCTCCGAAAGTCAAAGTGAAGAAGATGATATTGTAGTTCCAAGCTTGAAATAACTTGAGGTGTTGTCACCAAAGGCAAAGGAGCTGATATTGGATGGTTAAGATTAGAGTAGTTTCTTTTAAGATAACTAGTTGATAGAGGATAATAATAACAATTTTAACTCTCCGAAAGCAACTTTGGAGAGTAACAACACGGCATTACAACATCAGGATTCTAGATCTTCAGATAAGATAAATATGAGGATTAGTTCATTCCGATCGTTTAGCAGACCCGAAAACAGATCTGAAAGCTCCATTGAAGGGAAAAATCAAAGCTAAGAATCAGTAGAATCTAGCAATAAAATTGAATAAAATCACCCGAAAAAACCTTCTCTTGATAAAAAAAATATCAATTTAATTACCTCGATTGACCATCTAGCACATTCTCCTTCTCCAAAACTTTAGAAGCTTAAGCAGCAGCCTATTATGCATGAAGAAACAGCTAATACTAAGAACAAAGATGAAACAAATACAACATTTGATAATTCAATGATGCAACATGGCAATGATTCTACCTAAGCAGAAGTGGAGATTATTAAAGATGAAAAATAATAAAAAGAAAAGACTAACAACAGTAAAAAGAAAGAGAAATCGAAAGAACATAAAAATACAAATGAGAAAAAGGAGAAGAAGAAATAAAAGGTCATCATCATATCAAAGGAAAAACAATAATTGTCTCCGATTAAAACGAAAAAATAAGTTTCTTCAGATTAATTCAAAGTAGCAGATATCAAATAAGAAGATAAAAAAGATATCGAAACTATTAAAGAAACTCTTCTAGAAGAAGGACAAGATGACTCACAAGATTCCGATTCAAGTGAATTTGAAGATAAAAATAGAGAAATTTATAATAAAGAAAAATAAGATCAAAAGGAACAATAAATCAATACCTCAGAAAAACAATAAAACATCAAACCTGATCAAGGAAAAGTTTAGGATGCCTCAATTCAGTCAATTGAAAATAACTAGAAAAAGTAAGAAAAATAGAGAATTCCAAGTAAAGAAAAACCAAAAACCACACCTAAATCAAAACCAACTGAAAAAAAGGCGATGAATAAATTTAACAACAAAAAAAAAGTAATCTAAGAATCTAAGGAATAACAACAACTCGGAGAGCAAGGAAAAAACGAACTTAACAATAATCCTGCTGATATTATTGATCATATCAAGCATAATAGCATAAGTGGTAATAGCCAGGACTCTTAAAAATAAGATAATTTTTTGCAGCATCATAAAACTATTAGTAATAGCAAGACAAGTCCCAGTAATTAATAATCTTTAGAGGATGAGAAGAACCAGGAAATCAATTAGAAAGAAGAAGATGAATAATAATCTAGAGAATCCAAGGAAAATAATGATAATAAAGAATCTGCTAGTCTTCAAAAGCAAAAATAATTTCTTCAGACAATTAGCACGCATAGATCCAAGATTCCGTCTCTGAGAAACTCCAATGGAAAAGGCAATCTTCTTTTGGAAGATACTAATTAAATTAAAGTAGATTCCCCCAAATTTCAGGATAATCCGAATGTAGTAGATCTCTCAAAAGAATCAAGTAAACAATTAAGAAGTTTACTCATGAGTTTCTAGATAAAATATTTTTAACATTTGTTATTTTTATCTTTGCAAATGGAAGGTGAGACGAATGTACCCATTGAGAAGGTTGAAGTCAAAGAAGTTAAGAAAGATTTATTTTTATGGAAAATCGAATCAAAGAAAAGCAAAAATGGTCATAGCAGTAGTTCAAGTGGTAACCCATCATCTTCGCAAGCAGGTGAAAAAGGTGCTGAAAACAGCAACAAAGGTTCATCTAAAGAAGATTCTAAAGAAAATAAATCTCTAGTTGATGGAAAAATCCAAACCGATGATTAATTTAAGAGTTTGTTTGAGAATCACTTCAAAGAGAAAACACAGAAAGTTCATGTTTTCAAAGATCGGTTGCCAAAAGTTATATTAATTCATAAATACATAACACATGATAAAATCATTGCAGAAGAGAAAGGTGAGGATGAAAAAGAGGAACCTATCGAGGTTGTCCTTGAGAATCCAGATGTGCCTTAGTTCTTTTTAACTTCATATCACCAGAAAATGGAATGCCAATCTCCCCAATTGCATCAAAGAACTCTAACACCTTAGTATTAAACGATTCCGTTGAGTCAAAAGGCTCTAAATAAGATCATCTTCAGTCCTCTCATGAACAATACAATCACTGCTCAAACGTTTAATGAGTTTACAAATTTGAACTCTTCTTCTTCTTTTGGGAGAAATAATTAAAATAAAAATAGTTATTTCAACAGTTCTTTCTCGGTTTCTTCTCCTTCAAGCATGGCTGACAAATCGTTCAACAACGGACAGCAGCAGCACCAAGCCTCGAAAGCTAAAGATTTTTATCCAGAAGTCAAGAATCATTCTTAGTTTATAAACAGCTAGATAAAGAATTAGTTTTCTTTGAACAGTTTGTAGATTTAAAAAGTCAAAAAAGAAGTCTTCATGCTTGATTAGTTCAACTATTCTTTGGAGAAATAAAAGCCTTAGCCTACTGGGTCAATCTCTAGAGCTGGTTCACCTCTTCCGAAGTTCAATAGGGCAAATAAACTCAAATAAGCAGAAAATAACTCTTCAACACCCGTGAATTCTGTGAGAAAGATTCTTGTATTTCCAACTCTTCAAGCTCCGACAAATCACCTGTTTCCATCTCTTTCGCCACGCTCTCCCTTGACTAGTAGTATTCAAAGTAATTCTAAGCAAATATAGCAGTAATAATCTTCTAGAATAATTTTTAGTTCCCCAAAAAGAACGAATAATGTCTAAAATGAGTTGGTACCATTTCCTTAAAATGAAAAATCCTGTGATAACATGTCTTAGTGCTCTTTCTTAGATGCTTCCTCAAGTCGAAGTACCCTGTTTCTCAATCAGACAGGGTATTCTTTCCGAAAAAATAATCTTCCATCACTTCCAGAAAGGTAACAAAGTTAGAATTCACATTTGATTTATTTTGAGAATTATTTCTTCAGGCAATTTTTAAATTCTTTTTAACTATTTCCATAGAATCCCAAGTTCTGCTCCTGCGACGACGAGCTTCCGTGAATTCTAAATTATTGAAAATTCAAGTAATTCAGAAAAATCTGCATCTCGAAAAGATCTAGAAAAATAAAGAATTTCCAGAGGATGCTACTTGGAGGATGAAGAGACGAACTCAAAGAATGATGATAAGCTCTTCAAAAAGAAGATGGAATCTATCAGCAAGTACTAAGATGATCTTGGAAATTATAAGATTAAGCAGATGCTGAGTGATCTGCTTAAAACAATGCCTAACACACGGTTTGATTTCTAAACGAGAATCACCTCGTAAATTAACCTAATGTGCAAAGATGCCTAGTCAATCAAGTAAGATTCTTACAAGCAATTTGCTATCGAAGCTGAGGTTCATCTAGAATATATTAAAATAAAATTTCTTAAGAAAAAACTGGATATTATCGCATTCGATTTTATCATGGCCAACCTTAACATCCCTAAAGTAAACACACACACATAAAAATATTGAAAAAGTTTTACGACTTTTATCCACAACAACTTTTTTGATAACTCTTCTTTCTTAACCTTTCTTTTGGTTTAAGGTTGCGAAGAAAACAATCTATGACTCCGAAATATTGAAAGGGCGATTATATCGGCACCTTCGAATATTCTTTCGAGACATCCGTAGATTCTTATTATCCACAAAGGATATTTATTCCAATCTTCAAAGGATGATACTCGACCAAGTCTTTGAATTAAAACTGTTGCCAGCAGTGTTTCATTTGCTTTCAAAAAAGTTTCCAAGGCAGGTCGAAAAGCTGAATTAAGAGCCCATTTTTCAGAAACTAATACTCTTTCATGAAAAAAGAAACAAAAAGATATATTCAGCAGAGGCAACAGAGACAAACATCGATGAGGAATTAGCTGAATCTGAGCTTATTAGCGACATAGAGAGTGACGCTGAAGAGTAGAATGATTTGAATCCTTTTGGAACACAATTTTAATTGATGCATTCGGATGTCTTGCAAAAAATCGTGAATGCTGACAAGAAGAAGCAGAGAAAACTAAAAAAGTATTTTAGAAGAATCGAAAAAGGACAAGACATTGATAAGGATTCGGATGAGGAAAAAGAATACTATGATAATATAAAACTGTATAAATAATAAAAGGGAGAGGTCATAAGTTAGGAAGAAGATAATAAGGAGATAAGCTTAAAGAAAAAAAAGCAGTCAAAGTAAGCAAAAGAACGGAAAAATAAAACTAAATCTCGAGAAAAGAAACTAAGGAAGAGAGATTCCTAAGGCAATTTAGATGAAGATAAATCAGAAGAAAATAATAATAGTGATCATTCGAAACATTTTTCTGAGTCAGATGATAGCGATTTATAGAAATCCAACAGCGATTGTGGCGATCCTGGAGAGGAGATTTTAAGAATCGAAGCTCTAAATTAGATTTACTCCACACCGAAATATGTATTCTTATTATCAAGTTTCCTGGAGGCGTAAGAAAGGATTTGCAAATTGGAGAGTCAGAATTCCATATGGAAAGTAAACATTTTCAGGAGATAGACAACAACATTTCCCCCATAAATTTAAATTTTGTTTGTATTTTCTTTTTTTTCAGCTGCTGGTTCAATCTCTAGGTCACATTCATACACTTTATCGAGATAGCGTGAAGAGAATCGAAGTATTTATTGATTTCGGGTTAAAGAGGGAAGATTTAAATAAAATGGCAAAGCGTCTCAACATTGATGCAAGAAGGGAAGGAGATCTAATGTGGATAGCATATTTATACTGTGGAATTCTCTTGAGGTTTAGCTAATAGCGAGATAGATCAATTTTGGATTAATTTCTTTAGATGAAAGAATTCACGGATTACGACAGCTATTTCTTAGAGATTGTAGAGTTAAACAGAGTAAAACGGTAATTCATTGTCTTTGAGATGAGTGAAAAGAATTAATTTGAGTACACTTCACTCTCCCAGTGGTTCAAGCTGTTTGATCCAGAATCTGGAGAGATCTTTTTCTATAACCCGATTCTCAAGGAAAGCAGACATGAAATTGAAAAAAAACATGTCCTTCTGCAAGAACAGTACAGGGCAATTGAAAAATATAAGTTTATTGAGCTTATTGACTATATCATGAGGAAGCTCCTTGACGAAGATTAAAAGGATCAGGCCATGCAATTCGATAATATTTTTAAACACCCTCATCAAACAAATGATAATCATTTTACAGGTACAAAGCATGCCTTACAGAGAAGTATTCTACAACTTAGAAAGAGCAACTCTCTAAGAGGTAGAATGCTTTCTTAGCTTCAGACGAACTCCAATATTCCAATAAATTTGAGACAACTCAAAAAGCAAGTTTATTGATGGATAAAACAAATCAAAAATAAAATTGTATTTTTGTCATTTTGTTCATAAGAAATGAAATTTAAATTACTATGAATCATAAATGGTATTACAGTAGGATTGAATCGTAATAGTCCATCAGGGTGAAGTTTAATAAAAATATTTGTAAAATTGCGAAAGGCTTAAAGATTTTAATTTTGTTTCTTTCTACTCTTAAAGCCTCTAAAAAGTAAGCCCAGTAAGGATTTTCATAAATACATTGAAGTTTTTCTTTTGAGTTTGTGCTCCTTTTTTAATATTTTGAGAGCTGATTTTGGAAGCTGGTTGATAATTTAATACAAAAAAGAAAAAAAAGGAAAATGAAAAAGACTTTTTTCTAAAGATAATTACTCCTCTCTTACTTGATTCTGCTAAGTTCAAGTTTGTTAAGTGGAAGCTATTCTAAAACACTTAAGCCGTCTCTTGACAACAAATCCTTTCTCACAATCCATCTTATTCCTCATTCCCATGACGACGTTGGTTGGCTCAAGACTTTTGAAGAGTACTATAAAGGAGATTAGTTCTATCCATAAATAAGTAAGCATGTGCTTTACTTTTGATAAAAATATGAAGAATACGATGGATACCTCTATCATTCGATGAACAAAATAATAAAGATCTAATAACTTGAACATGACAATAATTTATATCTTTTGAAGGTGTGAGATCAATCATTGACTCAGTGATTGATGAGCTCGATAAAGATCCAACGAGAAAGTTTATTCAAGTAGAGATATCTTTTCTCCATCGCTGGTGGATTGAAAATGCAGAACCGCGAAGAGATCTAATGCGTAAACTTGTTCGAAATGGACAACTTGAGTTTGCGAACGGAGGCTGGAGCTCTCATGATGAAGCTACTACTTATTACGAAGACGTTATTGACTAAATGACTACTGGACATCTTTGGTTACTGGAAACATTCGGTGTAACACCAAGTATTGGATGGTAACTTGATCCGTTTGGTCATCAAGCTACAACGGCATCGCTATTTAGCTAAATGGGGTTTAATGGACTGTGGTTTGCGAGAATGGATTATTAAGATAAACTCAAGAGACTCAAAAATAAATCTTTAGAGATGGTTTGGAGTCCTCATTAATCTTCGGAAAAGGATAACTCGATATTTACTGCTCTCACCTACAATCACTACAGTCCTCCGACAGGTAACCTAACATTTAGAAATATTTGTTTGTTTCATTCAGCTCCGTGTTTATCTCTTTTTAGGGTTTGACTTCGATATCACTAGTTCAGACGAACATATTTTCGATGAACCTGGAAATATTTACAATAACATAGAATAAAAGAGTGACAAATTTGTCAGCTATTTTAAAACTATGGCTACTCATTTCAGAAGCAGCCATCTTCTGCACACTATGGGAGAAGATTTTAACTACTAAAATGCCAAACAATGCTATGAGAATATGGATAAGCTAATCAAGTACATTAACAGCAATCCTTCAAAATATCAAGTTAAAATCCAGTATTCCACTCCATCAATTTATTTGGCTGAATTGCAAAAGCAAAAGGTCGCTCTCCCTGTGAAAGAGGATGATTTCTTTCCTTACGCAGATAAATAACACAGCTACTGGACAGGTTATTTTACGTCTAGAGTTGCACTGAAGGGAAATGTTCGAGATACTGGCAGATATCTACAGCACATTCGAAATATTTTTTCGATCGCTAAAATCACAAATTCCAGCCCCTATCTGACCTAAAATTATTAGCTTTTCTTAAGCACTCTTGACAGTCTAGAACAAGTACAAAAATATTGTTTCATTTATGATTTTTCACATATTTGTAAATTTGGGAATAGAACATGGGAATCCTTCAGCATCATGACGCTGTATCTGGTACTGAAAAGCAAAGGGTAGCAGACGATTACGTCTACAGATTATAGAACTCGACTGACGGAATTAATTAAGTTCTACACTCGATGCTGGAAGAGATGACTTACGCTGAGATTGGAGAAAGAGTTGAGTTTTACTAGCACAATTGGAACTAGACTGCTAGTGAGTGGGATAAGACATACAAAAATATCATGAATAGCAAAGCTGTTTTGATTCGAATCCACAATCCAACTGTCTCAAGAAACATCACTGTGAAGCTGAAAGTACCTAGAGTTAGTATATCTATTATTGATGAACTGAATAATTCAATTTAAGGTAATTTCACATGAAAAATCTCTTGGGAAGTAATTTAGATAATTTGATACCTTAAATTTTATAAATATTTTTTTTCAGGGGAGATATTTTGCTTGAACAAAGCCGATAGCAATGACTGTGATTTGTACTTCGAAGCACCTTTCAAGGCTTACGATTCTAGTTACTTTAAGCTTGTTCCAGGTTAGGATAGTTTAGTTGATATCATCAAACCTTCAGGTATTTTAGACAGTTCTTATGCCCATATCGTCAATATTTCTGACACAGTGACTCTTAAAATCAATGATCACAATCATTAATTCAGACTGAAATCATGTGACAGATATAATGTGAATTCAAAAAAAACAGCTGTCTGCTAAGAACACTTATTTAACATCTAATATAACTATTATGAAGCGTGTTAAACTTCAGAAGAAGAAGATGGATAACAACCATCTGGTGCATATGTCTTTCGGCCAAGTGAGAGGAATTTCAATTATTCTTAGACCTACTCGACCATACAAAATTATGTATTACAGAACATTTTCATAATTTTTTTATAATTTTTGACAAAATAATTTTTTTAAACCAGACAATCTATCAGGGAAAGCTGCTAACAATCGTACTGATGGAAGGAATGTATATCATTTCTCAAGTGAAGATACACACCAATCCACTAATGAAGGATGTGATTGAGCTGTAGTCTTTCATAAAAAGTATCCCGATTGATGATAATATTGGCAAAGAAATTATCATGCTTGTGACTTCAAACATCATGAACAACAAGACATTCTTCACAGATTCAAATGGGCTGGAATTGCAGAAACGCATCCTCAACTACAGGCCAACCTGGGATCTAGATGTAAAATCATATTTTTCCTACAAATACTCAAACTAATTTTATTTCTCTAGGTAAACGAACCAGTTAGTGGAAACTATTATCCTGTGAACGGCCTCATTACACTCTTTGATACTAAAACCAGCCGAAGAATGTCGATTGTTAATGACAGATCTCAAGGTGGAACTTCTCTGAAAGATGGACAGATTGAATTTATGATCCACAGGAGGTGAGCCATCAACAATGTGGTTTTATTATTTCTTGACATTTTATTCAAAATTTTTTTTTCTGTAAAGACTTTTACAAGACGATAAAAGAGGCGTTGGGGAGGCTCTCAATGAGAGAGAATGGAATAATAATTTATCTTTTGGTCTACAATAAATGATCAGACATTTCATAGTCTTCGAAAACCAAGGGACTACAAAAACTGCCCGAAGCATGCAGAACTATATCGACACTTTACCAATAGTTTTCCAGGCATCCTCGGAACTTTTTTCCTTTGAAAAAATTAGTCCACTTCCATCCCATCTCAGGTTAGGTTCTCCTCTTGCTGTCAACTAAGATCCATTCTTGAAAGTCTACTTAAAGCCATTAGGAGATGACTATCTTCTCAGACTGAATAATTTAAAAGATGAGATACCTTCTTATTATGTTCTGCCTAAAAAATTTGAGATTATTGAAGAATTAACTCTGACTGGTAATTAAAATAAACAAGAATGGCTAGAGAAGAGATATCAATGGAAGCAAGAGAGTACAGAACACAAAACACATTTCAGATAAAATAGAACTCCAAATGAATAACAAAATTTAGGTAAAGTTAAGAACTAAAAATATTTGAATTTAAGTGTTTCTTTTGTAATTAGAACACTAGAAAGTCATCAGTATTCTACCTTTGGAGTTGAGAGCATTTAGAGTTAGATAAATAAACTGAAATTGTCAATAAATTACATACAAATTGGGTGTTCTCTACAAAAGTATATTTTTCAAAAAACCCAATTTTAATTATTGCCTATTTTGTTCAGAAAATTTACCATCGGGAAAGAATCAATACTGCATCTCCCATTCTTTCTTAAACAACAAATTATTAAATTCTTTTCAACCTCTATTTAGGATGCTCAACTATTTTAAAAAAAAGGATATTAGATTTAACAAAAGGAATTACACGCAATATCATCTTCACACTCCATCCATATTTTTAGCTCATTACAAACTATTAATAATATTTGTTAAGTTAAAAATGAATTGTAGGCAAAATAAGTCTTTTCGTTTCAATTCTCACAATTTTTCTTTTTGACCTCTATTTGAAATCTGACTTTATTGAAAGATATGAGATTATTTTATATAAGGGAATATAAATAAATCCTTGATACTCCATTTAAATAGAGAGAACCGAAAAAGAGGCTTTTATTGTAGTGGAATTAAAGCAATCTTCTGTTTCTACCTTTCCCCTCCCTTATAATATCAAATATTGTAATTACAGTAATAAAACAGTAACCTTTTAGTTGATCCATTGAATGAAATTATTCTTGTTTTTCTTTCCTGGAAGAATAAAATCGACTCTACCATTACATTCTCTTGGGAAAAAGGTTTTTTTATGTAAGGTATCCAATATGGTTAGGCTTATTATTTTGTTTATTTTTGTAAATTTCGTGGAGATCCCAAAAAACAATCGAGTGAACCAAAATGATTCCTCCCAGTCAGCAATCTTTATGATTTTGTTTTGCTTTTCTTTCTAGGAGAATAGTTCGTCATATTTAATCGTCTATTTTCAATGTCTTAGTTCCCGTTTATTATATTTGCTCCAAGAAAATTGATTGGAATAACTAATTTCTATTGAAAGTAAAAATAACTTAATTAGAAATTTAAAAAATCACTATGAAGACTAAATAAATAGCAATTTTCTGCTTGCTATTGCTTATTGCTTGTTCGAGTACTCATGGCAAGCGCACTGTGAAGCGCTACGCCGATGGAGATATTCTTGCTGCTCACCAGAAACACGCGCCTACTGGAGATGATAGATTTAAGTTTCTGAACATCCATCTGATTCCACATTCTCATGATGATGTTGGCTGGCTTAAAACTGTGGATCAGTATTACTACGGTGCCAATAACACAAACCAATGGGCAGGTAGGTTTGTGTCAATGTTTATTGAAACATAAATTCATCTTTTGCTTTTAGTTTTTTTTCTTTTGAAATATCAGAATTTTTTCTAAACATTATTGAGCTTCATTTTTATTTAAATTTACTTAAATTTCATTATTTTCTCATGAAAATCAACATCTTGTTTATTTTTAGGTGTTCAATACACTATCGATTCAGTTGTTGATGAGTTAAGTAAGAATTCCACGAGAAAATACATCCAAGTCGAAACTGCTTTCGTCTATCGTTGGTGGATTGATAGTCCTGAATCTCGTCATGAATTAATGAGAAAACTCGTCGCAAATGGATAAATGGAGTTTATCAACGGAGGTTGGTGCATGCACGACGAAGCAACTCCATATTATGAAGATATTGTCGATTAAATGACTGTTGGAAATCTTTGGCTACTTGAAACATTTGGAGTGGTTCCTACGATTGGATGGCATATCGATCCATTTGGTCATCAAGCCACAAATGCAGCACTTTTCAACTAAATGGGCTTTAACGGATGGTGGTTCTCGAGAATTGATTACTAAGACAAAGACAAGCGTCTCAATACTTCTTCACTTGAAATGGTTTGGAGCCCATACCAAGCATCAGGGATTGACAACTCTATTTTCACTGCAGTGAATTACAATCATTACAATCCACCTCCAGGTATTGAATTGATTAATATCTACATTATTTCACTACAAAAGGCATTGTATTAACTAATTATTTTGTAATAATAGGGTTCAATTTTGATTTGATTTCCCGAGATGAACCAATCATGGATAATAAGCTTCTTGAGGACTACAACGTCGATGTTAGAAGTGATGAATTCGTTAGCTACTTCAGGAATATGTCTACTCATTTCCGTAGCAGCCATCTCATGCATACTATGGGAGAAGATTTCAACTATGCTAGTGCTCTCATGTGGTATAAGAACATGGATAAGCTAATCGACTACATCAATGCTAGATCTGATATCTATCAAGTGAAAGTGTTCTATTCTACTCCATCGATTTATCTAGCTGAATTGCAGAAGTTGAACATCACATTGCCCACAAAAACAGACGATTTCTTCCCCTATGCTGATGTAGAATATGGTTATTGGACTGGGTATTTCACTTCTAGAGTTGCAATTAAAGGAAATGTCAGAGACACTGGCAGATACCTTCAGCATATCAGAAATATCTTCTCAGTTGCTAAAATCACTAATTCAAGTCAGTATCTCAATCAAAACTACTAGAAATTCCTCAGCAACTTAGATTCCATTGAGCAAGTAACAGACAAATCAAAAACTTTCAAAAGATTTTATTTTTTTACCTGTTTTTCGTTTCTTTTCGTCATCAGAACATGGCTATTTTACAACACCACGATGCTGTTGCTGGTACAGAGAAGCAGTAAGTTGCATATGACTATGTTTATAGACTCTAGAATTCAACTGACAGAATTAACGAAGTTCTTCATCCTATTCTAGAAGAAGCTACTTTTGCTGAAATCGGAGAAAAAGTATCTTATTATCAATACAGATGGAATGCTACAGCACGAGAATGGGTGGCTACTTATGAAAGTCTTTTGAATGGCAAAACTGTGCTGCTCAGAGTTCATAATCCAACTGTAGCCAGAAACATCACAGTCAAAGTTAAAGTACCCCAAGTGCAGATTTCTATTGTTGACTCCTAAAATAACAGTGTCTATGGTAACAATTTCTTCATTTGAATGTGACTTTTAATAATACCAATAATATTTTGATATTTCCTTCCCCAGGTGAGGTGTTCTGTTTGAATGAATCCGATTCTGATGATTGTGATTTGTACTTCGAATATTCGTTCGATGCCTACTCTCCCCGATTCTTTAAGCTGGTTCCCAATGCAAATGGAATGAGCACAGC
>Ga0302271_10001144_pt1 | contig 25960 bp, 21 predicted proteins | sample III_Bog_N1_1_FD_198767 | JGI IMG/M metagenome (GOLD analysis project Ga0302271, IMG submission 198767) | Peat permafrost microbial communities from Stordalen Mire near Abisko, Sweden - III_Bog_N1_1 | ecosystem: Environmental > Terrestrial > Soil > Wetlands > Peat | place: Sweden: Abisko... | reverse complement strand
ATTTCCTGATATTACAACACATTTACCGAAAACTGTAACCTCCTGCTTAATAAACAGGCGCATCTTTGTGTAATCAAGTTAACGGAAAATATCACTATTAAAAGACAAAATGAAAAATTTAAAAATTATCTCCAAATCGCTTGCAGTATTCGTTGTAACTACTGCTATGTTAAGTTTCAGCAGTTGTTCAAATAATAATGGGAAAATAACAATTTCCAAATCAGAAATCGATTCATTGAGGAATCAGATTAAAATAATGACAGCAGGCAACGAAACACTTGCAAAAAATCTGGCGACATTTGACACCCTGGATTACACTGTTTTCAGTAATGCACAATGGGTAAGACTACACGAAAGTCATTCAAAAGATGTTAAAGTAAACTGGCCTGACGGACATTTCACAGTTGGAATTGAAAAACATATTCAGGATCTTGCTGCAATGTTTGTGTATGCACCTGACACAAGGATCAAACAACATCCTGTCCATTTTGGCAACAGTACTGGTGAATGGACAGCAGTTACCGGGGTAATGGAAGGAACTTTCTCCAAACCCATGCCTATCGGAAATGGAAAATTTATTCAGCCAACCGGAAAATCATTCAAATTACCAATGTGTACGATAGGGCATTGGGTAAACGGTATCATGAACGAAGAATACCTGTTCTGGGATAATCAGACTTATATGAATCAATTAGGGTTAGGTAAATAATCAACAAAGTACAATAGAGGCTTTTTAAATTAAGCTCGAGCAAACAATTTTTAACTTTTACAAAAATTAATCAAAATGAAAACAAATGAAACACCGGCAAAAGTAAAATGGGTTATTGATCCTGTTCATAGCGAAATTGGCTTTAAAGTAAAACACCTGATGATAACAAATGTCAAAGGTGAATTCAAAGAATTCGATGCAAGCATTTACACTTCTGATGAAAATTTTATGACTTCCGAAATAGATTTCTGGATGAACCCTGCATCTATTACCACAGGCGATGCAAAACGTGATGAGCATCTGAAAAGTCCTGATTTTTTTGATGTTGAAAATCATAAACAGATCTCATTTACAGGGAACACTTTCGAACAAGTTGATGGTGACGGAAGTTATACTCTTTATGGTGATCTCACTATCAAAGGCATAAAAAAGCAAGTTAAGCTTGATGTGGAATTTGGAGGTGTTATGAAAGATCCATGGGGAAATGAAAAGGCAGGCTTTACGATTAATGGAAAGATTAATCGTAAAGACTGGGGTTTAAACTGGAATGCAACGCTTGAAGCAGGCGGAGTACTTGTCAGTGAAGAAGTAAGAATAAGCTGTGAAATTCAGCTGGTTAAACAATTATAAATATCAGTTTTATGGTAAATTCCGTTTTACACAAGGCAGAAACAAGGGGTGATGCAAATCATGGATGGCTCCACAGCAGGCATACTTTCAGTTTTGCCGATTATTACGATCCCGAAAGAGTTAATTTCGGGATGTTAAGAGTGCTGAATGACGATTCTGTTGAAGCCGGAATGGGGTTTGGCACTCATCCCCATAATAACATGGAAATTATTTCTATTCCCCTGGAGGGAGATCTTGAACATAAAGATAACATGGGGAATGTTTCAGTAATCAGGAAGGGCGATATACAGGTTATGAGTGCCGGAACTGGTATTACGCACAGTGAATACAACAAAAATAAAGATAAAGCTGTTAAATTTTTACAGATCTGGGTTATTCCCAACATCAGGAATGTGAAACCACGATACGACCAGATTACATTAAATATGGCCGACCGCCATAATAAATTACAACAGATCCTATCTCCCAATCCTGATGATCCTGGTGTCTGGATCTATCAGAATGCCTGGTTTCATCTGGGACATTTTGACAAAGGATTCAGCATCGATTACACTATCAAAGCAGCCGGGAATGGAGTATATGCTTTCATCCTGAGCGGCGAATTAACAATCAACGGTCAGGAGTTGAAAACACGTGATGGATTTGGGGTCTGGAACACGGATAAGATATCATTGAAAGCCGACAGTGAGAGTGAGTTTTTGCTGATGGAAGTTCCGATGAAATAATTATTAAGCAGCAACCAGATGCCAAAAATAGTGATCATTTCATCAAGTGTCCGGAATGGCAGAAACAGTCACCGTGTCGCTTTGTACTTTAAAAATTATCTGGAGGAAAACAAAATTGGGACCGCTGAGATTCTTGATTTGAATAACTACAAATTCCCTTTGTTTGATGAACGATTACAGTATCAGCCATTACCGACTCCTGGAGCAGTGCTTTTTGCAGATAAAGTAAAATCTGCTGATGGAGTAATAATTGTCACACCAGAGTATAACGGCGGGTATCCGGCCAGTATAAAAAATGTGGTCGACCTGCTTTATAATGAATGGCATCGCAAACCTGTTGCAATATCAACAGTATCCGATGGCAGCTTTGGCGGATCACAGGTTATAATATCATTGCAATTTACACTCTGGAAAATAAGAGCCTGGACTGTTCCTGCAATGTTTCCGGTTCCGGAAGTAAACAAGGCTTTTGATGAGAGCGGAAATCCTACTGACAAGCAGAAAACAGATAAAAGAGCCTCCCATTTCATTAATGAACTATTATGGTGTATAGAGGCAAGAACGAGAATGGAAGACTTTAAAAATGGATAGAAAAAAGTTTATAAAGTCAGTGGCAGTATTACCATTGATAAAAAATACAATGAAACTCAACGAATTGAACAGCCTAACAAAGCCATTAGGAAACACTGACAGAATGCCGGTACTTTTTATTGGTCATGGCAGTCCTATGAATGCCATTGAAGAAAACGAGTTTGTAACGGGCTGGCGGAATATAGGGAAAACATTGCCGAAACCAAACGCAATACTTTGTGTTTCTGCTCATTGGGAAACTAAAGGAACTTATGTCACTGCAATGGAAAAGCCACAAACTATTCATGATTTTGGCGGATTCCCTAAAATGTTATTTGAGGTAGAGTATCCTGCACCCGGAAGTCCCGAACTTGCCAGGGAGAGCAGGGATATGATCCGCAAGGCCGAAGTCGGGCTTGATTCAAAATGGGGACTTGATCATGGTTGTTGGAGTGTTCTGAAACATCTTTATCCAAAAGCTGATGTGCCGGTAGTTCAAATGAGCCTCGATTATTACCAGTTGCCTCAATATCATTATGATCTGGCAAAAGAGCTTGCCTCTCTTCGTAACAAAGGGGTTTTAATTATTGGAAGCGGCAACATGGTTCATAATCTAGGTATGGTAAACTGGGAAAAAATTGATGAACCGGGATTTGGATATGACTGGGCGATAGAAGCAAATGAAAAAATGAAAAAATTTATTCTTACCGATGACCATAAATCACTGATCGACTATAAACTGATGGGCAAAGCATTTAATATGGCGATCCCGACACCCGATCATTTTCTTCCGCTGCTATATTCCCTGGCTTTAAAAAAAGAAAACGAGACAATCGAGGTATTTAATGATAAGGCTGTGGCAGGTTCTCTTACCATGACCTCAATTAAGATCGCGTGAGATATTTAAAATTGAATTTTAGACTAATCTAATTATAGTGATTTATAACTCTCCATTCCTCAAATCATACTTAAAATGTCGACTGAAAAAGAGATAACTAAAACTCAAAAGACAGATTTTCCGATCATTTTTTTTGAATCGCAGGATGAATGGAGATCCTGGCTTGAGCAAAACCACAATGTCGCCAGGGGTGTGTGGTTAAGGTTTTACAAAAAAGGATCCGGTATCACTTCACTAAATTATGCACAAGCCCTTGATGAAGCCTTATGCTATGGATGGATTGACGGTCAGTCAAAAACATCTGATGAAAAGTCATATCTGCAAAAATTTACACAGCGAAGAGCAAGAAGTATCTGGTCAAAAAGAAATATTGAGCATATAGCACGTCTGACTGAGGAGGGAAAAATGAAACCTTCCGGTCTGAAAGCGGCTGAGGCTGCAAAAGCTGACGGCAGATGGGATATGGCTTATGATTCACCGGGCAATATGTCAATACCTGAAGATTTCCTCCTGGAACTTTCAAGAGATAAGAAAGCCTTTGCTTTTTTTGAGACATTAAATAAAGCGAATACATATGCTATATCATGGAGGCTGCAAACTGCTAAAAAACCTGAAACAAGGGAAAAACGAATGAAAATAATACTTGGAATGCTATCCCGTGGCGAAAAATTTCATTAAAATAAAATCCAGGTCCGATTAAGATTTATTTAGCAGACGAGAATAAAGCATCCGCCCGTTTTTGCATCTCAGCAAATGTAATATCTTCAATACGTGTCAGGATCGTCCATCTGTGACCGAATGGATCTGTAATACTTGCCGTGCGGTCGCCGTGGAACTGATCTTTAGGTTTCATATCGCCCAAGACTTTAGCTCCTGCTTTCAAAGCTCTTTCAAAGACAGTATCTACATTATCTACATACAAACTAAGATACACCGTAGTCCCGCCTAATGTTGACGGGCTGATATTACCCCACTGTTTATTTTCCTCTGCCAGCATTAACTTCGAATTACCTATTGCCAGTTCACAGTGACCGATTGTTCCATCAGCCATTGTAATCCTGCCAATTTCGCTGGCTTCAAAAGCATTTTTATAAAACTCAATAGCTGTCTCTGCTCCCTTAACCGTGATATAAGGTGTTAGCGCATTGTATCCTTCAGGTGTTGGATGTGTTTTCATATCAATGATTTTTGTTTATTAATTGAGTGATTTATAAAACATCCTTTTAATAATTAAAGTTCAAAAAAATCACAACTTTGACTCACCTTATACCCCAGAGCCGTCAACTTAAGCTTGTGTAATGATAGAGATTTTGCATAAAAAAGTTTCCCCTCCTTTTGAAGGAGGGGTGGTCGGGATGATTGATTATCTTATATATACAGTATTTGATTTCCCGACCGGGGTGGTTGATTCATTAGTATTCCAGGAACCTGAATTTGTAAAAAATGAGATCAGAAAATCCTACAAAAGAGAAGATCCGGAATTAGAATAAACAATCAACCACCCCGGCCGGTATTAGCATTTGTATCATAATTAAAAAGTGGTCCGGCCACCCCTCCTTCAAAAGGAGGGGAAATATAAGGCTAATATTCAATACTTTACATCCTGTTTTGTATTAAACTCTCTCCATATATATTACAATATTCAGCTCCTTAAGTTGACGGCTATTCCTTATACCCGTAAAACATAATTAGTGACAGTTTCCAAGTTTAACAGGAATCAGTTATAGCCTCCAACTTCCCTTGCTGCTGCGATCATTCCTTCAACAGTTTCCATTGAGACATCGGGCTGAATAATATGCGCAGGAGCAAGCAGATAGCCTCTCCCCTTCCCAAGTATTGAAATTCTATTGCGAATTTCATCTCTTATCCGGGGCATATCTCCTGAAGGTAAAAGCTCTTGCTGGTCAATACCTCCAAAGAAGCACATCCTGTCTCCATACCTATCCTTTAATTCCTGCGGGTCAGATCCTGAAACATTGGGTTGAACCGGATTATAGACATTGACTCCCAGTTCAATAAAATCGTCTAGCAAAGGTGCGACAGCACCATCTGAATGCATAATGATAATTATTTCCGGATTCTCTTTACGCAGTGTTTCAATCATCCTCTTATGCCGTGGTTTAAAAATCAGGCGCCAATCTTCAGGTGAGATCAGAGTTGAGGTCTGGCTACCCAGATCTTCTCCAAGCCAGATGGCATCGACCCCTGCCTTAATGAGCTGGATGGCCAGGCCGGTACTCCATTCTTCCACTTTATCATTAAGCAGCTCAAGCCATGGTTCACCGCACATCATGGTTACCATATATTTTTCCAGTCCTGTCAGATGCCAGGCCATTTCGAACAGAGAGATCTCAACATCACCGATAACAAAATATTCATTGCTGAACTTGTCTATATCTCTTCTTGCTTTGTCAAACCTGCCAGGTGCATACGCATCCGGAAATCTGTATTTTTCAATATCTTCAATTCCGGCAGCTTCATCCAACGGACATTTAACCACATCAACATATAGGGGTCCTGGCTTCATAAACATACCGAATTCATTCATCGTAATATCATCTTTAACAGGTGTATCCCTGTAACCTTTTGCGACAGTGCCCCCCACTACAACAACATCACTTCCAAGTCGGGTCCGTATTTCATTAGCTGATATCCTGTATGTCAGATCTTCATAATACGATAAGGCATAGTCAGGTTGCAGATTCAGCTTTTTACCAAAAGCATCAGTGAGCTGACGGCAAAGATCGAATTGTACAGGAACTCTGTCGGGATTACCTTCGAGTTTTCTAAGGGCTTTTGAGACCCTGGTTTTTGAATTCATAGGTATTTATTTACTTGGGTTTCCTCTAGTCGCAGAGTAAGTTTACAGCAAATAAATTACAAAAAAAAGTGTTTATCTGATTTTGATGCAGAATTTGATCTCAGAGCAGCGTGTTATCAATACTGAGCCATATTATATATTAGTCTCAACCTGTACCTCAACTGGAATTACGAGGGTTTTGTCGGGATTTGTATACGATATCTCTGCAGTTGGTGTTTTCTTCATAACATATCGGTTTATAGATCTCAATATTACAATTGTGAGTAATATAGTTGCAACCACAATATATCCGATTGTATCATAATGCTTTAATGTTCCGCTACCAGATTGTACTACAATCAATCCGGCAAATACCGATGCAATACCACCTGAAAGTTGCTGTACTGAGGAATTAATACTCATAAAAGCACCCCTGTCATTTGCATCAGGTATGGCGGTGATGAGAGCTGATGACGATATCATCCGTGAAAGTACGCCCATCATTAATGCAGTATTCAATGCGACTACAATCCAGAACGGAGTAACGCCAAGATTACAGTAATAGAGTATTATAACTAATGCTAAAATTGATCCCAGACCGAATACTTTAAATTTTCCGATTATATCGCTTAAGTTGCCTATTAAGGGGCCTGCTGCCATAGAAAAGATTCCTGTGATAAAATAAAGCAGAGGCAACTGTCCCATTGATATACCCAGATTATTAACGCTGAAGGCGCTGCCGAATGGCATTAGCATATATCCGCCTGTAACAAGAAGGGTACTGAAAAGAAATACAAGCAGATAGTTCGGCTGAGCTACGGTTTTAAATAAATGCTGAAAAGGACCCCTTTCTGACTTTAATTTTAAATGAGCCGTTATAGGTCTCAAGTTTATAGCAATAGTTATGAACTCAATAATGCTTACAATGGTAATAATCACGAAGGGTGCATGCCATCCGACTCTGTTGGCGAAATAAAGTCCGACGGGAATACCCATCACCTGGCTCGATGCAAAAGCCATTTGTACAAATCCCATAACACGCCCTCTAACTTTCAGTTCGAACAGATCGGATATGATAGCATAACTTATTGAGCTTATGACTCCTCCAAAAAAACCCGTAATAATTCTTGCTGCAAGCAGAAAATGATAATCAGGGGCTATACTGCATAAGAATGTTCCTGTAATGAAACCTGTATAAAAGAACAGAAGCAGTTTCTTCCTGTCAAATTTATCAGCAAAACCTGCTGCCATAATTCCTGATAAACCGGCACTAAAAGCATAACCTGATACCGCTAAACCGAATTGAGATGTTGTTAAATGCAGTACTTGCATTAATTGGGCTCCAAGAGGAGACAAGACCATGAAATCCAGTACGACGGTGAACTGCAATATTGCCAGCAGCGCTATAACATAAACCTGATACCTGGAGAAAACTTTTTCTTTCATCAGATTAACTCCCTTTAATAAACCAGAATAAAATCAAGTATTTAATATTGGAGAACAACCTTTCTCTGGATTTGTTTAAAATCCCAAAGTCGCCTAAAAAAAGTATGTTTTTGCTTCGCAATAAAATACTGAGAAAATCACGTTGCCGCAGGAGTTATTATAGCCTCAATTTGAATTTAAGTTTTGCAAGCAGGGCAGCAAGCCCTACTCCCATTACAAGCGCCCACACAACAGATCCTGATATAACGATTAGAGGCACAGGTGAGTTTTTATAAAACAGAAATGGTAATCCGAAGCCCCAGATAAGGTAATAGAACATGTCCGGAACCAGGTATATGGTAAGAGAGTTTTCACCGGCTGGTTTTAGAAAGGATGCCCATCTTACATGTTTCCTGATATCGATTATCCAGAAAAGCAGTGCAAAGAGCAGCATGCTTATACCATTACAGATTAATCCCCAGCTTGGAGTAGCCTGGATCTTTGAAATAATAAACCAATTGCGTAAGAAGAAGCCTGCAATTATGCTAAGTAATCCGAGAGAGACAATAGTCAGAATTGTTTTTTTGGCGCCATTCACAGAAAACCTTTTCAGTATAATTGTTATGAACATACCTGAAATAACAATGAATGGGGCATTCCCATTAATAATCACGCCGAAAACTGATTTTACAGGATTCAGGAAATTCAGGAGATGCAGTTTTGAGAGAATATTGAGGATGAGAAAGAACAGGAGAGCGATTACTGTTTTCGAAATATTGTTACGAACACCAAGGTAGAGAAACGCCGCCGCAAAATATCCCCAGCCAATAGTTCCAAGAATACCCCATCCTTTCAGGGAGAAACCATTATTATCAGCTGATCTGAATATGTAAACCATGCCTAAGATCATTGCAATTCCCAGAATCCGGAGACCTGTGATAAAATAAAAATTACTATCAGTTTTCTTATACTGGTTCCAGACAAGAAAAACTCCCGAATACATTATGAATGACCAGAAACTTTTGCTTATGCCGGTATTCTCGAGGCTTACATTTCTTGAATTCGACATGAGGACACCTATTATAAGAAGACTGACGGTCCTTATCAATATATGTTTCGAAATGGAAAAGTTATTTTCTCCTTTATCGATTCTGTTACCGATGGAATAAGGGACAGACATTCCGACCATGAACAGGAATCCGGGGAAGACCCAGTCAGCAAGTCCCATCCCGTCAAAATTTGCAGCTCTGTGACCCAGCCAGGCAGGTACCCCCTGCATATACAGATCGTTTACGAAAAGCATAAGTATGAGATTAAGACCTCTCATAATGTCGATTGAATAAATACGGTTTGAAGCTGCCATGCCTTAAAAAAATATATGAGCTTTGTGAATTTCCAGGAAACTATCGTTTACTGATTTTAAATGCAATATCGCGATTTTGGCCTAAAATCTCCGGAACAATAAGATCCAGTTTTCCATTTACTGATTTGACTTCATCCGATTTTACAGTATTGCCTGACCATGTATCAAACCATGTGATAGTATAATTCCCATTACCGGGCTTGCTTGCTGTAAATCTAGTTTTACCTATACTCTGATTTGAAAAGCTTCTGGCCCAGCCAAACGCTTTATCACCGGCATCCATGATATAAATATCTGAGCCTTCACCGGTTGCCTCAGCAGGCTTATACGGAAGATTTGCAAAATCGATATCTGAAACAAATGCTGAAAGATGTTTTAGCTGTTGCCAGTCCTCTTCCATTAGAACAGAAAAGTCCCACCATACAGGGGTACCTGCAAGACCATTTGTAAGTGAAGCCCAGATCTGATTATGATAGGATATGTGATATTCTTTTGTACCAGGTTTATAGTAAGTTAGGTCTGCACCAGCTTCACCAAAAATAGCAGGTTTTTCAAATCTGTCCCAGAATCGTTTGCTTGCCCATCCGAAATTATACATATCGCTTCGTGAGGTGTCTCCCGGATATTTTAATTTCCATCCCTGTGCAGGATACAGATGTATATTCGGAATATTGGTAAGTTCATATAAGGGTTCGCGATATTCTTCAAAACCACCGCTGAAAGAAGCAGTCACAGGGTGTTTATAAGGATCGTTTTCTGAAAAATAATTTACACATTTTTTAACCCAGCCCAGAGCTTCCTGATGATGACCTTTTGCCCAGCCATCAGTGCCATCCATTTCGTTGATCAGTTCCCAAATGCCCCAGCTGCGACTATAGGCAAATCGTGCAATCATATAGCGGTATTTCATTTTCTGGTAATTCCATGCCAGGGTGTCGCTGTACACATTTTCTGCTTCGGTTATTTTATTATATGGATTTTCTTTCCACTGCGCAGACCAGACAGTTTTTGAAAACAGATCATGGGGCCATATGGCGAACATTAGTTTTATATTGTCCTTTTCAAGGATTGAGAGAAGTGAATCGATCTTGCCAAGCTTTTCCTGGTTGTATTGTCCCAGTTTATTTTCGATGATCCCGGCGTCATTTACAAATCCGCCATAATCAATATCCCAGATAGCCAGAAGATTGGCTCCGTTATCAACATATGTATCGAAGACTTTCTGGCTGTTACCCCATGGGGAATAAACGGCTACAGCATAAAAAGAAGTTCCATCATCATGGGTGAAATAGTGGGGATTTTTTACGGAAGGTTTTATCCAGCCATGATGTTCGGATTCAATTGAGATAAAGGAAGACACTGATGATTCACCTGTTTCACTGCCATCTTTCACAAAAAACCGGAATTTATATTCCCCGGTTTCTCTTGGTGAGAAGCGAATCTTCCATTTACCGGCACCTTTGTAATCATCGAAAAAGCCATTAACCTTTATATTCTCACCTGACGGAGATGTAAAGATGGCATATACATCAATGTCAGCCGGATCGTAAGGGTTTTGAATTTCCACATTTTTTAAGGCAAGCTTAACCTCAAATTTTTCATATTTCTTTACTGTTTCTGTATTAACCCCGGATATCATTATTTCGGGTTTAACCCCTTGTTTATAAGTCTTATCTTTCTGCTTGCATCCTGTTAAGGCAAGTAATGATGCAATCAATAAAAGAGGGATTGGTTTTCTGATTAGGGACGAGAATATTCCTCTGTTAATATCTGTCATATGCTCACAATTTTTAAATGAGCCGTTAAGTTAAAAAATTTAATATTAATAGTGATATATTCTCGAACGGACAGGTCAGATATTTAAATATCCGGAGGTTAATTTCCCATATGGAACAATAATCATTGACTTAACAGTTCAGCATGTATTTAAAATTGCAAAAATTTGTTACTTTTGGAGACTTGTCGGAGTTGTTTTTAGCTTTGAGAGTAAGAATCGCCTTCTCCGCCGGCTGGCGGATTCGGCGGTCAAATCACTCCTTCGTGAAGGCTACGGAGTGCAAAGCGGGGTGTGGCGCAGTTGGTAGCGTACTACGTTCGGGACGTAGGGGCCGGAAGTTCGAGTCTTCTCACCCCGACAAATGACAAAGCCTGGCACGAAAGTGCCGGGCTTTGTTTTTCTGAAGCGTGAAAGCTTGCTTTCAAACGCTGAAAGAAAAACAAAGCCCGTAAATGAGCGAAGCGAATGACTGGCTTTTTCATTTAGGTCACTCACTGGAAGTCCGCCATTTTTGCGAATTTATGAAGCAAAAATGGCAATCTTCCCACCCCGACAAATAAAATCAAATGTAGTACAATATCCATTTTCTCGATAAAAGATCTGTATTTTGTGGGCAAAAAAGAGAGAAGTCATGAATGCTCACTCCATTATTTCAAAGTCGGTCATTTACCTTGCACCTTTGCAAGGCTTTACCGATTATTCATTTCGTCAGGCTTTCTGTACTCTCTTTGAAGTTCCCGATCTTGCTTTTTCACCTTTCATCGAAACTCATAAACCGGATCACCGGGCTTATCGTGATGTATTGCCCGATCGAAATAAAGGTATTAGCCTGGTTCCACAGGTTTTGGGAAACAATGCAGATGAGATAAAACAAGTCACTCTACATATCAACGAACTAGGCTATACCCAGGTTAACTGGAATCTTGGTTGTCCTTATCCCATGGTTACAAAAAAACACCTGGGAGCTGGTCTGTTACCTTATCCGCAACAAATAGACACGGTCCTGAACGAACTTTATAAAGACACTACGTTACAGCTATCAATAAAAATGCGATTGGGACTAACTAGTCCTGACGACTGGAAAGCTCTTGTTCCGGTATTTAACAGATACCCTCTTACCGAAGTTATAATACACGGTCGGACCGCCAGTCAAATGTTCAATGGCGAAGTGAACGAATCTGGTTTTCTGGATATGATAAGTCAGTTAGTACACCCGGCCTGTTATAATGGAAACATAAACTCACTTGACAATTTTTTATCACTTTCGCAGCGTATGCCATTTGTGTCGCGATGGATGATAGGCCGGGGATTGATTGCCAATCCGCTTCTTATAAACGAAATAAAAACGAATAATAAGGCTACCCCTCAGGAAATAAAAACAGCCATAAACCGATTGCACGATCAGTTACTCTATCAGAACAGCATCCACCTTAGCGGAGATTCACACCTGATGCATAAAGTAAAACCCTATTGGGAATATTTCGCCAAATCGCTCCCAGACTGCAATAAAGGGTTGAAAAAGATTAGAAAGGCTTCAACATTTAGCGCTTATATCAATGCCTGTAAAGAGGTATTAGGTTAACGCATAGATTTTTGGTGCGAATGGATGCATTGGAAGCTTACTTGTTAAACAAACAATCTCCGGAGTTGATGCAGTGATGAGCATATCATAAAATGTGAATTTCAAAGTCAACTGCAATGTAGATTAACAAGGTATTCCTCTTTCTATTATCTAAACCGAAAAATTGAAACAACCCTTAAGTTATAAACTAATAAAGGTAGGAAAAGACTTTATAGTTAAATTCAGACCATGGTTTTTGACTTTCCGGGGTATATTCAATTTTGATTTGAATATTGTTTTTCCCGGAGGTATATTCAGCTGGTATTTCAAAATCTGCATCAACCCATAAGGCAACAAATTTGTTTTTACAAACTTCCCATAAGCGTTCGGTTACTGGTTTTTCATCAATCCAGATTTTTGCTATCTGCATTTCTCCATTACTGGTGCGTAATCTTATTCTAACACCTTTATTTTCAGCATCAATTTTTACTTTAAACTGGCTATAGCCTTTGAAAGCTCTTCCATCATCAGAAATACTATCAAGATAAATTTGCTTACCGGGATATACCCCTTTCTTTATTCCCGACCATGTTTCATTTGTAATAGTATAAGAATGTTTTTTTTCAGATGTGGGATTATAAATATCTAGCGAATCTGTAAGTTTCAGGGATGATTTGTTTTTCTCATAATACCAAACAATACTTGCAATATAAAATGGTTCCCAGGTTTCAAACTCCATATCAAGCGCTTGTTCATAAATGATCATATCTGGATAATTTAACCTGTAATAACAGTCGTTTCCGATACAGCCATGTGTAGGATACGAATTATAAATATTTGTCCACCATGCGTTGTTATTGTAGTCTTCTTCACCAGTTCCGTAAATATCGGGATAACGGCGATTGTCAATGTAAAAAATTTCATCACCTTCACATGCATGTCCGCCTTTAGGCATACGCTTTGCCATTCCAATAACATGACCACGTCCTGTTGTTTTTAAACAAGTATATTTGTTTTTAGGTTTCTCACTCTCATGTACTGTGGCATTAAAATAGCCGCATTGCGATTCAATATACATTTTAGGATTATATTGAATTTCAATTTTCATACTATCCGTGGAAACATCTGATTGATTATCTATTTCAATTTTTGCGCTTTTCCAGAAAGGCATTGGAAAATAACAATAACCACTTCTGTTGATAGTTCCAACACCTAATGCTTTTACATCGCCGCCATTATCAATCGAGCCAAAAAACCATTTAACCGGAGCGTCCACTGATGGAGTAGCTTCTCCATCCCAGTATATTTTTATCCGCAATTCTTTTTCCTGTAAATAATTGGATATTTTTATTGAGGCAATTGAACCTGTTCCTTTTTGTTCCATAATTGTTTGCTTTTGGTGAGGCAGCAATTTCACCATAGACAAATAAGTTTTATTTCCATCACTTTTCTTTGGATCGGAATCAGGATGATTCCACATTTGCTCTATTTTTTCATAATTTTCTTTCCCTGTCCATGAAAATACATTTTCCGGTTTAGTATAAGTATGATAAGTGATGTTGTAAAACGGCCGGAAATTGCCTTTCCTAACTATTTTGCATGACTTTTCGAATGGAATGGGCATATAACTCCACCAGGCTAAATATTTATCACCTCCTGAGCCAACTTGCGGTTTTTGGCGTAATGGCGGATAATTGTGAAATTGGTTAAAGGTTTCGTTGATGCCCGCGATTTTATTACCATCAATGTAAACTTTTAGTAAGTCTGAATCACCATTATTCCCGGTCGACCAAATTCGATAAATGCAGCCAGGGCCAGAAATATCTGCCAGTACTGAATTGCTGTCCTGATCGTTGTATAACCAATGTCCGAAATCGTTAAATTGATCTTCAGCCGGATCGGTACTCGAAAATTGATAGGTTTGCGTGCCTGTTTTAAAATAAGGCAAATTTGAAAACTGTTCTGCAAATTGCAGCCCTCTTGAGTCAGACTTATTTACATTATCCTGCGAGTAAGAATCAATAAAAGAACATACTATTAATAAACTAATTATTACTGCTTTCATTAAATATCTTATTTCTTGTATTCGATCCTGGTTATCAAATTTTCATTAAACGATACCCCGGCACGAACTTTACATTTTATTTTAGAACCTTGAAGTACAACCTTTAGTGAATTATTAACATAATACCAGCTTACAGTTCCAAATTTGGTTTTGTAATTTTCAACATTCATTTTTTGGTCTATCCAATTTTTTGGAATACCACCGCCAATAACTAATATTGGTTCATTACCTGACTCGTCAAAATAGGCAAGCATATCTAACTGAAGAAGTACCATTTCCGAGGCAGTCCAATAATGAGGTGTTACATATTTGGGTTTTAACCATCCTCTGTAATTTTCCCATTGTTTAAAGGAATTTTCCTCGCCATTCCCTTCCCAATATGAATATAAGCCTGGCGAACATTGATTATTCCAAAAATAGTTTAACGTTTCCCAGGTAAGTTCAGGTCTGTCAAGAAACAACCATTGGTGTGCCTCTGAAACCGCAAAATATGTCCAAAGCGGCCTTTCTTTAGGTACTCCATTACTCCACATATCATGTCGTTGTTTTATTATTTTTTCAACAAAAAGCTCATAACCTTTATTTGTAATCCACGAGGGCCAAACACTTATCATGAAGTTGCGTTCGTTATCGTATTTTTCCAGACCAAATCCTTTTAGCCACGCGGATTTAATTTTATTTGCTTTTTCGATACATTGGGTAGCGATTTCTTGTTTGTTCAATTTTAGAGCAATTCTTGATGCCTGCATGAGACCCCTATAGGAAATAGCATTAATATATAAAATCGGAAAATGCAGATCCATGGTACCATAGATCAGATCATTTTCAGTTTTCATACAAATAAGTTGCCTTCTTAGTAAATCATTTTGTAAATGAGGTGCAATTGGCCCAATGTAATTTTTATAAACATTTTCAGTAGCATTCATCATTTCATCAATAAGACCTAGTTTCCGCTGAATATGAGTCCACACCCAGTTATAATATTCTGGATCATCGAGTAAAAAAGCTAATTCAGAAAGGGTATTGATAGCCGAACCAGGGGCATCACCTTCTGCACCAAAACCACCAAAATAATCGTTTTCTGCAAAGTAAACCGAGAGTTCTTTTGCCGTTTGAATGTTGCCACTGCGTGCCATTGCCATTAAAGAATATGCACCATCACGCTCCCATGCCAATGGATAATTTACCGGTTCCCCGGGGCAGGTTTGCCTTCCAACATAACCCATCATTAAGTTTGATATTTGGGCATTTAATGATTCCCCGAATCGTTTATCGGGTAAATCAAACTGAAAATGAGCTATAGTTTTATCATAAAAAAGAGGGCTTTTAAAAAGTGGTTTTGTATCATTAATGCTTAATGATATTGTAGGTTTACTGAGTTCAATTTTTGCAAAAGCCCATCCATTTGTACTTATAATTGATTCGTTATCCTTTATGTCAGTCATTAATCGTTTTTTCTCTTCATCATTAATAATAATTGCTGATGGAACATCATCAGGTGTAACTTTCCATCTGTGGTTGATTATTAACCTTGTTTTATCCCAAATAACTGATTGAACAGGACCTCCTGCTGGTCCAACGGAGCGGAATACCAATTGGATCTTGTTATCCGACTTATCTGTTTTATTTAGTTCGAATTGCCATAATCCCATCTCGTTATAAGTCCAAATGCAATTGTAATATGGCGTTTGAGTTTTTATTGACGGGATTTTATTTCCTTCCTTCCAAATATATTGTTGTTGAATATTTTCAATCGGGATATTATCACTTGTAGCAATAAGTTTATTGTTATCACCTAAAATCCAAATAGCCATACCAAAACTTCCCGGTGATGGACTAAAACTACCACCCGGTTCCAGATATGCTTTTTGATTAACAGGACTACCCGGCTCTGCAAGTAATATATGACCATCTCCCCGAGGCCATGGGTCATTGGGACGTACTGACATCTCGTTCAATACTATTTGCCTTTGGGTTAATGGATTATCCTGCGCGAAAGCAAAATAATTATTAAATATTAAAACCCACAAAAAAAACAAAAGTGGTTTACCTCTTCTGTGAATGATTTTATTCATTTTTTAATTTCTTTTTGATAGAACAAGCATCTATTCAGATATATAATAATACTTAGCATCTCTCCTACGATAAATTACTATCGGTTTTTGTTCATGATGGAATTTGTGACGGACTTAGTTGCTGTTGCCTAAAGTCTGTGTTCAATCAATTTTGTTTATTTTTGGTATACAAATTACGAATTAGCGGTGATTTTTATAAACTCAATTATCAATAATTATGAACTACAATACAAGACCCGAATATCATCATGACAATGAATTTGTTCTTGCCACAATCAAAAAAAGATTTGTTGCTTTCCTCATTGACTGGATAATTCTCGTAATAATTTACATTTGCATACTTATCCTGTTTAGTTTATTCAATATGAACATTTCGAAGATAAATGTCCAGGGTATCTTCGAAGTTGAGATTGAAATGGATAACACGCCTTCATATATTATTACCTTTTTGAAATTTCTATTTGGACTTTTGCCGGTCCTTTATTTTACAATCTCGTTTTATTTCTATAAGGGACAAACACTTGGGAAATATTTTCTCAGGATAAAAGTACTTTCTTTGTACCATAAACACCTCGGATTATGGCATTGCATAGAACGAAGTCTGGGTTACTTTGCATCTGCACTTGAATTTGGATTTGGATATATACAAGCCTTTTGGAATCCAAACAGGATGACCCTCCATGATAAAATAGGGGAGACAATTGTAGTAGGACTTCCTCGTAAAAATACTAAAACAACTACATCTAAAGAACCTGGCAGGCGAAGTACTTGAATCTGTAAGAACTGAGTTATTAAAACAAAGCATTTGAGAAAATGCAGCAAGCGATTCCATATTCAAAAATTCCTGTTTCTATAAATATCATAATCAGGTACCTGGCGCTCATAGTAGCTATCCATAAGAGGTGAAGAAATCATAAAATCAGCCGAAGCGCGGTTGCAAGCTATTGGAATATTCCATACAACTGCCATTCGTAATAACGCCTTTACATCAGGATCGTGAGGTTGGGGTTCAAGAGGATCCCAAAAAAAGATAAGAAAATCAATTTCGTTTTCAGCAATCCTGGCTCCTAATTGTTGGTCGCCACCCAATGGTCCACTCTGCAATTTTTCAATTTTAAAGCCAAGTTCTTTCTCTAATATTGCCCCTGTGGTTCCTGTCGCACATATCTTATGATGCGACAGTAATGATTTATTGAATTTTGCCCATTCCACTAAGTCGTATTTTTTATTATCATGTGCTACCAAAGCAATTCTTTTGTCAGGCTCTATTATGACTATTCTATTCTCCGATTGTTTGTTTTCACTGTTAAACATAATATTAATATTTATATGTCAAAGTCAATTAATACATTAAGCTATAGTAATTTTAACTCATCACAATGTTCACTGTTCACTTTTCACAGCCTGTACCCCTTCTCTTGTAATTTTGACCGGTTTAATAAAGCCCTGATTATCAAATTCAATTTTTTCAATACAGGTTTCACGGTGGTTTGGACTTGTATCTCCCTTTGGTCGTCTGTGATAAGCGATGTACCATTCATCTTTCCCCGGAACTTTTACCAAGGAATGATGACCCGCTCCCGAAGCTATAGTGGTATCCTGTTCCAATATTTTTCCAATACGTTTGAACGGACCCATTGGGTTGTCTGAAATCGCATATGCTACACAGTAGTCTGGACCTCCCCAACCGCCTTCGGACCACATGAAATAATATTTACCGTTTCGGATATACATGCATGGTCCTTCCACGTAGCCATCAGGTGTGATTTCTTTAAATATTTTGCCGTCTGAAAAAGGCAAAAAATCAGTAAAATCATTGTTCAACCGGGCAATATTGCAGTGTTTCCATCCACCGTAGATAAGATAGTACTGACCATCTTTGTCCTTAAATACGAACTGATCGATTGGTTGTGCCCCGTTATGAAATTTTCCTACCAACGGTTTACCAAGGTAATCTTTATAAGGGCCTTCAGGCTTATCAGAAACTGCAATGCCAATGCCACCTTTTTCATTATCGTTTTGTATGTCGTTAGCACCGAAAAGGAGGTAATACCTGCCCTCCTTTTCTATTACTGCAGGAGCCCATATAGCCTGCCATGCCCACTTTACAGAAGCTGTATCGATAACCCTGGGGTGCTTTTTCCAGGTTACAAGATCGATTGATGAAAAAGCATCCAGAAAAACCTGATCCTCATATTTGGCCGACCATGTTGGAAAAATCCAGAAGTTATTGTTTAATACAACAAATTCAGGATCTGCATACCATCCGGGAAACACAGGATTTCCTGATGTGGCTGCATTTCTATTTTGTGCATTGGAGGAAAATAAAACGATGAGCAAAATAACGGAGGAGAATAAGAGTTTTTTCATCGACAACATGTTTGCAATTTTGGGTAAAAATAGTGATAATTCAATATCATAAAACGTAAAGCGTAAAGCTTATAGCATATAAGAAAAGTCGGAGAAAACCACAAGATGATAAGTCCGGGTGTCTTCGTCTTTTGACTTTCGTCTTCCGACTCTGAAATATTTTTTGATAAACAATATTACTTTCATAAATTTGAGTCAAGACGTTCGCTGCGTTCAAAATAAATATCTTTGGAATCAGAATGGAAATCACTAATCCGGATCTGCTATTAGCTTTTGATTTTGTTAAATACACAAATCAGAACATCTTTCTTACCGGGAAAGCCGGTACAGGAAAGACTACTTTCCTGCATGACCTGAAAAAATCATCCCCAAAAAGAATGATTGTTGTGGCCCCTACCGGAGTTGCTGCTATAAATGCCGGAGGAGTTACAATTCATTCATTTTTTCAATTGCCTTTTCATCCGTATATTCCATCGTTTTACCTGGCAGAAAATAATCCTGAAAATCAGGGTGAACAGAGAGAACCGGCAGGTTATAAAATGAGCCGTGAAAAAGTTAATATTATAAAGAGCCTCGATCTGCTTGTTATAGATGAGATAAGCATGGTAAGGTCAGATACTCTTGACGCAATAGACGCCGTACTGAGAAGATTTAAAATCCGCCAGATACCCTTTGGCGGGGTTCAGTTGCTGATGATCGGTGATCTTCAACAGCTTGCGCCCGTAGTTAAAGACGAAGACAATGAAATATTAAAAAGTTATTACGATTCTCCTTTTTTCTTTGGAAGCCGGGCCCTTTGCAAAACCAACTATGTAACTATTGAGCTCAAACATATCTACAGGCAAAACGATCAGGTTTTTATTAACCTGCTTAATAAAGTCCGTGACAATCACGTGGATACAGAGGTGCTGAATGAACTTAACAAAAGATTTATTCCTGATTTTGACCCCGATTCTGATGGAGGCTACATCACTCTAACAACTCACAATTATCAGGCCCTGACGCTTAATGATTCAAAGCTTGAGAGACTTCCCGGCAAGCCTCATTCTTTTACAGCCACCGTTAAGGATGAATTTCCTGAAATTTTCTACCCTACTGCCAATGAACTGATTCTGAAAGAAGGCGCCCAGGTGATGTTTGTGAAGAACGACTTATCGCGCGACAAGCTTTTCTTTAACGGGAAAATAGGGAAAGTAACAGCTTTTGATGGTGATATAATTGGTGTTAAATGTCCCGACGACCAATACCCTATCAGGGTAGAGATGTCGGAATGGCAAAATATGAAATATACTCTTGATGATGTTACCAAAGAGATCCAGGAAACAATAATCGGAACATTTACCCAATACCCTCTCAAGTTAGCCTGGGCAATTACAATTCATAAGAGTCAGGGGCTCACCTTTGACAGAGCTATTATTGATGCCAGCGATGCTTTTGCGCATGGACAGGTTTATGTGGCTCTGAGCAGGTGCAGAACACTGAACGGGTTGGTGCTGAGCTCCAAAATAAATCAACGGAGTATTATCGACAATCCTTCAATTTCTGATTTTGTAAAAGGATCGGAAAAAAATCAGCCTGACCAGATACAGCTGGCAGAATCAAAAAAAGCTTACGAGCAGACACTTTTAACTGAGCTCTTCGATTTTACCCTGCTTACTTATAATTTCAACTATTGTCTGAAACTTGTCAGGGCGCATAGTGAGAGCATACTTGGAAACCCGGGAGTCTTACTCGAAAATGCCTTAGCATGTATAAAGAGGGATCTTATTGAGGTGTCAGAAAAATTTCATGTTCAGTTGGTATCACTTCTGAAATCTGAAACCGATGCAGAATCAAACGAGCTTCTGCAGGAAAGAGTTAAGAAAGCCTCAGAATTTTTCTCTGATAAACTTCAATCGGTACTGAAAGAAATTCTCGCCGGCTTTTCTGTGGAAACAGATAATAAGACAGTCAGGAAATCAATCACTGAAGCATTATCGCGGATTAGAAAAGAAGGTATTGCAAAGCTGGCCTGTCTGAATACGGTCAAATCAGGCTTTACGATAAATAAATATCTTGAAGCCAAAGCGATTTCTTCTATAGATATGCATGTGACAAAATCGCGGGAATTAAAGTCTGTGGATGATACTTCCGGAATAATTCAGCATCAGGTATTGTTCAATCAATTAAAAGAATGGCGAAATCTTAAAGCGAAGGAATTGGACCTTCCTCATTATATGATCATTCCTCAAAAGACGATGGTTACGCTTGCTAATTTTATGCCTCAGTCGTTTCCTGCCCTTAATTCGGTAAAAGGTATGGGGAAGAAGAAATCAGAGAAATTCGGTGAGGAACTTTTAAATATTATCGTTTCATATTGCAAAGAAGAAAATATTGATCTTCCTGTCGAAACGCTTACGGTAAATAAGATTTCAAAAAAGAAAAAAGAAGATACAAAGAAAATTAGTTACGATCTGTTTAAGGAAGGCAAAACAGTTTCACAAATCGCAGAGGAGAGAAATCTGAGTACAACTACTATCGAGAGTCATCTGGCTTATTTTGTCGGCACAGGCGAAATTCCAATCGGTAAATTTGTTTCAAAAGAAACAACAGACCTGATCACGAGCCATTTTGAAGGGAATAATGAAATCAAAATAGGACCTGTTAAAGCCACTCTTGGAGATAAGGTGTCATGGAGCGAAATTAAGTTCGTAATCAACCATATTATGTTTGGCAGAAAAAATAAAGAATGACACTTTTAAGAAGTGAAAAATCATAATCCAAATATCCACCACCGCAAATCGATCCATCTGAGAGGATATGATTATTCGAAAGCAGGATTGTATTTTATCACGATTTGTACGTTGGACAGGAAATGCCTCTTTGGTAAAATCGTCCATATCGGGGATGAAAATTTTCAATCCCTCCCTCGCCAGGAAATGATACTGGATGATGCGGGGAGAATTACTAATGAATGTTGGTTGCAGATTCCGAAACATTTCCCGGATGTTTTTTTACACGAGCATATTGTAATGCCAAATCAGATTCATGGGATTGTTGAATTGAGAAAATCCCCTGTCGGGGTTCAAAATTTTGAACCCCTGCAATCAATAAACAATTCGGTAATAACTGCAGGGGTTGAAAATTTTCAACCCCACCGGAATGAATTTCAAAAAATAATACCACATTCCATCGGATCAATTGTTCGTGGATTCAAAATAGGGGTTACAAAATGGTTCCGTAATAATACGGATATTGAAAATATATGGCAAAGAAATTATTATGAACATATTATACGAAATGAAAATTCCTATGAACAGATTGCAGATTATATAATGAATAATCCAAATAATTGGGAAAATGATGATTTTTTCAAACACCTATAACAATTTTTACAATATATTTCAAACAAGTACATAGCTTTTTCTGTTTCAGGAAAAAATCCATGTGAGTGATAACATTTCACGACTTAACTTGTAACCTTTTACCTTTTTAAGAGTCCTTAGACAATATATAATATGAATTGTTATGAAAAAGTATTTGTTAATTGATATGATAATTACTACCATGATATTATGGAGTCTGTCATTCGGACCGAAAGGAGAAAGCCCTATAAGCTTAATAAATGAAAAATCTTCCGTAATTGCATCATCCCCAAAAATGTTTTCTGAAGAGATCCTCAGAAGTAACTTTGAAGAACTAAAAAATATCCTTGTTAACAATCATCCTGCTCCTTATCAGTTTACAGACAAGGAAGCATTTGAAAAATTCTACTATGAGCAGCTTAAGAAGATTGACCGGCCTATGAGTCTGGGTGAATATTTTCTAATCACAGCGCCAGTAGTTGAAGCGCTTCACTGCGGCCATACATGGATCAGCCTTCCGGATGAATTCTGGAATAATGAAGAAGAGATGTTCTTCCCTATTGGATTGATATTCTCTGGAAATAAAGCTTATACTGCTCCATTCGGAGATAGAAATGCAATTCCGCAGGGATCAGAAATCATAACAATCAATAAGATTCCAGTAACTGGGATTATTGAATCCATAAAACGTCTTGTAAATTCCGATGCAAAAAGCAAGACCGGGAAGCTGGCAAATTTCGGACATACATTCCCCGATCTTTTTGCAATTCAGTATGGGAACCACGATAGTTATGAAGTAAATTTTATCCCGCCTGGAAGCACCAAAGTACAAGTTCAGGTGCTGAAACCCGTGTCCAGAAAAGCTGCCTGGGATAATCCAATCGGCACTCTTTCCGGATCTTTTTCCGGAGGAGGTGAATTACGCGTGGAAAATTCGAATTCTGAAAATGCGGCTGTTATGAGCATCCCGACCTTTGGTTATTATGACAACCGGCAAAAATTTTATGCCTTCCTCGACAGTGCCTTTGAACAAGTACACAAGGCAGGAATTCAAAACCTCATCCTCGATTTGCGCAACAATAGCGGAGGCGATCCTATTTGTGCTTCACGACTCCTGTCATATCTCGAAAGACAAGCTGCCCCTTATTTTGTACGTACCTACGAAGGCTATGAAGCACTTGCACAGCCCATCCCTGTATCGGGAAAGAACGCCTTTGCAGGCAAGCTGTATGTCCTTATCAATGGCGGCTGTTTTTCTACTACAGGGCATCTCTGTGCCCTTTTAAAATATAGCAGGCGTGCTACATTTGTAGGAGAAGAAACCGGCGGCACTTATGAATGCAATGATGACCATATAAAGCTTCAAACTTCCGCCACACATCTGATACTTAATGTGGCTCGGACGACCTACACTGCAGCCGTGAAAGGCCTTTCCAGGGAAACAGGCATAATACCCGACTTTCCCGTGGAACCAACTATTGGTGACGTCCTTGCCGGACAGGATGCCGTAAAACAATTCGCTATGAAACTTTGTGACAGCGGACAAAAGATGAAGTTACCATCAAAATGAGGAGCTAAGACATCTTTTCCGCCCCTGTAGCGTGTACCTCCTTAAAATTGACCGCAGTGCAATTTCTTAGCAGTCGGTCCCAATTGGGGAATTCAGGCGGAAACTTATTCGTACCTCAGTGCCTCAACCGGATTTTTATTCGCCGCCCTGTACGACTGCCAGCTTACCGTAAGCAATGCAATAATTAATGCAACGACACCTGCCGATACAAATATCCACAAGCCTATATCGATGTGGTAAGCAAAGTTTTGCAGCCACTTATACATTACAAACCTGGCGACCGGACATGCAATAATTATCGAGATCATTACCCACCTGACATATTCCCCTGACAGCAGTGAATAAATTTCTGATGACCTTGCGCCATTAATTTTCCTTATACCAATCTCTTTAGTCCTTCGTTCTGTCATGAATGAGGATAATCCAATAAGTCCAAGACAAGATATTATAACTGCCAGGAATGAGAACCATGAGAATATTCTATTTATTCTTTGTTCAGCTTGGTACATGTTATCAAAATCTTCATTAAGAAAACGGAAATTCAGTGGAAGTACTGGTTTAAATGAATCAAAAGTTTTCCTGATGGATTCAATTGTTGAAGATATATTGTATTGTTTCATTTTGACGTAAAAAACGTTAGAAGCGCCAATTCCCATTATTAAAGGACCGATTTTATGATGTAATGATTTAAAATGAAAATCTTTGACCACACCGACAATATTATACTTTTGTCCGTGTGCGTATGTTATTGTCTGCCCGATTGGGTTATTAAAACCAAGGACTCTCTCTGCCTCTTCATTTATCACTATCGAACTTGAATCAGTTGCAAATTCTGATGATAAGAAACGTCCGGCCTTTAGTTCAAGTTTAAAAGTTTTGGCAAAATCGACGTCAGCATCAAGGCCATAAAACAATACATCCTCGCCCTCCTTTTTGCCGGTCCAGCTAAGACCGCTCATTGTACCTTCAATGTTGAATGGACTGATCGGCCCGGCAGTTATACTTAGTATATCAGGATTTTTGTTTAACTCATTTTTTACTGTTTTAAGTACACGATCCCAGGGTGCTGCAGGGTACATAAAATAACCGATGTCATCTTTATTAAAACCAAGGCTTTTATTATGAATGTAGTGCAGCTGACTTCTGACAATAAGAGTACAAACAATAAGAAGAACTGAAAGTGAAAACTGGAAGATAACCAGGACTCTTCTGAACTGTTGATTGCCAGGATTTTTATTGATAAGTCCTTTTAATGTATCGAGGGGTTTTAAAGATGAAAGATAAAATGCCGGATAGCTTCCCGCCAGTAATCCGCAAAACAATACAATGGTTATCAAGCCAATATATAAATATGCGCTTTGATAATTAACATGCAGCTGCTTTCCTGTAAGGTTATTATATCCGGGTAAAAATAATTCAACCAAAATCATGGCTAATATATGGGCCACCAGCACAATCAACAGAGATTCCCCTAAAAACTGAAGGATTATTCTTTGTTTATTAGCCCCCGCCATTTTACGTATACCAATTTCCCTGGCTCTCCTGGCTGATTGTGCGGTAGAAAGATTCATAAAGTTGATGCAAGCAATAATAAGAATAAAAATAGCAATGAGGCTCAATACCATGACATAGGTTATATCACCATGTCCGCTAATATCGTAGGTATATTTGCCGGATGAAAAAAGATGAATTTTTTTGATATTTTGAAGGAAAATCTCCGAATTTGAATTCTGTATATGCTTTTTTAGAACATTCTTTATCTTCTCACCAACTAATTTACTGTCAGTTCCATTTTTAAGTTCAATATAATTATATTCCCGCCAGTTCCATTCATCATCAGGTACTCCATTCCACTCAGCGGGCAGAAGAATATCAAACTGGATGTGACTATTTAGAGGCAGACTCTTGACAACACCAGTTATTTTGAAAACAACCTGCCCCCCCACCGCTGTCAAAACTTTTCCAAGAGGATCTTCTCCCTTGAAGTATTTGTGAGCCATTGCTTCAGTGATAGCAATGTTTCGTGGCTCATTTAATGCGTTGTTAATATCGCCCCGGACGAATTTGATATCAAACAT
>Ga0302271_10001143_pt1 | contig 25976 bp, 17 predicted proteins | sample III_Bog_N1_1_FD_198767 | JGI IMG/M metagenome (GOLD analysis project Ga0302271, IMG submission 198767) | Peat permafrost microbial communities from Stordalen Mire near Abisko, Sweden - III_Bog_N1_1 | ecosystem: Environmental > Terrestrial > Soil > Wetlands > Peat | place: Sweden: Abisko... | reverse complement strand
TCCTAATATTTCTTGACTGCTTCTTTATGGATTTATGAGTGAAAAAATCTGCGAAGACAGCTTATTTATTTAAAATATATGGCAATCTCCCACCCTTTCAAGCAAAAGGATTGATGTGATTCTACTTTTTCTGAAATATTTCACCTCCCTGTAGAATTGGAAAAGTAAAAACCCAGCTAAGCTGATTTAGTTAATTCTCAGAATAAAAGTTTAGATTAATTCATAAAAAATAATGAGATTAAAATATTTAGATTGATTTTCTCAAAGAAATTAATGAAAACTTACATTTATTATTAAGTGATTTATCAGAAAAATGGAGAAAAAAATATACATTGATTGTTTCTTTCAGAATGAAAAATGCACATAAATTTGAAGAAGAATTTTAGTAAATAATTAGTTTCATAATATTATTACAGTTATGTTGAGGTAAAAATACTTAATTTGATTAATTCTCAGTTCTGTAAAGGAAATGAAGAAATATCACAAATGAATCAAAGATAGCTTCAAAATGGCAGCTAATAGTGTTTGTTCGATGTATTTCTTCGTTATTTCCTTATTTTTTTGATAGTGTACATTGATAATAATAATAATAATAATTTAAAGAAGAAACTGTATGATCTTATATTTATGCAAAGTTTGTGCTGTCTGTTAATCAGGACAAATCAAAATCTAGAGGGATCGTATAATCGACCTTCATTCATTCATAAGAAGAGTTATACCCTTCTCGAGTTCAAATAATGAGGAAAAAACATTAAATTTAAATGAGAAAAGCATTCTTAAGTGAGTGAATTACTCATGTGAATCTCTTATGATTTCATGCAAAAAAATTAAATCCTATTTCCTAATTTAAATGTTAGATTTAAAAAGAGAATTTGATTTAACAACCCTTTCTTAATTGAAATTCTTGGTAAATGATTAATTGCAAATAAGTTATTCAAAATACATAAACAATCTTCTTGAATTGATTCTTCTATCAGTCATCCCTCCCATTTCTTTCAATAAAACATCAAACAATTCGTAAAAAATAAATTGTTATTTTCATGATTTATCAGAGGTATTAAGAAGAAAACACTGAAAATCTCAATAAAAAACACATTTCGGAATAATTATGTTCAATAAAACCATTATTCTACCAAATTGATGCTTTATCTAATTAAATTCATCTACCTTTTTCAATTTAATTTCATTATTTATTTTTCTCTTCTTCTATTTCTTCTAAATTAATGTCAAATTTCACAAGCAATTCGCTCACTATTTTGGTAATGTGATTGTTCTACAATGCTATTTCATTCTCTATTACTGAAGCAATCTCCTCTAAAGTCTTTATTTTCTTCGCCTATGCAATCAATATCTGAATCTCATTTTTCTTCTTAATATAATCCAATAGATCAGTAATATTTGTCGATCCTTCAAGGATCTTCTTCTCCCGTTGATATTTCAGAATCGCGAGATGCTTGATATTGTACACCATATCTTCTTTCCTGATCTGTTCTGTCTTGTGGAATCGGGAATTAAAAATTTTCTGGAATTCTTTTTCAACGTATTCAATGTGACATCTCTCTGCCTCTTCATCCTCATCCGTTGGAATCTCTTTGCTGATTGTCTTGTAGAATTCTCGATTTTCAAGGTTCGGAGAGTTCTTAGGAGAGTTATGATGGTTAATGTAACTATTTTCATTGATTTATTTTGGCTGTGAGAGCTCAGCGAAGTGTAGTCCATCAGTTTTAGTGGAGTTCTACAACCCAAATCGCCATCCTTCACTGGTTCCATCTGGTTTGAACTTTCCATCTGTTTAGAGTCCATGTTTTATTTGATTCAGAGTGAAATCCCTAGTAACTTATGTTAATTTAAAATGAGCTGTACCTGTCCAATATCCGCTTAATTTCTATTTTTTCTTGTGACCAAAGAATGTACTTCTTAATTGATCTGGATGAGCCTAAGATGAGGAAGGTTCTGATAATTTTTGTTTAGTTTATCGTTAATTATGAACATTATCTTGTAGGTTATTCTCAAAAATAGCTGTCTAGTGTTTGTTATCTTTATTGAAGGTCTTTGAAAAAGGATTCTCCTTACTTTTAAATCCACTTTTCTAAGACAAAGAATGACTAGGTGTGTTGGGGTTAGCTTTATTCCCATTAGTATAAGCCATTCCAGGGATATTTAAGTCTAAAAATGGCTGTGAAGGAGTTGAAGATAAATTCTTAGAATATTAGTTTGGAGGACTGGAAATGCTTTCCAGTTATTATTTTTTATTCTACTTGATAGTGTCGAGGTATCGGGAGTTGCAAAATTGAAGGATATTATATTAAGGCAGTTGAAACTACGTGCTTGTTAATGAAAAGACTTTAAGTTGTTGTTTACTGTTGTCACTTGTGAGATTACCACCATCAGGTATTTCAACAGAATCGATTGGAGTTTTACAATTATTATTATGATTTTTAGAAAAAGGGTAGTTAAGCCCTTCTAAATATGGGAGATTCTTCTACTTAGAAGTAGTTTCATCTTGCTAAATCACTGCATCACTGCATTCTGTTCTGATATCTTAGCCACTCTGATAAAAAGAAGTCAAAGGAGATCTACGAGAATTGCTATTACTGTGATTTCTGAAGTTGTTTTGATTAGTAGTTGGTTTACATCCTTACAAAGGGGGATTTTAAACAAGCAATTCATGAGAAAGCTACTAATTTGGAGATTATTACTACTAAGATTATTAAGTTTGTTGCTATTTTGTTAAGAGGTTAATTCGATCGATCGTTGCAGCTATGTTAAGATGTCTATCTGTTCGATGCAGGAAATCAGTCAAAGATTTCTCAGGTTGTTCAGTTGTCGTGCTCATCAGCATGGATTTGAGTTTATTATTGCAATTACTGGAATGGTTGATAGAATAATGTAAATTCTTTTTTTGTTTTTGAAAAATAAACTACTATTCTGGTGGATTATTGTGGTTATTTGGTGACTGTGGAGTTGAAAGGTATTGAGATTGGTAGTTGGGATATTGGAGAGGAGAAGACATTTATGATTAACCAGCTGTAGCGGTAGTTGTAGTGTTATTGCTAATTGAAGGTGTTTCAGATCCAAAAGGTGGAAATAACATTTATCGTGTGTTGTTGCTATTTGTAGGACTCAAATGAAGAGAGTATTTATGTCTAATGGAAGAGGAAGACCTTGAAAGTGATGGTTACTGTTGTAGTATCAGTTTTTACTTTTGATAACGGAGATTATTGTTATTGGAAATCGCTCTTACATTCCGTGTGGCTTTGTTGTTTCTTTTTTCAATATCTTCCAGTGGATAGTCGAGTAGTTCACTTTCTTCGCTGAGTCGGACTAAAATAGCTTGATCACGATATGGTTTCTAAATACTTATGATTTATCTAGGTCTATGGCTTTGAATTATGTTAGTCATTTTGAGGAGAACTAGTGCTTAGGAGCTGTTGATAGAATAAAAGAAAATGAGTTTTATGCTTGCTATCTTGAACCACTTGATGCTATTTGTGTTTATTTTAGTTGAGTAGTCTCTATTGTTTTTGTGTAATTCTACTCAAGAAAGTTAGTTAATTGTGATAATTTTACTATTCTTGAAAAATTTAACCATCCAAAAATAGAGTAAAAAAGAAAAACACACTGAAAAGAGCACTCCTGTAAATAAAAGATCAAAAAGATGTTTTTTTTCTTCAATGAAAATGCAAGAATTACACTTGTTTGTTTTTTTAGAAGAAAAAAATAATGTAAAATGAAGAATTTATAAGAAATAAAACAGTTTGGCAGGTCTTCAAAGGGAGGTATTTAGAAAGGATGAACAAATAGCAAATAAGTCTAATCAGTTTGATAATTGAGATACTTTGAATATTTGTTGATCTTTTCAGTTCTAAAAAAAGGACAATTATTTTTTATTTTTTTTAAGCTTTTTTATTTGAGAAGATAAGACATTGGTGAAAGGCTTCGTGGAGGAAATTAATCAATTATACTAACACAAGGAGTGAAAAATAAAGGATTGCGGTGAATAATAATATCATTTGGAGATAGGGAAGGCATACAAATCGCAGATTAAGAAAGAGACAATTAGTTTGAAAAACAAAAAACAAATAAAGAAAGAAAACAAAAAAAAACAGAAAAAACTTTTAGCAAATTAAATCAAATCGAACAATTAATAGTTATTAAAGCAGTAGCGCTTCATGGAGCAAGGCATTTAGGAATTGATATTAAGCACAAGGTTCTTCGTGGATAACCGCGAATATGAGATGAAATGGTAGACAGATAAATACACAGCAAATTCAAATTTTCATTTGATTCTTTTTAACTGGATTATTGGCTGAATTATCAAAGGAACAAAAGCGCAAGATAAGATGAGATCATCAGTGTTTGTTAGTTTATGCTGAACGACATTCTCAAGGTGTATAGCTCTGATTAAGTCATCTTGAAAGTAACATAAAATATGAAAACTTTACCAGCATCTCAGTTGAAAGTACTGGAACGTCCAATCCTGATATTTTCTGCTTATTTAACTTCAGGACCATGAACTCCAAGAGTATAACCTCAAAGACATCGTCTCTTTTCAAGTGAAAGAAATCTTTGTCTACATCCCCCACAAAAAAGAAATCCGCACATTTGTCAATGTAAAAAAATTGAAATGCAAAAATGTTAAATAAATTAAGAGATTAGATGAATTAGGCTGTGAGATAATAGAGTAGATTTGAAAAAAGAGCTTTTTCGCAGCAAAACACGAAAAGTTCATTTTAATTGACAAAGCTAAGTCTTTTCCAAATAAAAAAACTAATTGTTTTCTATATACAGATTAATAATTGGGAAAAAGTGTAGAATAGCCATAATAATCTATTTTGGAATTGTCTCTTGGTTAATAATTAATCCTAATAATATTATGAATTGAGAAGTGTTCTTAAAGTGTTTGATTCTATTATTTTGTTGGTTTTATTATTGAAAATAGGCTGAAGTTCGAGAATACAGAAACGTATTTAGCTTCTTGAACAGTCAAAAAATAAAAGTTGAGAAGTTTAAGTCGAAATAAATTCGCACGGAATAGGTATTCCTCACTCTTGCGATGATTAAGTAATTTTTCACTTGGATTAGATGAACTCCTAACAATGGGTTTGTTTTGTTTTTTTAGGAAATAAAATGTAGATTTTGAGCAGGAATTACAAGTATTAATTTAATAGCGTTTGAATAGCATTTCCATCTCGAATCCTTCTATGACTTCCTCTGTGAAATATACAAGTATGACATCCTCGGTGAAGAATAATCTCTCAAACTCCTTAAATCTTTAGCAACAGCCTTAATCACCATTTGTAATTGAAGGAGATTAAGATAATTTTCCTCAAGACGACGAAGATGAAAATGGAGAATAAGAACCTCCTTCTCCGAAGTTTGGAGCTGTTACTTAGGAAGATAAATAAAGAAACAGTAGTTTTTCCAATGGTTCATCAACTCCTCCGCCAGCTTCAATGCTTGGGTCTTCTCATTTGAAGAATTCAGATAATAATGCCGATCTAAAAATTAATAATAAAGTTCCATCAGTTGGGACTCAATAAGATTATCTCCACAATCAGCAGCATTAGACTCCTAATTAAGTCAGAGGATATACAATGAATGAGGTAGATTAGATGGATAAATATCAAATTTTTAGTGATTTTTGAGATTATTTTTGTAATTTAAATTACTTTAATTTTTGTAATATTTTTTAAATAAGGTTGCTTAACACAAGACAGATTCCGATGCTTGGATTGTCATAAATGGTAAGATCTACGATGTAACGCACTACATGAACTATCATCCAGGTGGAAAAGACAAATTAATGTTGGGAGTTGGAAAAGATGGCACAGAGCTGTTTTAGAAATTTCATCCATGGGTGAATGCACACTACATCCTTCAGAAGAATCAAATTGGATTTGTTGTCCTTAAGTGACTCAACATACCCCTCTTTTTTTTCTTCTATTTATTAAGCTTTCTTGATGGATAAATTGTATATTCTTCATCTTCGTATTTATCCTTGTATCTTAAAAAAATCTTTTATATTTCTCATAGTTAATCTTTTATCATGAATAATATTGATGCTTTCAAGTCAGATGCTCAAATCAATACTTCCCTCTAAGAAACTGGTTTGCTTATCCCTGCCAAGAAGCTTCATCAGGTTACAAGAATATATCTCCAAGCAACTAAATTAGCTCATTCCAAGAAAGAGATTTGCTTAAAATATTAGAAAAATAATCTTTTTTGTTTTTGGCTGTGTTTCAAAATTAAATAAACTCCTGAAATCTTATCATCAGGAGAAAAATTAAAGATTTGATCTTGCAAGAAAAGAGAATAGGTCAATTAATATTAAGAACTTATGATGAATAGCAATGTCAGTGAAGGAAATGAAGATTGCAAAGGAGAAAAACAGAAATAGCATCAGGAGAAATGCAATGAAAAATAAGGAAAAGAAGAAGAAGAAGAAAAATAAAGGGAGGAAACAGCAAATATAACCTAAAAGGAACAATATTAGGATTCTTCATCAGTGAACACTACCTTACTAGAATCACAGGCATAAACAGGTTCTAATTCTTCATCGAGTTCTTCAGCTCATGATAGGTTTGCATGCAAGATATGCTTGGAATTAGCTGATGAACCAGTGATAACTCCTTGCGGACATCTTTACTGGTAAAATAATAAAAATATAGCCTACCCTAGCAAAGCATGAATTATTATCACTATCTCAACTTTTTCAAATGCACAATCTCTTTAATTCCTTAAATAAGACCATAGAACTTTCCTTTGAACCAACTTTTTCCTTCATAATTTTTCTTTGCAATAATAAACAGCTGGAAGTGTCTCTACAAGGTAATTCCTTAAGTTCAATCTCTTTTTCTTCAGCTCTCTTGACAATATCTTCTTGCATATAATAGTGGTCTCTTGTGAAACCATGCTGTCCTTTCTGCAATAATAAACTGGAAATCAAGAATCTAATTTCAATCTACACAGAAGAGCACCATGATTCAAACCAGTCAGGAGTTATTTTTGAGCTTTTTTTCCTTAAGATTTTTTGATGTTCTAAAATCTAAACTGTTTTTTCTAAGAGTGAAATATCTTTTTTTGGATTGCCTATTTGGGTATTTGGATTGTTTAGATCACAGCAGACTGCTCAAGATGAAACGCAACAACAATAATAGTCTTCAGATAGCTCAATTCCTAGAAGACCTACGAATAACCAGAGAACAACATATGAAGATGTTAACAGCAATTCAGCATCCCGAAGTACTGGAGATAATATTGGAAATACAAGACCCAGAGGATAAGGGGAAAATAATAAATGGCGTGGATTGTTTGCGTTGATCCCGATGGTTCTTTTCATTGTTGTTTAGATGATACATCAAACAATTTATGGATCTTAAGAGATCAATGAAGGAGAAGAGGAAGAATAATACAATATTGGATAATCATAAAAATAACCTAATGATTCGACACCAGAGTGGACAAATGTCGAATCCTATGAGTTGCTAGCGATAATTCTTCTTTTAGTAGCAATAATAATCTTGCAGAAGTTTCGGACAGCTTGATGCAAGAGAAATTGTAGAAACGATGTGATTTCTGATTGATTTGTGGTTATAATATCATGCATGTAAATTAAAAGAATAGAGATTATGCCTGGATTAAGCAGATTTTTTTGGAGTATTTTTGGAAGTTGGAAAAAAGAGGGGAGTTGGGAAAAGAAAATAAGGGAGTGTGAAATGAGAATATGAAGGCAAAGAGTATCTGTGATTGGATTACTAACATGCAAGATGGCAATAATGCCAAAGAACGAAAAAAGAAGTATTTCAATAGGGAAAATGCTATTCGGATTTCAAACTACTTTATTTTTTTAATTTCTAGGGGAAAGCTTGGTTCATGCTAGTTTTCGTTTGATTTTTCTGGTTAAACCTGCTGACGTTGCTGTTTTGTAATATTGCCATGATCATTTTGACACTCTTGACTCATAATTTCTTGAGCTTAATGATCTCTCTTTCTTGAGTAGTGTAGAGGAAAAGGTGGTTGAATCTAACTTTGAGTTCTTCGTTTGGTAAGATCACATAGTTCTTCACAATGTAAGCCATCATGATTTTAGCTTCAATCAGCGCTAGATGCTATCCAATGCAATTTCTTGGGCCAGCGGAATATGGCAAGAAACTATAGTGATCGACGATCACATTCTTATCAAGAAATCTATCTGGGTTAAAGGTGTCGATTTCCTTGCATAAGACTGGGAATTTCTCCTCGTTGTATTGCATGGTCAGATTGGAAATGAATGCTGCTTTGGGGATAGGTAGGTCATCTATGAAATGGTCTTGAGCTGCAACTCTTGGAATGACTTGTGGTGCAGTAGGATAGATTCTCAGAGATTCCTTGAAGAATGCGTTGAAGTAAGTTAGCTTGTTGAGATCTTCATGCTTGAGTTCATCGAAGGATTTGATATTCTCATCGATTTCTGTCTTGATCTTTGCTTGAATAGCTGGGTACTTTCCGAGAATATAGCAGCAGATTCCTGTTTAGTTAGCTGTAGTGTCCATGCCCGCGAAGAAGAAAGTTGTGAATTAATGAACGATTTCTCTTTTCGAGATCAAATCATAATCTTCGAATTTCTCACCTGCAGCGATTTACTTCTGCTGCTTGATGTACTCTTGTAAGTAGAGATTCAAGAAGTTCTCAGGGATGGCCTCACCTGCTGGAAGTGAAGTCAAATGAGCGATTCTCTTGTCAATGATTTCTTCGATGAATTTATTGTAGTTATCGACTCGCTTAAGGAATTGTTTCTCGAAGGCAGTGTTCAAGATATGAGAAGCACGATCCTATCCGAAGATCATGAGTTTCAAGAAATAAGTGAAGTTATTTGCTTTGTATGCGAACCCATCAGCGATGATCTTGGAAATTTCAGCAGCAGGTTCGATTCCGTTGATGGTCTTCCCACGGAGGTTCTCTCCGAAGAATGTCTAAACGATGATTTCAGAGGTGACTTTTTACATTTCCTCGATGATAGAAATGGGTGTTTTCCCGTCAGCTGGGAGGGCAGAAAGGAATTCCTTGGTTACTGCCTTGATCACAGGGACTCTGCTTTTAAGTGCATCAAAATGGAAGGAACTTGAAAGAAAGTTTCTTTGTCTGGTCCATTTTTTGTCTTCTGAAACGACGAGACCCTATCCAAAGGCATCTCTAGCACCGAAAGGTCCTTCGACTTTATAGTAGTTCTTGGTGTTTTGCAGGAATGTCTTTTAGTAGAGTGTATCGATGATGATGATCTAAATGATGAACCCATTGAAGATCATGATAGCCTTGCAGTTTGGCTTTGTTCTTTGGATGTTCTTGAGGGTATAGAGTGAGTCGCCATGTTCTCTGAAGGATTTTCTAGAGATTCCGAAGTTTCCGAGGAGTGGGTAGAACATAAAGACAATTTTATCACCAAATTCTAGCTTGTACTTGAAATAAATCATAAGGTTTTTAAAGATGAACCTGTACACGAACAGGGCTACAGCTAATAGGCATACAATGCCAGAGATACTTGTCATAAAGCTTGTTTTTTGTCTTATAATTTGTTTGATAAAAGATATTTTGAGAAATCTCAATTATTTTCTGTTTTGAGTCGAACAACCCCCCGCTCCAGATTTCAACCCCTCCTCCAAGAATAAATTAACTTAAGAAAGAAGAAAGGTGGAGATTTATTCTTTGACTAAAGTATCTTCATGATTTTCTTAAAAATGCATATCCTGCTCCAGATAAGCTACTTCTACTACGAAAGTGACAGCATTTTCATTTGTCTGATTAAAATCTTCAAAAAAATGGAAAACCTGCAAAATCTTTAAAAAAAAAGAGACAAAATTTGAACTAACTTAAAAGTCCTTAAGTGCTTTGAAGCATTTTACAGTTTTTTAACTCTTAAAAACGTACATGTATAAAAGAAATAGAGGTCTAATTAGGCATTATTATTGTTATTTTTGGGTTGTCCAAATTTACCCCTTAGCTTTTTTTTTATCTATTCATCTCCCATCAGTCTTATCTTCTTCGTTACTGAGAGTGCTTGGTTGAATTACTCCTTCTATTTATTTAATTGACTCAACTTAATCTAAAAGAATTAAGTTTCTTTGTAGGAAGACTTATTACATTTGTTTTTGCGACCCCCACCTCAACTGCATTATTTCTATTGAATAGGCAATTAAATCTGCTATTATTGTTATTATATTTTTCATCAAGGTGCTTTGATGGAGAGAAGCTTTTTATTGACTGCACGAATGATCTCTAAAAGTGAGGTTTATTGGATAAGATTATTGGTTTGAAAATGCTCTTATGGAGGTATTTTTCGGGTAGCTTTAGAGGCGAATCGCAGGATTCTGTTGCTTTTTTTTAGAGCTAATGAATCCGGGTGGGGAGGGGGGATTAATAATTAATTAAAAATACATCCAATTATTTGCTATTTAGAATTCTTGCAAGTAAATCTGGGAAAGAGGGGGACAAACAAAGAAGAACTCGGATTGCAATAAAAGATTAAATACTAAACATGAAAACGAATCTAAAACAAGAAACATATTTAAAAAGTTATTCTTGCTCCCAGAATAGTTTCTTGTATTTTTTTTCGAAAAAGGCACATATTCTGCTGCAATCCATTCATTTTGTAATTTTTTTCACAGAAATATTTTATATTTTGGAGATATGAGAATAAATTCCTGATGTTTTTCACATTATTAAGGTTATTGCTAGTTGCGATTATTCGCATCTTATTGCACACTTGACGGGCCATTGATTATGGCTAGAATCAGTGTGGTCGTTGTTTCAAGCTGGAAAAAATTATGTTGTGAATTAGTCATACTATTATTGTCTCCATTCTTTAGAATTTTCTTTGACTTCTTTTTTTTCTCTTAATTCAGGAAGTAATAGTATTGTTGAAGGAAGTAGAATACACCAAAGAGATCAGACAAACAAACAGACTAAGAAAGAAAAGAAAGGAATTTGCTGCGTAGTCCATTTTATTTTCAGCAATCGAGATGGGGCTAAGGAAGCTGAATAGCTCCTGACCGTGCTTGAATCTAAAGAAGAGCGTATCCATTTTTGGAGCTAGCATTAAATTAGTGTTGATTTGTCGGTAAAGAAGGTTAAGTCTTCAGTTCCTTGTTAATTTTATTGCTAGTGTAGTTGCTATTGCTGTTGATACTGCTGTTTGTGTTCAAACGATGCATATGCGTATTTCCAGTGTGAAAAGCGTAGTTGTTGGTGTTACTGTTGCTCAAATTGTTGTTGTTGTTTCCATTGATGATATTCTAGTGATGCGGGAGTATTTAAGCCCCATTTACATGCAACGATTATCCGTTATGCTAAATTACCAAACCCTATGAGGAAGATGTTGATCCATTAACACCGCCATCACCTTTCCCATCAACAACAACTCCTCCATTAGAGCTATTCGTTCCATTCACAATAACCCCATTCGGCAAGGATTTTCTTGGGAGTAATGCTGTAGCCATCATTAACGGCTCAGCACTTCCTGATTCTTCCCTGTTTGTGCCTTTAACATTGTTGCAGAATCTCTAGTAGCTCGATTTCAGTGTGTTCTCTTTGACTTCAAAAAAACAAGTTAATCCAACAACTAACAGCTTTAACTTATCTACTTACCTTTGCTCTGCTATGTTGTGAGTGTAGGTGTTGGTGCCCTTCGATCTGCCGCCTTAAGAGGTGACGTGCTGTGCGTTGAGTGAAGAGAAGAAATTCCCGATGGATTGCTAACATCAGAGGGTTGCGGATACTGCAACAGCTGTTTTCTGATAGGCTTCTTTAGGTCATATTCACCGTTTATGCTGCTGCCACCACTGTTGGACATACCGCTTGACATTTTTTTCAAGCTATTTTCTTTCTGTAAGCCTCCAACACCACTATAGTTGCTGCTGGCCAGCTGGGAATTTTAAGATAGTTGCTGGAGCTGTGAGTGCTGTAATTACGAGTATTACAACTATTAAAGCTACTGATGTGCATGTTATGTTTATTATTGTGATCCTGTGCCTCCACCGGCGTATTTATCATAACTTTTTTCCTATTTTTGAATAGCAGACAATGAGGTTCATAAGAGAGATTTTTTAAGACACAACCACAGAAGAAGGATCCTCCAAACCCACATTAATGTTGCATTTTTCAAACTTACCTTGATAATTTTTTCTAAGGAGATAATTTTTTCATGCAAAAACGGAAGTGTTTAGAGTTATTCTTCGAAATTCCTTTCATTCTCGCTGCAGATTTTTATACGCTCTTGCAGAAGCTTATTCTCAGCTTCTAACTTGCTGATTTGCTCGCCTAACTAATTGTTCTAGCGCTTTATGTCCTAAGATAAAATCAAAAATAAATAAATTTTTCACATGCAGCAACAGACATTTTCAAAATCATCTGTTACACTAATCATGAGCTTGGTGGATTCAAGGAGTTCTGTGCGAGATTGCTCGCTCTCATCAAGCTTCTGTTGCAGATTCTCCTGGTACAGTTTCATTGTTTAGTTAGACTTTTTCAAAAAAAAACAAAAAGAAAGATACCATAAAAATAGCATATTTTTTCAAATGCAAGTTTGTCTAAACTCTAATCACAAAAAGTCAATTACTCGAATATGGAATCTTATGTCTGCTTCATGCTTTTAGAGTATTTTCTCTAATTGTTCGTACTCAGCATTGCCTTCCTAAGTAGATGGTGGAGGTGATTTCAGCTGCTTAGTTACTCTATTAACCCCAATCCAAATTTGTAGGTTATATACTTATCTGTGACAGGATAGTTATTTATATTCTGTTTTTACTTCTCGAGTTGTTCATCTATTTTGATAGTGAGATGGGAAAAAATTGACTTGATAATGTCTAAAAGGGAATGGAGGTTATCATAGTCGCTGAGTTTCCCTTCTATTGCCTGCAGATCCTCCTTGGTTTTTATGAATTTCTCCATGTAAGTTAAGATCTGTTCACAAGCAGAACATCAAATTGAGATTATTTTATTCCATCAGACATACTCCCTCTGCTCCCAAGGGTTTATCTTTGTAATTTACTTTCTCTAGCAGATCTTTCATGCTATTTTCGAGTTAATTTTGTTGATGCTCATTCATAATAGCTACTTGCAAGATATTGTTACTCTCATTGTCATCATTGCCTTCAACTTCTTTGTTGACGCTCATCTACTGCGGACACGCAATCAACTTTGCCTATGTTAATAGCTAATTCCCCCCAAGTTCTTTTTCCCTTTATTTCCATAAATTTCAAGAGGTATAAAAACAAACAAATAACAATTTCTACTCTAACGATCCCACAATGCTTGTTTGTTTTTTCCTCAACTTTCAAAAATTACACTATTGCTGAAGGGACTAGCGCACAAAAAGTTTTAAAAATCACTTGAGTAATATTGATTTATTCATCAAAAGATAAGCTAGTTTCAACATTTTTCTTTTAGGTAGTTTTAATCAGTTGTTTATTGTAAAAACATTAACATCCTACACAGGATATTAGTAATTTCTGTACTCTTCAGAAATTAGGGAATTATCTAAATTAGCTTGAACAAAAAGAACGAAATTGGTTAACAAAAATGAATTTGTGAAATACAAGCACAAAGGGAATAATCTATGAAGAAGCAACGAATTGGGAGGGTTGTGAAGTAGCAAAACTGTTGTAAAATGTAGATGTATTCAGTAATCTTGAATTCACAAGCAAATAACAAGAATATCATACTGCAAATTTTGTGGATTCGATTTGAAATTATCCAAAAAAAATGCATTTTCTTTTTGTTCTGCAATCTCCTATGATTTGAATAAATTAGCAAACGAGGACCTAGGGAATCAACTCAACTTGTTACTCAGCAATTCAAAGATAGGGATTCATTGAAATCGCTTGCTAGAGAGAAAAAAAGATAGTTCAAAATTGAATTTTTTTTCTTCTTTTAGCTGGAATTGTTATTTTTTTGAATTCAAAATTAATCCTTTTGTTTCGAAGATCAAAACAAAACAAAAGGATCGTTTAGAGAGAAATTTGAATGATCTCTTGATTAATACCCTCCATATATGACAGAGTTATTTTGAATCTTGAGAGATTAGTTAATTTGACAAATATATTTATTTTTTCATTTTTTGATTCCTTTTTTTCAGGATGTTGTTGTTTGTATGTTTTTTTGTATCTTTCTGAAAAAATTGAAAATTGATTCATTTAAATATATTCTATTATTGTTTAAATTGTGTGTGTGTGTGCAGCAGAGTCATCATCATTCATCATCAGTATATTTAGAGCATGATCGATCGTATTTTTCTTAAGATTTGAATCTTCAAGATAAAATAGAGACTGAGACAAAGAGAAAGAGAGAGATTGAGAGAGTTATATTTCAAATCCTCTCTCTCTTTCTTTCTCTTTACTACTTTAAATCTCAGGAATTTATTTTTCGCTAGATATTGAGCCGATTTGTTGCATTTTTTTGTGCTCAATGATTTGACTTGTTATCAATGTTAAAAACTCGACGGGCAGCGCTGGGTGTTGTTGAAAGGTTGTGTGTTTAGTGGTGAGAGTTGCGTGGGATATTGAAAAACTGCAAAAACGAAAGAAATAATTTTACATAATTGGAGGAGGACGGGTTAGTTCAGGAGGAGAAAACGAGTAATTAGTTGCTAGAAAGCAGAAAAGCAGCAAGGCAGGAGTAGGAGTAGGCGAAGCTAAGGCAGGGAGAACGTAAGATTTGAAGAAGTAAGTGAATCTTCATTTTTACGATTTTTTAGGATGCGATTCTTCGGATTCCATTTAGAGAAAGAGATACTTGAATTATCCTAAAAATGTGTGCAAAACCTTCGAAGCAGAAAGAGAGAGATATGGGCGTAGTCCTGAAGCCTACATGGTTTAAAAACTTTCGTGTTGTTATGTGTCTTTTATTGTGTGGTGGATGAAAAACAGTTTTGTTTTTTATGTTTAATGTACCATTATTCTCTCTCTTTCGCCGTCCTTTTCTGCGCAGTTGATTTTTTATTTGAGTTTGATTTGAGTTTTAGATTTTTTTTTTGAAAGGCTGATTTATTTGAATTTTGCTTTTAATTTATGAATTCGATATTGTCCAACTTAGAGCCAAAGGGAAAGAAAGGCATACCCTCCAAAGAAAGCTTTATTTATTTTCTCTCCCTCCCCTGACTCAATTTCCCCGCAGAATCAAATCAAATTAAGGTACACTCGATGAGGCTTGGAGTCCTCAATCCGTTAGAAATAATTATTAATTTCCCATTATTGAAGATTAATATTTTTTCTGTCTCTCTTTCTCTCCCCATAATTGAGTGAATGCAGTGTTTTCTTTTTAATTATGTGGCTTTGTGATATCTTTTTTTTCATTTAATTTCTTATTCCCCCGCATGCCTTTTTCATTAATACTCTAAGACTAATAAATTAATAATAAATTAATTAACTACTGTGGAAACAAACTCCTATTAATAACAATAACCGCAAAAACATTATTAATAAATAACACAACGAATCACAACTCGTTAGTTCCTTCAGAGAAAAAGAAAAGCAGCTGCTTAGTAATAGCACGCCTACTCAAGTCACTCGTTGAAGATATTGAGACCCTCTACATACTAATCAAAACTTGTTGGAAATAAGGAAATGATTATGATCTTTAACTCTAGCAGTGAAGAAGGAAGGAAGCATTTATTTATTTCAAACCTATCACGAATGGAAGAATATCAAAGCGATACGAATCCCCATTTACTGTTTTTTAGACAAGCCTCCCTTCATTCATTCACTCATTGGACAAAGATTTTAAATCTCTGAATATTAGTTCTTTGGAATCTTCCAAGAAGAAGAAAAAGACTAGTTAAAGAGAGAGAGATAGAAGTTCGTTAGTTATTGTGATTGTCCAAAGAGAATTAGACTATTGCTTAGCAAGAGAGAGAGAGAAGCTTCAATCCTGGTGTTAACCATGAGACGAGAATCATCATTTCATAATTTTTATCCCAGCTAAAATGCTGCTAGTTTTTTATAAATAATCCCGATTTGCTTTGGAAACACATACCATTACACCTTAAGAAATGATATCGTCTTATGATTTAAGCCTTAGAAGCGATTTATACTCTTGAGATCGTCTTGTTATTCAGTATCTTTCAGGAAGTAATTCTTCTTTGAGAAAACAAAAACTGACTAACGAACTAACTAGCTCATTGTTATCACAGTTTCATATTTTACCTTACAAAACATAAATATGGTATTATTGTTTGAGCATTAAACAAAAATGTTCTCAATCAATACATATGATAATATCTCTTTTTCTTTATTTTGTTATGTCCTCTCTCTCTCTTTCTTACTTCACATAAAGAAGAACAGTCAACAACTCAAAAAAATTGAGTATGTACTGAAAAAGAACAAAAAGAAAACCTTAAATAACAACAAATATCTCTTTCTCTTTAAATCTTCTCTTTGTTAACACATTGAGGGGAAAAGAGACACAAACATGAGCATTTTTCAAGTAAATACAACAACATTAAATTGTAAATCTTCATTCCACATATTATTGGAATATTTCAATACATAAATCTGTTACAATTCAATAAACCTACAACTCAAATCCAAAAAATGATATCCAGACAGGCTAGCAAACACAAATAGAATCTTACGCTTGAAGGTTGCCGCTGAAATTGATTGTGTTGTTAATCTTGGCAGACAAAAAATAGACAAGTTTTTAAAATAAAAGAAAAAAGGGGAAAAAAGAATGTTCCTGAGAAGCTAAATCAACAATATCTGTAAGCCTTCATAGCTAGCAACCATAGCAATGCTGAAGATACATCGAGGAATGCTTCTTAGAAAAGCTCAATTCTCTTTTACAACTAATCCATAGCGTCACGTATCTGAAAAAGATCTCCATGAACTTGTGCCTTATAATTTCAATGGGATTTCAGCGTAAATCAATTAAGTACATACTCTTCGTGTGTATCAGTTTGTCCATTAGATCTTCGCTGATAAACTCGACAACGGATTCAAGTTCGCTTATGAATCACTGCTAGAGAGCTTTGAGAACAAAGACTTAGAGTTTTTTCATGATGCAGTGGAAGCTTCACTTTACAGAAAAATCGAAAGAGCGTTCGATTTTTGTGATGCAAAGGGCTTGCGGATCCGCTAGGAAAATGGCGATTCCAACAAATACGATCTGGCGTATAGCAGTTTAGAGATCCACAATGGTGTGTCCTTCGACAGAAGGAAAAACCCATCTGGATTGAGAAAGCAATCCATGCAGATGTTTGACTATGCGACGTTTCACATGTATTCTGGTGGAGATGGGTTTGGCGCAGGTCTCCAAGGGCTGAATTCAAGACCAATTCTGTAAATTGGATTGTATGTTAGTTCTCCAAGGAAACTTGTAGTAGAAGACACATTTGGGAAAGTAATTGCAGGCGAAGTGAATGGACAAAGTTAGACTCATAAAATCGTTTTCGAAACAGATCCTGGAGATAATTCTTCATTCGGATAGACTTAGTTCTTTAGTCTTTTGAGTTAGTTGTCGTCCCCTAGCAACAGAGAGAAAGTCTTCAAGGATATCTTCATCGGCAAGGATAGTTAGTGGAAAATCTCAGATATTGATAATACTCTCAAAGGAAATCCTTTTTCAGTATGAAGAAGAAATAACAAGAAACATGCAGGACAAAGAAAAAGAAGAATTATTGTGGTTGTTTCTGTTAAGTTGAGGAGTATTTTGTTTGTTTTTTCATTCTTAGGACTATTGTAGTAATAAAAATGAGCAAATATTATTCTTTTTGATCAGATTTTTAAACATAAAATACTTAACTTCCTAATACTCGATCATTTTTTTATGCTTTTTCTTTGAAAAGTATCTTTAGATATTATCCTTTTGCAGTTTATCTTAAGATAATTCTATTTATTGCCTGACCACTCTTGAATTTAATCCTTCAATATCCGAACATGTAAGCGCTAAGATCTTCAACGATATGCTGAATATAGGCTTCAATAGCTTGGTTGAAGCAATTATCCTTACTTTCCTTCTACTTAACATCACTGTTTAATGACGCAATGTACTTCCTGATCTACATAAATACCTCCAAATACTGTGGTTTATTCAATCAAAACAATAACAACAAATTTAACCTATTCCATTCCTCAAATAATCTCCTTTTTCTTTCCTTATTGATTTATCTTACTGGTCCGACTATCGCCCCAATGATTTTGTAGTTCTCAACTAGTGTAGATGGGCTTTGTCCTTGAAGTTACTTGATTACACACAAGTAAAGAGAAGTACTTCGGAGCTTCTAATAGATCCCCTCCAGGTTTGGTGTTGGTTGGTTAACTTTAGTTAGATATTAGAAAGCAAAATTGATGCCAATAGTGAGGGTATTTGTAGAAATTAATAACATTTTTCTTGTTGAAGTAATAATAGATATAATTTATTGTTTTTTACTGAGTTTTGCACTGGATATTAGATTGTCCTTAATAAGCTCAGATAAGCTCTGGATTTTAAAAGAATCTTGGTCTTCAATTCCTGATTGTTTCTTCCGCTCCTCTTAAATCATTTCTTTAGCTAATTCCATAGGATCTTTGTAGTAATTTATCTTCTTTGCTTCATTAGATTATTTCTTGAACAAAGATGATTTTGCCAATGCCACACAAGCGAAACACAGAATAACAATGATCCATTCCCACATAATCTGGTTGTCTTTAGTTGTAGCCTATTACTGTATGTATTTTTGTATTACTTTACAATATTTTCGCTTATTTTTTGAATCAATTCGTTTGTGTTTAGTTGAGTTTATCCCAATCTTGTATTTTTTGCTGAAAAACTAAAAAAAGAAATCTTTTTCCAATTTATCAGTAGAAGTAATTTGAGAGAAGTCATAACATAAACAAAATACACAGCAACAAATAATAGCAAATCGCCCCCAAGTTTTTTGAAATCTTTCAAATAAATAAAACTTAGCCAAAACTCCTCATTTAAATTACTAATATTGTTTATTTTTGATAGGAAATTAATATTATCCAAATTATTGCATAATTCTGTAAGAATCTCTGAAGATGCCAGTTCAGTAATTGACATAATTACCACCTCTCAATTCATGATTCAATTCTGTTGCCTTTGTTTCATCGAAAGGAAGATAAATACTTCCTCCATTTATCTTATCTTGGCAAATTTTAATACTGAAGCGAAAAAAATTTTTTGCCGTTTCATTTCATTTCAAGATCTTCTTTAATTCCTGTTGTTATTTTGTTTGTCTGCAAATGGAGAGCATTAGTGTTTATGTGTGATTAGTAAATTAAATAAGTGATTGTACAAAGGTGCTTGATTTTTTGGGGCTTGACAAAGAAAGACTAACTTCAAGGCATTTAAAATATCGAAATATTTTAAGTACTACAATAACAAAAGTTAGAGAGAGAGAGAGAGACAAAGTATTGGTTTCTTTTCAAGCTTATTATAACTTCCACATATCTTAAGCTTTACGGAGGTCATTTAGATAAATCAATGAATTCTTCTGCATTAGCTAGACCTGTGCCATCAACTCAGAAGAAAAAATTATCATAATCAAGTTCAACTTCATTTCTAGGGGTTTCAAGAAGAGACAATCTGTCTTCGAGAGAATCAGAAACAAAGATTCAAGCTGAAGCAGGTCTTATTCCAAAGGGGAGTAAAGAATCGCAAAGAAATGAATAACTCCAGTAAAACAGCATTAGCAGTAGTTCTTAGCTACTCAAGCGACCAAAGAGAACAATTAAGCCAGAGCTGAGTATCTTAGATCAATAATTGAATGCGAAGGTAGTCCGCAGCATGAACTAGAAAATCACATTTCTCAAGAATCCTCGATTTAGAGAGGTTCACCCACCTATCTAGTTCACTGACCTTGGAACGAAGCAGGTATTAGTTCTCAGGAATTAATAATTTAACAATTTTAGAAACTGCAAATTTTCATTTTCATTTTTTTTTTGAAGGGAAAAGAAGTTGTAGTGAATAGCTTGGAATGTAAAATGAAGGCATATCCTTAAGAATTGATTTTCTGGGATTTTGACATTGATAAGGTCTATGAGCTGGATTTGCTCATAACCAACACCGAGACACTCTCAAGGAGAATCAAGATATTACCACCATAGCTGTAAAAAATAACAACAATTATTGTGTTTTTTTGCAGTTTTAAAAAGAATTAAATCTTTTCATCTGATTCCTTTCTCAAAAGCCTATGCTTCTCACTGAAAGAGGTGAAGTATCCTACTCCCCTGCCGCACACTGACAAGGAAGAGGTGCATCTATAAGGCTAAGAATTGGGGATGCTTGCAGCAGGCATGAGTGTGAGTTTGAAGATTCAATTCTAAGCGCATAATTTCTAAGAATAATTAGATTCCATTACAGTCATATCTGAAGTCAACAGCTTCAAGGTTAGGCCATGATCATCTAACTATTAACTCAAGCACTTTATTCATTTTCTTTTGCTTTATTTTCCGAAAATTTTACCTTAACAAAAACACTTTTTTGTTCTTCCAAATTCAAGGTGCCAATCTCCGCGAGACGAAATGCACCTGAATTATTTGGTCTTCCAAGTGAACTCGACTGCAAAAGTTGCTGGATTGGTGATCGCTGCATGGAAGTATTCAAATTGAATAACCGTGGAGGTGACTGCGGGTTCAGATTGTTCTGCTTAAATGAAGATGAGGAATCAAATGAAAGTGACCATGAGATATTGAAAATTGGAAGATTCGAAATCTATCCTAGGGAATTCTACATTTAATCGGGTGATACTCAAGAACTCGTCGTGACTTACAGCCCAGAAGGAGAAGGAATATCCACTAAACAAGTTGTGCTGGCTTGTGACAACAGAACTCACAAAATATTGAATCTACGTGGAGGTGCAAATATGGCGGAAGTTAACATTATTGGAATAGATTCCTTGTCAATCGATGATTTCTAAGATCGAGACTAAACGACTAATAAAAGTGACCTTTCTAATCTAGAACCAAGCCAGCATAACCAACTTGAGCACGTTTTCTTTGAAGGAGCAGTGCCGGGTATTAGAAAATCTAGGATTCTCAAATTGAAAAATCAAGGGGATGTAAAACTTAGCTACCATTGGGATTTATACAATAAGCACTAGAAAATAGAAATCAACAGGGACAGTAAAAATGGTAATTCAGCAGCTGCCTTGAGTATCTTTAAACAAGATGAGTTTTGCTTTTCAATCAAGCCATCTTCAGGCTCATTTAAACCCTAAGAAACAGTTGAATTTGAGGTTAGCTTCCTATGCAAGGGAACGGATTCTGTGTTTGAAGATTTGACATTGTTCCTGGATGGAATTCCATTCGAATCGATACGATAAATCTCTCCATTTCTCAAAAAATACATGAGAGATAAACTATCCTAGCCTACATTACTTCCAAAGGATCATCTACCTGGATTTGTAGGGAGCAACTCGCCTAATCCAAGCACACCGTATCTGAATCTGACGTTGATTGGGTTTACTGCTTTTCCTTAGGTTCGAATTCTTCCATTGCCGTTTCATTTATTTCCAAATTCACTACTAATTAACAAGGTGTTTACTCATTCATTTACTATAAAAAACGATTCACTTTCTGCTCTCAAATATGAGATCACCTTGAAGTCCGTCACAGCGCCTGAAGTTTCCCTCACTGTTGATCATCCAACAGTAAGCTTTTTATCTTCCACAGAAATTGCATAAAATACCTAAAAAAACTTTCATTTTTCCAGGGAAGTGTTCCACCAGGCGGTGAAGTATTTATCGAGACTAGGTTTGCAAGCTCAAAAGTCAGTGAATAAAGGTAGACAGGTGTGTTACTGATCAACTTCGACATCGCACATCCTCTTTCATATGAAGTTAAACAAAAAAAAACCCCACAAAAATTCTTAAATTCATGTTCCTCTTTTGCTTTTTTTGCTGCTGTTAGGTTTCAGGTTGTTTCGTTGGTCCTAGCATTAAGCTGCATCAATCCTAAATCGACTTTGGACTCATGAAATCTCTCGAAAAGCGAACAATCGACTTGATCATCGAGAATACATCCGCTATTGTCGCACATGTGAGCATCAGAGATATCAATGAAAAGAAAAGTAATTTCAAAAAAAAGACAATTTTTTCCTCCAACAACCAAATTAATCTTTTTTTCATGAATAGAGAAGGAAATATCAAGTAGTCTAGCCTAATTGGGTTCGATGAGCACCAGTCGAGAAGAGAGCGACACAGATAGAGTCTTAGAAAACGCGTTAGATTTAATGGAATTGATGTAAATTCGATGTAATCTCTAGATTCTCGATGGAAATGTTACAATCCAGCCGTTTTCAAAAGTTAAAGTGCCGATATCATGTACTTCTGGGGTAGAAGAGTTGTTTTAGTCCACGATCGAAGTCTAAGCTGATAATTCAAATCAGAAATTGTATCTAAACGTGTTAGCATCAATATAAAGAGTTACAGTGAGCTTAAATCGACTTAATTTAGACATCCCTTGTCTATACGCTGACTAACTTTACACATTCAAGGAAAATTCAAGTGATATCTCAGCTTAGTTCATCCAAATATAAAATCTAGGAAACATTGACACCGAATTTTCTTGGGAAATCCCAGCTGATTCGAATTTCAAGGTGGAATTTACCCCAAGGTAAGGAATTGTAAAAGCAAAATAAGTCTGCAATGTTGAAGTGTAACTGACAGCATACACAGGTACAATCTTGGAAACGATATTTGTCTGCTAAATTAAAGATATGAAGTACCCTCTTGGATTCTAAGTAAACACTCCGATTTATGGATTAACTGTTAGCATTGAGGAACTATCACTTAAAGCAGACTCTAAAACGAAAACTAACCCTAACGAGCCATCATCAGAAGATCAGCAGCTGATATCCTTAGAAGAAAGCAATATGTTCAATAATTTCATAATGAAAAGTAACGTTAAGAATAGTTAATTGCTGCGATCTATGAAAGGATCTGAGATATTTAAGTCTTTCGAAGCTATCCAACGGTTAAACAAATAATCTGTTGGGAGTGCGCCTTCCTTGGAGAGTTGCAATCGAGTTATCGCTGATAAACTAGATTTCTTAGGCTGCATAATTAATCAACCTAAACACACATACTTACTTCTTACAAATACTTCTGGGATTCCAACGAATTTCGAAGTCAGTTCGGAGTCATATAAGCCATTCAAACCGAGGCTCAGTTAGCTTTAGAGTATCTCACATGGAGAAAACAACTCAACTGTGTAATCGAACACCAGAAAAAGTAGATTTTCGAATAAACTAAAAATGGATTAATCAATGACTGCATCTGTGCTCCTCAACGCAGATCTAGAAAAAACGCATAATTTCAATTCCCGATAAGGGCATGAGCTCAACGCAGCTAGGAAGCTTGATAAAGAATAAAGATTTCATCTTCAAAATGACAAAGGAATCGCAATACGTAAGAATAAATGAAAATAGTACTAACTAAAGCTAATTGTTTTTATTCTTTGATTTGCTTAGTCTGTGAGCCTTCCTCTGGGTTCTTGGGTCCTCATTCCTAGCAGATCATAAAAATAAGTGTATTTAATGATATTAGTGGGAAAGTAAATGACAATTTAATCGTAAACATTGAGGGACTTTAATAATAAAAAATACCGATTACAATAGATGTCTAAGGTTCCCCTGTGATTATCAGCCCGTATTAACTAGGTGTTAGTTATAAAGGTGAGTATCCAGTGTATGATCTAGGATCATACATGAAAAGTGGAGCGCTAGTCGAGAGAGAGTTTAAGATATCGAACACTGGTCCAAAGACTGTGAAAATCGAGTGGTCGATGGTGAATTTATCAACTTAGTCTAACCAGGCTGGTGTGGATTTCTTCAAGGTTATGATAGCAGACCCCGTATTTGGAAAGGGCGATGTGTGTTCTTTGAACTTTGAATCGATTTCACCACCTGAAGCGACAACCGGACCGTTTTATATCGAACCTAAGTACACAAAGAAGAATTCATAGGATTCTTGAATTTGACAATGGGTTTTGTTTTTTTTGAAGGGAGTTGATAGTTGGAGGGCGAGAAGAAAAGAGTTTTAAAGTGCGCTTCATGGATAATGAAGTGAGTGATTTTGTAGCTGTGCTGACTGCGAAACCGATGATATTGAAGAAAGATAGATCTGAAGAAACTGACATCAAAATTGACTAGCTTATTCTCGGACTTCAAGCGCACACACTTTCACCGAATTTATACATCGACAAGCTTGTAAGATAAGCAGAATTCCATATTAACTTACAGATGTTTGGTAGCTTTCTTGAACTCTTCTTTCATTTTGTTATTTTCTTTTTTTTATTATTTTTTCAGAGAAGCTAAGACGGGAGAACTGTATTGAAACTTGAGAAATGGTCATTGTTTCCTAACAAAAAGGATAGAAAAGAAGTATGTCTAGTCAACAAGGAATTTGTAACCGTGAAATTTGATTTGGAAATATAAGGTCCGTTCTCCATTGATTCTGTTAATTCTACGAGTAAGACAAATATTCTGAATTCCATGATTAGCAAGCAATCCAAAGCACTGACTAAAACCATTAAATCGTTCAATGAAACAACTACGCAACACAACGAAGCATTAGAAACAACTAACTAAACTGGGTAGCTCCCTTTATCGATGACTTACACGTTAGAATAGCACACTAATATGACTTTAACTATTCTCTATGATGGTTATGATGTTAAAGATTTATCTGCTTGGCCGATGACTTATAAAAACTACAACTACGGTAAGCTTCTCATTCGGTATACCAACGGGGATACCTAAATCATAGACTTAGAGGGTCATCTTCTTCGACCTCTAGTTGTGCTGAACACTTCTGGACAAGAAGGTTTCGAAGGACCTGAAATTTAGGATTTCGGTGTTGTACATATCAACGATACAAAGTTTTTGACTTTGTTCCTCTCAAATACATCGAAAGTGCCAGCAAATTGGAAGATCCACCATATTAAGAATCCATTTAAGAAATTCTTAGGTACTGCTACGATGACAGCTGAAGAAAAAGAAAATCATGCTATTACGGATGACCAAGATGTGTTTTAATTCGCTGTTTCGGAAGTAAGAAAAGCACTCGCATTTTAGATAGTTTTAATTTGATTTTTCTTTATTCATTATTTAAACTTTCTTTAAAGGGGTAATTACTTGGTCCATCGATTCCAGTTAGAAGCTTCCCTGAAACGCTAAGCTTACCAACTGAGATAACGACAACGAACAATCATGAATAGATGATCATGCCTGAGAAAATTTAAGTAGTTTTCAAGGTAATCAAAAAATATGATTTTAAGTTTTAGAAATTTTTCAATTTGGTGTTTGCAAAGGGGAACCTCTTTATTTATTGTATTTGTTTTTTACTTAACTAACAGCCCAAGAAGAACGTTATGTACAAATCGAAGTATAGAATCAGTGTCGAATAAGGACCAACGGTGGATTTCCTTCTTAAAGGCATTGGCACATATGACGAAGAAATCTTAAAAGTGAGTTGAATGGATAGTTTCCTATTAGCTATTAGGAGAAGAAATATTTCTAGAACATCAAATTTCAAATAATTGGAAAAGAAATCTCATCTTTTTTGTTAGTATATTGATAGAAAGTTTGATTGTCTAAGATGTTTGGTATTTTTTTTATGGTAAATATTTCTGTAATACTCATTAAAAGCAAACAAACCGATAATAATTTGCTAATCTTTGGGAATAAGCTCATGAGTTAACATCTGTAATTACAAATTAGATATTTTCTTGGGAAATGTTTCGTTCAGCAATTTGTTTTTGTTCAATAAGAAAAACTGAATAATTTTTGGGTTATTGTGGAATTGATGAGGAAATATTATTTTTTTTCTCAGAAGAAATGCTAAAAAAAATTTACTTTCTTTCTTTTTGGCTTTGAAAAATCAGGGAGGTGAATGCAACAAGATGGCATTAAATTTGAGAAAGTAAACAAGCAAAAGGTAAAGTAAATATCCTTTTTAATAATATTGTAACTACTGATAAACCTCAGAGAGTAACTTCAGATTTAAA
>Ga0302271_10001142_pt1 | contig 25981 bp, 10 predicted proteins | sample III_Bog_N1_1_FD_198767 | JGI IMG/M metagenome (GOLD analysis project Ga0302271, IMG submission 198767) | Peat permafrost microbial communities from Stordalen Mire near Abisko, Sweden - III_Bog_N1_1 | ecosystem: Environmental > Terrestrial > Soil > Wetlands > Peat | place: Sweden: Abisko... | reverse complement strand
CCCCAAATGATAGATAATTTGAGTATTTTTATCTGCCGCAGCTTTTGGTGGATTGTTATCAGAAATAATATTTTTCTGATTTTGTTTTCCTTAACGTGCTAATAATTCTTAAAGGATTGCTTATTATTCCTGGTATTTAAAATAAGATGCAATTTTAGAAGCGTAAGACTGTAATTTTAGAATATTAAATAGGAATAGGTGAAATCTAGTGTGGTGATTGCGTATTTTTCTAAAGAAATTTTAAATAAGAATACAGATTATTAATAAATTATAAAATTATCCACAAATAAGGGAAGAATAAAGATTTTTTACATAAGAACACAAACTAATAACTTATTTCTTGCTATTCTTTCACATTTTACTATCAAAATAGCTCACGACTCTGATATCTTCTATGATAATTTGATTTGACTATCCAGTACAAGAAACAGCGAATAAATAAGAATACTTTTGAAAGATTTATTTTTTATCATCTAATTCAGCGACTAGCTCGTAGTTAGGAAGGGAACCAATTTGAAAGATTAATTTATTGAGATTGATGCGAACTTCGAAGCGACGACTGTCATTGCTACTCCAATAATTAGATTTATTATTTTTAAACGTGTCTCCGAAATTAAGTTGAGAGCCTTTCAGCATCTTTGTGACTCCAAAATCATTGCACATTTCACTGTAACACATGTGTTGATTAGTTAGATTTATGTGTCTCTAATAGTACTCCAGTAAGCCAAATTTAAAATCAGGAATAGGATTTGGTTAATTCTTTTTTAGGTTAAGAGAAATTATGTAATGCTTTTCTGGGTCTAATTTTTCTTTAATGTAGCACTGCATTTAGTAGCCAATGCAAGTGATTTGAATTTGCTGATTATCTTGTCTTTAGATCATTGGAAGTTTAGAACTGCAAAAACTCTCGAAACTTGATGACTAAACAACTACATTGTTGATTATTGATTTCGATCCAAATCCCGTTGACAATTTACTTGTTGATTGAAAAATCGTCGATGTGGAGGAGATGGAGATGGGCTATTATTAAAGAAATTAATTGTTTGATATTCTTTTGTTATGTTATCGAGGACTAAATAGGGTTACTCATCGCTGAATAACTGGATATTTTATTTGAACTAACTGATTTCAGATATCAGTTTATTGGCTTCCTGAGTTTTCGCTTCAATAAAGATCCTTAATTTCTTATTTTAGTCAATTGCTTATGCTGATATGATTTGCTTCAGCAGATCGATTTCACATAGTTGATCATACTTTTGAAGTAATTCTCTTCTGAGCTTTTTGATGTTCTCGATTTCTTACTTGGACTTGCTGATTAAGGCATCGATTTGCTCTGAGCATCTTTTGATCAACTATTTGACGAACTCCTTGACTTTGGTCTCTTCGTTTTCGATCGAGGAAGCGAGAATCCCAACTAACTAGGCAAGTTCTGGCTTATTCAAAATGAGATATTTGGGTAGGTTTATGTTTGAATTCTTTTGAAAGAGCTGCGCAAAATTAATGCAATCCATTAGCTTGATTTCTCCTTTGCTTTCATCCACGCATTAGGAGCAAAATAACATGGCTTGAGGGACCTTACCCTTCAAACAGATGAACTCACAGTTATTGAATTTGTGAAACTTGCACTTTTATGCTGAATCCATGCTTTGTAGGACTTTTTAAATATGGTAAAAAAGGAAATGTTCCAGCTTTTAAGCAGCTCTTTTTTTATTTTACTTTTTTTGTGTTTTTCTTCTTTTTAAATTAATCAACACTACACCATAATTGTCTTAACACACCATAGAAAATTAAACCTATATTTCTCTTTTTAAAAAGGGAGAGAGGCTTAAAAATGTCAGATATAATAAGCTTATTTTTAGATCTCTCGTTGGTTCTTTCGAGAATTTCTATTATGGATGATGCTGTTTCTTTTCATTACAGAAGAAATTTATTTTTCGGTTTATTTGATTTTCCCAAAAGCAGCCAATATGCAATTAATTGCTTTCTCTATCAATCTTGAGTCTTAGATAGTCTGACCAATGAGTTTATCTCCTTTTTCTCCAGCTTCTTCTGATTTCCCTAGTTTTTTAAGATATTTAAAGTGATGCTTTCTAGCTGTGAGTTGTTTATCTTCTTACCTTTGGTATTCCTTGTATCTTCTTGAAAAAAGAATATCGCTGCATGTTCATTACATTCGTACAATATTTTCTCTATTATTACTACTAATTTCCATTCTTTTTTTAATAGATTTATTAATTTTTAAATACATGCAAAAAGCTGAATTCAAAAAAATACTAAAAAAGAACTTGATTTCTTGCTTTATTGTGGAGCATTACTCTAGATACTCAGTTCAAGTAATTGTTTCTAGAATGAATTATTTCTTCAGTTAGTTTAATTCTAAGTGAATTTATATCTACTTGAAGGGATTAATAAAAGAGATGATATTTATACTGTAATTTGATTCTTTCAAACATCCATCCTATGTAGATTATCAAATAACTTAGGCTAAGAGAGAGAAAATTGATTAAAGTTAAATTCCAAACATAACAAAAATATTACTATTACTGGTTTAAATAAAACTACTTTTATATTCCCTACACAAAGCACTATTTTGCTTATTACAAGGATTTTCAAATAGTGAACATAAGAGAACGCACAATTATCATCTCAAGATTACCATCAGCATCTACAAAATGATTGTTATTTGGAGTAATAAAAAGAAAAAAATAGATTTGTTGTCAAATTGGGTTCTTTAATGAAAAAGCATAATAACTCTTTCACAGTTAGTAGTACAACAGTTGGTACTGCAATCTCATTGCACTGATCAAACTATTCAATTAAATTAAAAATATGCAAATAGTTCATTTAAACATTCTGCTGCCTTTTAGTACTTCCCATAATGAAATAAACTAATAAAATAAGATTTTAAATAGAAGAGAATTGAATACTCAATATGTAACATAAAATATCATAGATTATTTATTATGCAATAATATCATGTAAGCTTGTAGATTAATTAACTCACATAAGGTCATTGAATTCGCTAACAGTCTCCAACTGTGTTATTGTTATCTTACTCTGATTGTTTAACCCCCAGAGAAAGAACCTGTAAGGAGTAGCAGGTTCAATCTATTTTGGATCGTCGATCTGTACAACTGACTCATAGTTAGGAAGTGATCCGACTCTGAGGATCTATCTTTCGATATTGATCCTCATTTCGAGGCTTCTTCTTTCTAGAGATTTGTCATCAGTTCTTATATTCTTTCCCTTCAGGTAAGTATTGAGAAAACCGGAACCTTCTCTGTATTCGTGGTAATATAACCATCCTTTTAGTTTCGACTAAGTAGTTTTATCTTTCACAGAATCAGGAACCAAACCAAAGCAAAAGAATTTATCTTACCCTTTAGATTACTCAAGCATTACCTGGATAACGTAGTTAGTTGAAGGGTTCAGGATAAAGTCCAAGTAGGATATACCACGATAAAAATCCTGGGTATTATTTTTACAATAGAATTCAAGCTCCTGCTAGTTGTTCTTTGTAACAGAAAGCTTTTTAGAGTCTTCAAATTTACCTAAGATAAGGTTGGCTCTCGGCAACAAATTTGTGGTATTGATCTGCAATTCTTTCTGTTTGATTATTAAAAATAGCAGATAGTTTAATAATCTGCTTAATCTTAGAGTTAAAATGATCCTCGGGATCCTCATAAATTCTTAAAATACTTCCCTCATTAAAATTTTTTATGCAAAAGCCAAGGGCTTCCTCAAAAAAAAGAAGAAGAAAGAAGAGCTTCTGGAAGGTTTTTTGGATAAATAGTTTGGAAAAAGAAACATTGGCTATGATGAATCTACAGCTCTTGGGGAATAATTCATTTACATTAGTGGAAATCAAGAAAAGATTGTAAATGAGCATTTCGAGGAAGCGAATAATCATTTTATTTACTTTATTTATTTGGATTTAAGCTGGTTTTTTAAAATCCTTTATTGTATTATTTTAATTGATAATCTCCCTTTTTTCATTTAGGTTGATAATTGGGTAATAAACAAGATAATTTTTCCCTTTTTATTAATTTTTAATCCTAATATTTCCTCCCTAGGCATCAAAGAAATTCAATTTAGATATTATTTAGTTTGAGCAGTTACTTTGATTTCATGTTTTTTATTAGAGATTTTCCTTGACAGATTTTTATTTTAGTCTTGTTTTTATTCAATTTTTAACTTCTTCTCTTCAATCTACTTATAATTAGCACTGAGTTACTGCTAAAGTTGATCCACTTCTTGTTATTTCCTCAAAAACTCATTTCTCAATTCTTTAATCTAAAAATTAGATATTAATACACACAAGTATTAATCTCATTCAATTTAAAATAACATCTTAATATCCATAATTTTGAAGAGTTATTTTATTTACATTATCAGATTGTTGGTTGTCTAATGGTTGAGAATATATCTTTTCACTGTTCTTTTTCCTCCAGAAATTGAAGCAGCTTGTTTTCTCCTTCTAAAAAAGTTAATAAAATCAAAGAAATCATAACATTTAGATATTTTAATACTTTGACTCTTTGATTAGAGATTTCCTTTGAAAGATTTCTATTTTAGTCTTGTGATTCTCCAATTGCATTCAGTTGTAATTGGAGTTGATCCACTTCTTGTTATTTTCTCAGAAGCTCATTTCTTAATTAGTTACTCTAGCAATTTCGAATAAGAAAAGGATAATTATCTCACAAGTTGTAAATCAAATTCTTAACATTTAAAGAGTATATTTTTTACTTTGTTATTTTATTTGGAAGGAGATTTATTAAAGAAGTTTATCTCTTTGAGAAGATGATTAATAAGGTCTCTAGTTTTGTTAGGTTATTTAGTTGAAAATTGATTTTCCATAGCTTAGAATTCATCATAGATCTATTTGATTTTTAGAGTATTCTTCTCTGAATTCTTCATGTGGTTGTTAATAAATTCCACTAATTGTGTTTAATTATTATCTTATTAGAGAATCCGCTTTAGGTTATCAATATCGCTGATTTGCTACCAGCAGGCAACAAAACGTTGTTAGATGTCTTCAAACTATATTATTTTTAGCTTCAAGTTTGTTTTGTTTATTTCAATCTAATCTTGGATCTAGTCCTAAAGTTCTGCGAAGAAAGTATCAATTTATTTTTTATCTGAATCCAATATGCCAGGATTTTATAAAATCGCTTAGTGGAGCTAGAGTTGGTCATCAAGAACAGGATAACTGAACAAATCACTATCCCTAGATGCTAAAAGTACGTCCTTAATCTGCAGGTAATTTTTGGTAGGGATATCATCATACTAAACGCAGCTTAAACAAATTCTTGCATTTTTGACGTTGGATTTGAGATGCAAAAGATCTGCATTCTTAAGAGGGTGTAGTGTACATTTTTACGAAATAAACTTCTCAATTTCCACATTTTGTTTTAGCTAAGGGTTGCTTGGGTTCTAGTTACTCGGATTAATAACTTCCATTTCTTGTATCTAAAGTCTTTTGCAGATATTGAGTTTTCTCAAAGTTTTATCAATTTAAAATATCTCTTTGTTTAAAACTGCTCGCACTTTCCAGCATAAAGATCAAATATCATTCATAAGAATATAATTACAACTATTAATTTAGAAAAAGCTTCATAATTGGGAAAGATTATTTAAGCAAATTTAAAATTGCTTTGAGGATAAATTTTTGATAAAGTGAAGTTATTTTAAGTAGTTTTTGATGAACAGCCTTAATTTCCTAATCTCTTTCCTTTTCAAAAGTTATCAGATTCCCAGAACAAATAATCTGATCAATCACAAGAACAACCAAAAGCAAAATAGAAGATTAAATCAAGATTGAATTAAAAAGCTAAGCGAAACTTTAAACCATCTAATCAGTCAGACAACTGAAGAACTTAGACCTCTCCTTTGGCTACTGCAGCTTTCCTAAACAAATATATTGACTAATAAAAGCTGAATGAATCTTTTCGCTCAGATAGAGTTTTTCAAAATCCACAAATCTTTAGATGTAATCAGCTAATTGAAGCTATCAGAATAAGTCTAATCACATCCATTTCAAACTAAACTTCTTCAGAAGAATCTGAACATAACGCAAACTTTCGCTAGCTTCTAAAAGGATATCTATGTCGCATGGATGTATTGAAATGAGGATTTTTACTTTTAAAGCTCTGAGAATAATCCCAAAGAAAGCAAATGAATGTATGTGAATATTTATTTTCTTTCAAACCAAATAATCTTGAAACAATACTCAATGAACCAAATGAAAGGAATGCAACAAAAAAGCTTGAAAAGCATTCCTAAATTATTAGAAATACTTTGATTTTACTTTCTCATACTCTGATTACTTTCATTTATCTTGTTATTTTAATTATTCTTGAAATATAAATACGAAACCAATAACATAAGCGATTCACGATAGTAATGATTTATCACAGTCTGCCTATGGAGTCTCTTAGCAAAAAATAATAAATGTGAGAACTACATCCACTAAATAATAATTACTGCAATTCATCGATTATTTAGTTCTATTGTATGTAGTTGCAGATTCATTTATTTTATTCTTCAGTAGTATTATCTTTCATTATGTTGATCGTTGTCTGCTAATCCTACCGCTGCTTATGTATCGATTAATGGAAGACTCATAATACCCCTGAAAAGGAATCTACTCACAGATAATCAATCCTAGTAAATAAATACTTCTATGTTTGAGAGTGTTGAGCATACATTTTAATTAATTGGTTGCCTTCGACTATTCTGCTTATTACAAGGATCTTCAAATAATTAATACAAGAGAACTCACAATTATCATCTCAAGATTACCATCAGTTTCAACAAAACCAATGCTATTTAGAGTAATACAAGATTAATAAAAAGAGACCTGCTGTCGAATTAAGTAGAAAATAGTTTATTTCAAAATTTCATAATCAATGTGTTACATAAAATATCACAGATTATTATGCAATAATATGAAAGTTTATAGATTCATCGACTCACATAAGATCATTGAATTCGCTAACAGTCTCCAGCTTTGTTATTATCATCTTAGTCTGTTAGCATAACCCATAGAGAAAGAACCTGTAAGGAGTTGTAGGTTCAATCTTTTTTGGATCGTCGATTTGGACAACTGACTCATAGTTAGGAAGTGAACTGACTCTGAGGATCTATCTTTCGATATTTATCCTCATTTCGAGGCTTCTTCTTTCTAAAGATCTGTCATTAGTTCGCATGACCTTTCCCTTCAGGTAAGTGTTGAGACTACCAAGACCTTCTCTTTACTCATAGTAATATAGCCATCTTATTAATTCCGACTAAATACTATCATCTTTCACAGAGTCAGGAAGCAAACCAAGGCAAAAAAACTTTTATTGTCCATTGGTTTACTCAAGCTTTACCTGTATGACGTAGTTAGTTGAAGGGTTTAGGATAAAGTCACAGTAGGATATACCCTGATAATATTCTAGAGTTTTGTCATTATTTTTGAATTCAAGCTCCTGCTTATTGTTCTTTGTAACAGAAAGCTTTTTAGAGTTTTCCCAATTTCCTAAAATAAGGTTGGTCTCCGGCAACAAATTGGTGACTTTGGATTGTAATTCTGACTGTTTAGTTGTTAAAAATAAGAGAATGTTTAATAATTTGCTTCATTTCTTAACGTTAAAAGATCCTCGGGATCCTCATAAATTCCTGAAATACTTCCCTCATTACAATTTTTATGCAAGACCAAGGGCTTAATCAGAAGAAGAAAGAAGATCTTTTGAAAGGGTTGGTAGCATAAATAGTTTGAAAAGAAAAGCATTGGTAAAACTAAATTAACAGCTCTTGGGGATTGATTTTTTCACATTAGTGCATTAGTGAAATCAAGAAAAGAGTGTAAATGAGCATTTTGAGAGGGATCTTAAAATATATTTTATTTACTGTACCTCCTTCTTTTGGATTTAAGCTGGTTTTTTAAAATCCTTTATTATATTATTTTAATTGTATTCCTCTCTTTTTTAATTAAAATTGACAATTGGGTAATAAAAATGTGATTATCCCTTATTTTATTAATTTTTAAGCCTAAATTATCTTTCCAAAACATCCAAGAAATTCAGTTTAGATTTTATTTTTGTTTGAGCAGTTACATTGATTTCTTGTCTTTGATTAGAGATTTTCCCTGACAGATTGTTATTTTAGCCTTGCATTTATTCAATTTTCAATTTCTTCTCTTCAGTCTACTTATAATTAGCACTGAGTTACTGCTAGAGTTGATCTACTTCTTGTTGTTTCCTCAAAAACTCATTTCTCAATTCTCCAATCTAAAAATTAGATAATAATGCACACAAGTATTAATCTCATATAATTTGAAATAATATCTGAAATAATTTTTGAGGGGTTTTTTTATTTACTTTATAAGACTGTTGATTGTTCAACGGTTAAGAATATTTTTTTTCACTGTTGTTTTTACCCCAGAAATTGAAGCAGCTTGTTTTCTCCTTCTAAAAAGTTATTACAGTTAAAGAAGCCATAAAAATTAGAAAATTTAATACTTTAGCTGTTTGATTAGAGATTTCCTTTGAAAGATTTCTATTTTAGTCTTTCTATTCTCCAATAGAATTCAGTTGTAATTGGAGGTGATCCACTTCTTGTTATTTCTTCAGAAGCTCATTTCTTAATTAGTTACTCTAACAATTTCGAATAAGAAAAGGATCACTATCTCACAAGTTACAAATCAAAATATGAACTTTTAAAAAGTATCTCTTTTACTTCGTCATTAGGTTTGGAAGGAGATTTATCAAAGAAGTTTATCTCTTTGAGAAGATAATTAATAAGGTCTCTAGTTTTGTTAGGTTATTCAGTTGAAAATTGATTTTCCATAGCTTAGAATTCATCATAGATCTATTTGATTTTTAGAGTATTCTTCTCTGAATTCTTCATGTGGTTGTTAATAAATTCCACTAATTGTGCTTCATTATTATCTTATTAGAGAATCCGCTTTAGGTTATCAATATCGCTGATTTGCTACCAGCAGGCAACAAAACGTTGTTAGATGTCTTCAAACTAGATTATTTTTAGCTTCAAGTTTTTTTTGTTTATTTCAATCTAATCTTGGATCTAGTCCTAAAGTTCTACGAAGAAAGTATCAATTTATTTTTTATCTGAATTCAATATGCCAGGATTAGATAAAATCGCTTAGTGGAGCTAGAGTTGGTCATCAAGAACAGGATAAGTGAATAAATCACTATCCCTAGATGCTAAAAGTACATCCTTAATCTGCAGGTAATTTTTGGAAGGGATGTCATCATACTAAACGCAGCTTAAACAAATTCTTGCATTTTTGACGTTGGATTTGAGATGCAAAAGATCTGCATTCTTAAGAGGGTGTAGTGTACATTTTTACGAAATAAACTTCTCAATTTCCACATTTTGTTTTAGCTAAGGGTTGCTTGGGTTCTAGTTACTAGGATTAATAACTTCCATTTCTTGTATCTAAAGTCTTTTGCAGATATTGAGTTTTCTCAAAGTTTTATCAATTTAAAATATCTCTTTGTTTAAAACTGCTCGCACTTTCCCGCATAAAGATCAAATATCATTCATAAGAATACAATTACAAACAACTATTTTGGTAAAAGCTTCTTAATAAGAAAAGATTATTTAAGCAAATTTACAATTGCTTTGAGGAAAAATTTTTGATGAAATTTTAATTCTTGATAAAGTGAAGTTATTTTAAGTAGTTTTTGATGAACAGCCTTAATTTCATAATCTCTTTCCTTTTCAAAAGTTATCAGATCCCCCAAAAAAAATCTGATCAATCACAAGAACAATCAAAAGCAAAATAGAAGATGAAATCAAGATTGAATTAAAAAGCTAAGCGAAACTTTAAACCATCTAATCAGTCACACAACTGAAAAATTTAGACCTTTCCTTTGGCTACTGCAGCTTTTCTAAACAAATACATTGATCAATAAAAGCTGAATGAATCTATTAGCTCAGATAGAGTTTTTCAAATTAAACAAATCTTTAGATGTAATCAGTTAATTGAAGCTATCAGAATATGTCTTATGATATCCATTTCAAACTAAACTTCTTCAGAGAAATCCCAACTCAACGCAGACTATCGCTTGCTTCCAAAAATCTCCCCAGTGTCGTATGGATGCATTAGATCGATGATTTGAACTTCTAAAGATCTGTGAATAATCCCAAAGAAAGCAAGAGCATATATGTGAATTTTTTTTTCTTACAAACAAAATAATCTATTTTTAAACAATACTCAATCAACTAAATGTAAGGAATGCAACAAAAAAGCTATGAATAGCATTCTACCTTTACTAGAAATACTTTAATTTTAGCTTCTCATTCTCTTTGAATACCTTCATTTATCTTGTTATTTTTAATTATTCTTGAAATATAATCAATGAAAATACTCCTAATACTCCTGAGAAGGAATCTATTCACTGATTATCAATACTAGTCAGTTAATTCTTCTAAGCTTGAGGGTGTTGTTCGTGCATCTCAATTAAATGTTACCCTTCAACACTTCTGCTTATTACAAGAATCTTTAAACAATGAGGACAAATGAATTAACAATTATTATCTTTAGATTACCATAAGCTTCTACAACACCAAAGCAACCACAATACCATTTGTAGTTATTCAAGATTAAAAAAATAGATTTGTTGCCTGATATCTAAACTAGTTAAGTTCTTAACGAAAAGAATTACAACTCTTTCACAGTTAGAACAACAATTCGTACTGAAATCGAGTTGTTCTTGATTAAACTATTCAATTAAAATAAAAACATGTAAAAAGATTGTTTTGATAATTCTTCAGGTTTTTTAGTCCTTCCCACAATGAAATAAGCCGATCATGTCGGAGTTTAAATAGGATATTATTGATTACTCAATGTGTAACATAAAAAACGAATCACAGATTATTATCAAATAATATTGTGTGCGAGAGTAGATTCATTGACTCACATAAGGTTATTAAATTCGCTAACAGTCTCCAACTTTGTTATTGTCATCTTACTCAGACTGTTTAATCCATTGAAATAGAACCTGTAAGGAGTGGCAGGTTCAATCTTATTTGGTTCGTCGATCTGGACAACTGACTCATAGTTAGGAAGTGAGCCGACTCTGAAGATCTATTTTTTAATATTTATCCTCATTTCGAGACTTTTTCTTTCTAGAGAATTATCATTAGTTCTTATTTCCTTTCCCTTCAGGTAAGTGTTGAGACTACCACAACCTTCTCTCTTCTCAGAGTAAGATAGTAATCCAATAAATTCCTGCGTAGCTGTAGCATATTTCACTGAATCAGAAATCAAACCAAACCAAAAGCTCTTACTTTATCCTATGGTTTACTCAAGCTTTACATGGACGACATAGTTAGCTGAAGGGTTTAAAATAAAGTCCAAGTAGCAAAAACCACTTTAATTATCTTGAGTATTGTTATAGAATTCTAGTTCTTGCTAGTTGTTCTATGTAACTGAAAGCTTTTTAGAGTTGTTCCGATTTCCTAAGATAAGGTTGGTTCTTGGTAATAAATTGATGGTTTCGGATTAGAATTCTTTCTGTTTGGTTGATCAAAATAACATTTTTTTTAATAATCTGTTTCATCTTATTGTTATTAAATATTTCTCTATTTTACTATTTTAATTTAAAAATAAATTTTTTTGGAATCAAATACCTTAATGAATGAACTAATTAAAATACTTCAAACAATATGAAATGACTGTATTTTCCTTTAAGTTTAACAATTATTTTTTTGACAAATTCGCTAAAGTATTTGCTTGCATCCCAGTTTAAAAATGAGTTTCTAACTGGTTAATTAAACAATTTTTTTTTATGTTTTTTTCCCACTATTATTTGCTTAAAATACTTAATATATTCAATTCTGTTTTGCATTTATTTATGATTTTTTTATGATTAATTTACCCCAATAGACTGCTGGCTCACTGATTAAGAGGATTTTTTCTCACTGTCTAATTATTCCCTCAAGCTAGCGTTAATCTCCTTCTCCCTCTAAAAAATAATTTGAATCAAAGAATTAATAAAATCAACAAAATATTACTTTTAATTATTGCTGGAGACCAGAGTTATTTTCCTTTATGGATTAGTTTTCTTCCTTCAAATCAAAGTTTTCTTATTATTTATCAGATATGTTGAGCTTAAGGTTAGTATTTTCCTATCTTAGGCTGGTAATTTCCTTTAAATGGTTTTCCTTTAAGATTCGCATTTCCTCAAGAAGCAGTTGCTATTATTGCTCATGCATAATCCTCTGGGTTTGGTTATTCTAACTCTAGGAATCTTCCAACTTTTTTTGCTTTTTTTGAAGTGCATTTCGGTATTCTTCACTCTAAAAATTGAATAAAGCAATAACATTAGCGGTTAAAAACACAAGAGTTTCAAATAAATATCTGAAAATCCATCAAGAAAAATATTATACTTGCTCAATAGCATAGAGAGGAGAAGGATGAGTGCCGTTAAAAAAGTCAATTTCCTCAAGAAGTGCGCATACCAGACTTCTTATTTTGTTAGGTTATTCTACTGAAAATTAATCCTTGATACCTCTGAATTATTCACAAACTTCTTTAATTCTCTGGGTGTTTCTCACTGCATTTGAGACATGATTGCGGACGAATTAGGCTAGTCTTTCTTCATTTTTTTCATCTAAGAGGATCTGTCTAAGATTTTTGATATCGATTATTTCAGACCAACAGATCTTTGAGCACTGATAGATCTCACCATATTGCATTAATTTCATCTTTCGAGCTTCTTTCCTTTCTCCAATTTTCATTTCAATCTAGTTAGTGAGCTCCTGATAAAATTTGTCCATTAGAATTGTTTCAGAATCCATGCTTTCACCAATATTTTGGATCATTTTACCAGGTTCAGAGTCTGTTAGGACTGGATAATTTATCAAATCACTCTCGCTGGATTCCTCAAATATTTCTCTAATATCCTGGTACTTTTTGTGAGGGACATCGTTTTCCTTTATGCACATATTGCATATTCTTGCATTTTCTACATCAGGTATCAGATGTAGAAACTCAGCATTCCTTTTAGGATGCTTTCTGCATTTAACTTAAAGAACCTTTTAGATATCCTCATGTGATATTTCCAAAGGATTATCAGCCCTATTTTAAGCCACTTGATTGGAGTTATTAGAGCTCTATTATCTTTCGTTAATTGCTTCCATTTTCTGTAATATCTTACTTCTTTTCTAGCTACTGAGTTTTCTCAAAGTTTTTCAATTTATTTTTTCTCTTTATTAGACTCATCTCGCTCTCCTTCCCACTTAAAGATTGAAAAGAAAAATAAGAGTAGTTTTTGATGTAACGGTCTTAATATACTTAATATCTTTCCTTTTCAAAAGATTAAATTAGATTCGTCAAATTCTAAAAATTTCCTCTTTTTTTTCAGATCCCGAGAAAAGAATATCTGATCGATTGAAAGAGCATACCATAAGAAGAATCTCAGATTAAATCAAGATTGGTTTAAAAATTCTTTTTGTGTGCAGGTTTCCCAAACAAATCAAATTTATCAATTAAAGCTGAATTAATCTTTTCGCTTAAGTAGAGTTTTCTAAATAAACATATCTTTAGCTATTATCAACTAATTATCGTAATGTTTTTAATGACGCAAATTTCAAACTAACATTCTTTCAGAAAAGTTTAAACTCAATGCAGACTTTCGCTTGTTGCTAGTAAATATGCACAGTATCAAATGTGATGCAAATAATTAACAAATCTTCATTAAGAAAAAAAGATAATTCTATCTAAATTTAGCATAATATCATATTCACAAACTAGGAGTGATTTCAAACTATTCTTTGTTTAAAATACAACTAACTTGTAATTATCTCTAGGGATCAAATGATTGCAGCAGTTCCACACTCTATTTTTAGAAAAAAAGAACAAGAAATCCTTTATTAATTTTGAGATTCGTAATAAACAAGATAAGATTAATTCCCCTCAAAGATTAATTAATGTTCCCTTCTAACAAAACAATTAATTGATCAGAAACTGACAATCAAACCAACAAATATTTCTGAAAATGAGTGTACTCTCAGATAAAATTGCAAGCGAAACCAAAAACTGCAGCTTTAGCTTTCAAGCCATAGAGAGATTTTTAGCCTTGATGGCAACCTAGCAGACAGATTATTCAGATTTCAGCTACAAAGCAAATGGGTCTTTCGCGCTAATACTTAGAGCTAAAAAGAATGGAATAACAGAGGTGGCTCTGAAAGTACTTGAATGCAATGACTCCACAGATTGCTAGATTTAAGCCATGAAGAGAGAGTATGCTATGCGCAAATAACTTCCTTTGAGTGAATACTTTATGGCTCTTTAGAATTAGTTCTTCCTCACAGAAATGGACAAAAATGCTGAAAAGGGTTAGAATGAGAATTCAAATATGGCTCAGAATATCTATTTCGTCTAGGAGATGGAAATTTGCCTAAGAAATGTAGGAGAGGACATTTAGTGGTAAGCATAACAAGGTAGGAATCCTCCTACTGAAGAGCTTAAGGAATTGTAAGCGATTCAAATGCTTGACGCTGTGAACCTGCTACATCAAAGGTCAATAGCCCACGGAAATATCACAATTCAACACTTTTTAGTCTCATCGAGCTAAGACTATCCTGTTCTCCTGAAATTATGCAATCTTCGGTTTATTTCTCCTGTTAACCCTAGAAAATCAGCTAATTTGATCTCGTCAAGTGAGTCTTTGAACTGTATACATCCTATGGTTGAGATCCAGAGAGACTACCTTGAATAAGATCTTGCTTCTTTGGGGATAATTTTCCTTCAGTTGGAAGGTATTGATACTAATTTTGATTGGTCCACAATCTCCCATTCTGAGGTTGCATAACCTGACGGAAAAATCATATTTGAAACCAACCAGCTCCAACGGAGCACTTTGCTTTACAAAATAGCATGTTCGTTCTTGACTAAATCAAAGAAAAATAGTATGAGTGCTCGCTCAATGCTGCTGTTGCTTCTTTAGAAACAAACAGAAACATTGAAAATACCTTTATTTTCAGTTGTTGTAAAGAGCCAAATAGACTCTCTCCATCTGTTAATCCCCTTTAAAAGGACAATGATTGATTTTCTCTTAAGTTAAGTGAGCAGACAACGTAATCTCCAAAGTATGATTAACTGGTTTAACACCAAGGGAAAAAATAAAACTCACCTAACTGTGGATTTACTCAAGAGCGCTTTGAAAATAATGTTGGAGTGGAAAGAGTTTAGTGGAGTATATGATGTCATAGGATTTGGAGTTAGTGGAGTAGTCTTTGGAGTAGAAAACCTCAAGGAAAACAGGAAATCTGCTCTCAAACTTTCTCTATGCACCAACAAAGCAGACGCAATCAGAGAAATCAGCCTTCTTAGGATCTGCTAGTCTACTTACGTTGTGAAATTCTACGGGTGTACATTTTTCAAAGACGCTAATGGCAATGAGTTTGTAGTCTAAGAGTTGGAAAGATGCAAATACTCCCTAACCCATCACCTGAAATAACAAATAATTAATGAAGAATCATCAGAAGAATAAAAGCATATTTGGTCCCTTTAAATCCTTGATTCTGTCAACTTCCTTCATGAAAATCGAATACTCCACAGAAATATCAATCTAGAAAGCTTTTTGATAGCAGAAAACGGATCAGGATAACCAGTTATTAAGCTAGGTAACTTCACTCACGCGGCCTAATTACAGGAGAACTTCGAGGACTTTTCCACTTTAGAAAGTCAAATATTAAAACGGGAATATTAATCGCCAGTGAATTGCATTATTCAGAGATCTTTCACTGAATCACCCTTATACTTTGCCCCAGAACGATGGGAAAATCCTAACCTTTCAACATTTTTCACTGATAGATACTCAGTTGGTCTTTGCATCTTCCTCATTGACAACTACCTTGTCTTCTCAGAAGAACAAATAGCTCGAAAGTTGATTTCAGCTCATCAAGGATATGCAGAGATTGCCTTGGACATGAACACTCAGATGAGCACAATAACAGGTGTCTTTAGAATTGCAAAGCAGCTCCTTGGGTTTCTGCCACAATAAAGAACATCTCTAAGAAATTTGACTAAGAAGTGTATTGAATCATGGAAGAAGAATTAGGGAATTTTTAAGGATATTGATGAAAATGCTTTTCAATAGCAAATTAGTATTAATATCTAGGATCGAAAGGCATTAGATGCTTTACAATAACCCCCCTTGAAATTTGCTAGTCTTTCCCTCAATCTAAGTAAGATAAGGATTGAGGAGACTGAGGTAGTATCTCTCTTTAAACAAATAAGTAATCTCCGCATTCTTTCAAGAATCTCACTTAATTTGAGAGAAACTAATTTTTTGTCTTTTAAAATTTAATCTCTGCTGTATCCCCTAGCTAGACTAGCAAATCTATCGAGTGTATCGCTTGATATCAATTATAACTAAATTGGAGTAAATAGAGCTCAAGTTCTGTTATCTCCCTTAGCAAATCTCCAATATCTATCAAGCCTTGTCCTAAATTTAGATGGTAACTCAATCGGAGATAAAGGAGCATAATTTCTGTTATCTCCCTTAGAGAATCTCTTCAATCTATCAAGCATAGTCTTAAATTTAGCTGGTAACTCAATCGGAGCTAAAGGAGCATAATCTCTATTATCTCCTTTAGCGAATCTCCTCAATCTATCAAGCCTAGTCCTAAATCTATATGGAAACTCAATCAAAGATGAAGGAGCATAATCTCTTTTATCTCCCTTAGAGAATCTCCTAAATCTAGCAAACCTGGCCCTAAATCTAAGTTACAACTAAATTACAGAGAAAGGAGCGTAATATCTGTTATCCCCCTTAGCCAATCTCCTCAATTTATAAAGCCTAACTCTAAATCTACATTACAACCGAATTGGAGAAATAGGAGCGTAATCTCTGTTATCTCCCTTAGCAAATCTCCTTAATCTAGAAAACCTTGATCTAAATCTGTTTGGCAACTCAATTGAAGACAAAGGAGCATAATATTTGTTATCTACTTTAGAAAATCTCTTCAATCTATCAAGCCTAGACTTAAATCTTGAATGTAACTTTATTGCAGAGCAAGGAGCGTATTCTCTATTATCTCCCTTAGAGAATCTCCTAAATTTATCAAGCCTAAACTTAAATCTAGTAGGTAACTTAATTTCAGAGCAAGGAGCGATATCTTTGTTATATCCATTAGCAAATCTCCATAATTTAACAAGCCTAGTCCTAAATCTTTATGGAAATTAAATTGGAGAAATAGGATCGTAAAATCTATTATTTCCCTTAGAGAATCTCCTCTATCTATCAAAACTAGACTTAAATCTAAATAAAAATTAAATTGGAGAGATTGGAGGGCAATCTCTGTTGATTCCATTAGCGAATCTCCTCTGTCTATCAAGCCTAGTACTTTTTTTAGATGGTAACTCAATCGGAGATGAAGGAGCATAATCTCTGTTATCTCCCTTAGCGAATCTCCTCAATCTATAAAGCCTTGTCGTATCTTTAGATGGTAACTCAATTGGAGATGAAGGAGTATAATCTCTGTTATCTTCCTTAACGAATCTTCTCAATCTCTCGAAGCTCTCTCTCGATTTATGCTCCAACAATATCAGCGATATTGGGATCTGTTCTCTTTTTTATCCTCTCTCCAATATTATCAATCTTTAGAGTTTAGTCCTCGAAATGAAAGGAAGTTTCAATTCGAAAAGAACAAAACACTTAGATAAGATGTTTCAAAAAAAAAATTTGTCAATTTTGTTTGAATGAATGTGTATTTTCAGCAAATTGTTTATTATTTAATTATGTCGATCATTGTCTGCTAATGCTACCGCTGTCGCTTATGTACCTATTAATGGAAATTCACATAATAATCCTGAGAAGCAATCTACTGCTGATGATGAACTTTAGTAAGTTAATTCTATGCTTGAGGGTGTTGTGCATGCAACTCAATTAATTGGTTACCTTCAACAACTTTGCTTATTTCAAGCATCTTAAAATAGTGAAGACAAGAGAACACATAATTATCATCAGGAGATTGCCAAGATTAATAAAATAGCTTGCTGCCTGATGGTAAACTAACTAAGTTCTCAATATATGCAGGATTAAAACTCTTTCACAGTTAGCACAACAGTTGGTATTTCCATCGCATTGAGCTAGATCAAACTATTCAATTAAAGTTAAAATAATTTAAATAGTTCTTTTGAGAATTCTGCTGTGTTTTAGTCCTTCCCATAATCAAATAAGCTAATCAAATCTGAGTTTAAATAGGAGAGAATAGATTACTCAATGTGTAACATAAATTTCACAGATTCTTATCGAATAATATCAAAAACGCGAGTAGATTCCTTAACTCACATGAGTTCATTGAATTCGCTAACAGTCTCCAACTTTGTTATACTTATCTTAGTCTTCTTTTGTAGCCCTAAGAGAAAGAACCTGTAAGGAGTGGCAGGTTCAATCTGTTTTGGGTTGTCGATCTAGACAACCGACTCATAGCTAGGGAGTGAGCCGACTCTGAGGATCTATCTTTCAATATTTATCCTCATTTCAAGGCTTCTACTTTCTAGAAATTTGTCATTAGTTCTTATGGCATTTCCCTTCAGTAAAGTGTTGAGATCACCGGCACCTTCATACTACTCAGAGTATTCTAGATATCCATTTAATGCCTGAGTAGTATCATCTTTCACAGAATCAGGAAGCAAACCAAAGCAAAAAAATTTATCTTATCTTTTGGTTTACTCAAGCTTTACCTGGACAATGTAGTTAGTTTAAGGATTCAGAATAAAGTCCAAGAAGGACAAACCTGTATAATTATCCTGAGTATTGTTATTGAATTAAAGCTCTTGCTTATTCTTTGTTACTGAAAGCTATTTAGAGTCCCAAACATTTCCTAAGATAAGCTTGGTTGTCGGCAACAAATTCGTGGGTTTGAATAGCTGCAATTCTTTCTGTTTGGTTGTTAAAAATAACAGAATATTAAATAATCTGCTTCATCTTAGAGGTAAAAAAAACCTCGGAATCCTCATTAATTCCTGAAATCCATCCCTCATTAACACTTCCATGCAAGAGGAAAGAAGAGCCCCTTGAAGGTTTGGCAGCATAAATAGTTAGAAAAGCGAATCATTGGTCATGATGAATTTACATCTTTTTTGGGGGAATTAATTCATTCACATTAGTGAAATCAAGAAAAGAGTGTAAATGGAAGCTTACAATCATTTTATTTACTTCTTTCTGCATTTTGATGATATTTCTTTTTTAAAACCCTGCAATTTAATTGTATTTGCTAATATCCCTATTTAATATGCACTGCTATTTAGTTTGCTTAATGATAAAAATTGTTTTTTAATATCCAAAAATGTTTATCCCTAAACACTTATGAAATACAAGCCTGGATGATAATTATTATGAACGATTATTTTCTTACACTAAGCTGTGGGTTGTCGAATGGTTGAGAATATTTCTTTTTACTGTTCTTTTTACCCCAGAAATCGAAGCAGCATTTTTTCTCCTTCCAAAAAAGTTAGTAAAGTCAAAGAAGTCATAAGATTTATATTATTTTAATACTTTGTCTTTTTGATCAGAGATTTGCTATGAAAGATTTCCATTTTAGTCTTGCAATTCTCTAATAAGTGACATCTACTCTTGTAAAGTTTACTGATCTTTCTTGATCTAAGTTTTACAACCATTCAGTTCTTACTGAAGTTGATCCACCTCTTATTATTTATTCAGAAGCTCATTTCTTGATTAGTTACTCTTAAAATTTGGAATAGGAAAAGGATTACTATCTCACAAATTGCAAATCAAAATCTGAATATTTAAAAAAGTATCTCTTTTACTTCGTCAGTATTTCTAGAAGGAGATTTATCAAAAAAGTTTATCTCGTTAAGAAGAGAATTAATAAGTTCATTAGTTTTGTTGGATTGCTCAGTAGAAAATTGATTTTTCATAGATTGGAATTCATCATAGATCTATTTGATTTTTAGAGTATTCTTCTCTGAATTCTTTATGTGGTTATTAATAAATTCGACTAATTGTGCTTCACTATTATCTTATTAGAGAATCTGCTTTAGGCTATCAATGTCGTTGATTTACTACCAGGTGGCAAGATAACGTTGTTAGATATCTTCAAACTCTATTATTTTTAGCTTCACACTAAGTTTCTTTTTCTCAATCTAATCATCGATACATTTCGTGAGTTCTGCGAAGAAAGTGTCAATTTATTATTTATCAGAATCCAAGGTGTCAGAATTTGATTTTATCGCTTAACGGAGCTGGAGCTGAGGATCTTTAAGGACAGGATAAGTGAATAAATCACTGTCCCATGATGCTAAAAGTACATCCTTAATCTGCAGGTAATTATTGAAAGGGATTTTATCTTATTAAACGCAGCTTAAACAAATTCTTGCAGTTTTGATATTTGATTTGAGATGTAGAAGATCTGCATTCTTTAGTGGGTGTCTTGTACATTTTTACGAAATAACCTTTTTGATTTCCGAATTTGATTTTAGCAAAGGATTGGATGGGTTCTAGTTACTTGGAATAATAACTTCCATTTCTTCTATCTAAATATTTTGTAGATGTTGAGTTTTCTTAAAGATTATCAATTTATAATTTCTTTTTCTCAGGAATCTGCTCTCACTTCCCAGTGTAAAGATCAAATATCATTAATGAGGATACAATTACAATTATTATTGTTTCCTTACCAATATAAGAGCTTTCTTGATTACTTCGATTTAGCAAGCTAGATCCAAACAGCTATGAATTACATGGAAATAGATGGGATATAAATCGAAATACATGCAAGACACAACATCCCTTCGAGTAGCAGGAGCAGGAACAAAAGAAATTATACTATTATTGGATTCCCCATTAAAATATGCTTGACATAGCACTTTTTTGTTCTGTTTTATTTATTTCTTTTTGAATATCAGTAAAGCTCTCATGATAAACCAGTGTATCCCTTGGCGTTTAAGAAAAAAAAAGGGAATACTAAAGAGTTTGCTAGGAGATCATCATCACAACTCAACAGATTCAGAGAGTGCTTGAGAGCTACTCTGCTGGTGAAAACTAAAGCAAAGAGAAGATCAGCAGAGGTAGATTCAAGGCATAATCCACAACACGTAGAATTCAGAGAAAAATATTAGGAACATTAACCTTCTTTCACTCAATAAAGACAACAATACCAGTAACAAATAACTTCAACAACATTAAAATCATCCCTTTATTCAACGATATGCCAAGTATTTCAGTGACTTATCCTTCAGATTAGCAGCAGTAACTAATTAAGTACTCACATTCCCCTGGGCAGTCTTTCGTGATAGAGAAAATCAATATTCCCCTAATTATTTCACTCTTGGGCCATCTATTCCAGTTCATAATAAGAACAACAATTATGATGGATAGTATTCTTCTTAAACTCCCCAGAAGGAGCTAATTTCATCTCCCGCGACACAAACAAGCAATAAGAATCATAAGGTATCAGTAATAGCGCTATCAAATGGATTTATTTCGCAACTGAGGTTAAAATAGTTGGAGTTACTCTCATAAAATAAAACTCCATTTATCTCCTATTTTCATTTCATTTATTCATTACAAAAAAAACGACAATTCATAAATAATATCTTTTATCACATCTTGCTCCAATCATGCCTTGCCTCATTTGTATATATTAAACTAATATTAATTTGTATTCTTCTTATCCTATCCTCTTTTTCACCCACATTCTATCAACGATTTTTATTTTAAACTTAAGCTTCTTTGTTTACACAAACAACATAAAACAGATGAGCTCGGTAGAAGATTCATCGTATTTTCTATTATGGTTCTTGTTATCTCTTGTTCTTCTTTCTTTTTCTATTCTTCAGACGCACATTATCGCATTTTCGAATGGTGTATTGGATCCTACGATACCATCTGACAAGCAGTAAACGATCTCAGTGTAGTGGCAAATCTCCGCAAGTTCACCTTCTTTGCCATTGCAGACTTTGTAATCTCTAGATAAGCACATCTCTGCGTTATCGAAGTACTCGTCGTTTTAAGCTCTGCAGTTCTCATCTGCAATGCATTGCTAAACATAAAGTAACTCAGATCCACAGTCATTGAGGTAATCAGCAAGTCCACATTGATCAGAGCACTTCAGTAAAGCGACAAGGTTTGCGTTAGAAGCGGATGCTCTCAATGCATTGTAGCTGGAAGAATCCGCTGCAAAGCTTGCTTGAAGTACAGTTAGTTCTGCTAAGCAGTCACTGTCAGCTTAGCAAAGATTCCAGAAATGAGTGCAAGATTTGATCAAGCAGAATTCTAACCACTCGATGGTCTGAGATGAATCAGAGGATTTCAAAACAGCGGGGGGCTGGATGGAATAGAAATTAGTCATGGTGAAGAGTGTCACAACAGCGAAACAAATCGCGCCGAGAGTCATAAGAGTCTTGTTCATGAGGGAGAGTGGGTTTAGTTAACTAAGGAAATTGATTTGTTTTAATTCTTTTATTCTTTTAATTTTCTGATTTTCAGACAAAAGATAAGTGAAGATTGTCTCTCTCTCTCTCTCTCTCTCTCTCTCTCTCTTCTCTCTGATTAATAGTAAAGGAGAAAGCATAAGTATGGAAGAGAACAATCAATGAATAGATACCTCATACTTGTGGGGAGATGCTAATAAACAAATCCTAATAATTGTATCTTCTCAGCAAAAATAACCCTTTTAGATGCTGTTAATCCCTAACATCCATCATTTTTTTTCTAATAATAAAAATCTTAATAACTTCCACCATATTTCATTGGTTCTTACATAACTGAGTTTACAGTTTTACAAGAAGCCACTAACGGAAAAGAATCCTTCTTGTGATTGGTATTGCCGATCCATATCCTGAGGGTGATGAGATTAATGATGATCCTTTGTGAGTTTCTTTTTTGAATATCTGTGGTTCTTGAAAGATTCTCTTGATTTTATGAAAATCCAAACTTAACATAAAAACAGAAAAGATTCAACAGCGATTAGAAAAACATTCAGGCTATGGATTTATTGTGATTTTTTATTTATTTTGGAAACAATAAAATACATAAAAAATACAAAAAAAAAAGAAGAAAAATAACTTCACAATAACTCAATTAATTTGTTGCTTTCAACAACAAATCTGAGAACTAACATTTATCATCTAGAGATTACAATAAGTTTCTTCAAAACCAAAGCAAACACAATGTTATTTGAATGAAAAGCAGTATTTCCACTCTTTCACAGTTAGCACAACAGCTTAATTTGTCATCGCATGGTGCTTGATCAAACTATTAAATTAAAGTTAAAAATGAAAATAATTATTGTTGATATTTCTGTTGTGTTTTAGTCCTTCCCATAATCAAATAAACTAATTAAATCTGAGTTCAAATAGAGAATAGATGACTCAATGTGTAACATAAAATATCACAGATTCTTATCGAATAATATCATGTGCAAGAGTAGATTCATTGACTCACATAAGATCATTGAATTCGCTAACAGTCTCCAACTTTGTTATTGTCATCTTAGTCTGCTCGTTTAATCCCCAGAAATAGAACCTGTAAGGAGTGGCAGGTTCAATCTGTCTTGGGTTGTCGATCCGTACAACTGACTCATAGTTAGGAAGTGAACCGACTTTGAAGATCTATCTTTCAATATTGATTCTCATTTCAAGGCTTCTACTTTCTAGAGACTAGTTGTCATTTCTTATGTCTTATCCCTTCAGTAAAGTGTTGAGTTGTCCTCTATCTTCATACTCAGAGTAACATAGACATCCACTTGGATCCTCAGTAGTATCTTTTTAGGAATTAGGAATTATTCCAAACACAAAGTACTTTTTTTTCCCTTCGTTTTACTGAAGTTCAACATGCACGACGTAGTTAGTTGAAGGATTTAGAATAAAGTCCATGTAAGACAAACCGCAACAACTGCGTCGAGTATCATTACTGAATTCAAGTTGTTGATTATAATTCTTTAATACTGAAAGCTTTTTAGAGTCGTAAGAATTTCCTAAGATAAGGTTGGTTTCCTGTAACAAGTCGGTGGATTTGAATGGCTGCAATTCTATCTGTTTGGTAAGTAAAAATAACAGAACGTTAAATAATCTGCTTCATCTCAGAGTTAAAATGATTTTTGAATCCTCATTAATTCCAGAAAGACTTTCTCATAAGACTTTCATGCAAGAGGAATGGAATTCCTCAGAAGAAAAAGAAAAAGTTCAGGAATGTTTAGTAGCATAAATAGTTTGAAAAGAAAATCAGTGGTCATGATGAATTCACAGCTCTTATGGGGATTAATTCGACATTAGTGGAATCAAGAAAAGAGTGTAAATGAGCATTTAGAGTTAGCTTAAATCATTTTATTTACCTCCTCTTTTTTGATTAATGCTGGCATTTTAATCTTTTTTGTATTATATTATGTGGTGACATACATTTTTATTTAAAGATTGCTAATTGGTTAATAAAAATGATAATATCTCTTTATTTATTAAATTTTCGCCCTTAAAATATCCTCCCGAAACATCAAAGAAATTAAATTTAGTTTTTAAATTATTTTGAGTAGTTATTTTTTTACTTGCTGAATAGATTGTTTTTGGCTGTAGAGTGCGTGAGCAGATTATTCGTAACTTCTAAGCTATTTTCTCAAATCGTTGCTGATCTAATTCTATTCCTTTTTAGTTACTAAAGTCAAACAACTCTTAAGATAAAATAAATGTAATTACATTAATTTCTTGTCTTTGATCAGAGATTTGCTGAGACAAATAATTGTTTTAGCCTTGTAGTTTTTCAATAATCAACTGCTACTCTTGAATCTACTTCTTGCAAGCACTGAGATATTGCTAGAGTTGATCTACTTCTTGTTATTTCCTTTGGAGCTTAGTTTTCAATTCTTCAATCTACAAATTCGGTAATAACACAAATATGAATCTCAAACAATTTGAAATAACAACTGAATATCCATATTTTATTGTCTGTTATAAAATGAACAAAATGAAGATTTATTTAACCTGGTGTAATTACTGTATTTCCCTTTGCATTTTTTATGATATTTCTATTGTAAAACCCTGCCATTGTATTTGCTAGCATCCCTATTTAATATATACTGCTAATTAGTTTACTTAATGATAAAACTGTTTTTTTAATATCCTAAAAGTATCATCCCTAAACACTAAAGAAATTCTAGCGTTGATGAAAAATTTGAGCTGTTATTTTATTTACATTATTAGACTGTTAGTTGTCTAATGGTTGAGAATATTTTTTTTCACTTTTCGTTTTACTCCCAAAGAAATTGAAGCAGCAATCTTTCTCCTTCCAAAAAAAGTAAATAAAGTCAAAGAAATCATAAGATTTAAAAATTTTAATACCATGTCAGAGATTTGCTATGACAGGCTTCCATTTTAGTCTTTCAATTCTCTAATAAGTGATATTTGATCTTATAAGGTTTTCTGATCTATCGTAATCTAAGTTTTACAACCATTCAGTTGCAACTGTAGTTGATCGGCTTATAATTATTTGTTGAGAAGCTCATTTCTTAATTAGTTTTTCTAAAATTGGAATAAGAAAAGGATTACTATCTCATAAGTAGCAAATCAAAGCATGAACATTTAAAAAGTTCTCTTTTATTTACTTCGTCAGTATATCTAGGAGGAGATTTATCAAAAAAGTTTAATTCTTTGAGAAGAGAATTAATAATGTCTTTAGTTTTGTTGGGTTGCTCAGTAGAAAATTGATTTTTCATCACTTAGAATTCATCATTAATCTATTTCATCCTCAGGGTGTTATTCTCCGAATTCTTCATGTGGTTATTAATAAATTTGACTAATTGTGCTTCGTTATTATCTTATTAGAGAATCTGCTTTAGGTTATCAATGTCTTCGATTTACTAATAGGTGGCAAGATATCGTTGTTAGATAGCTTCAAACTCTATTATTTTTAGCTTCACACTAAGTTTCTTTTTCTCAATCTAATCATCGATACATTTCGTGAGTTCTGCGAAGAAAGTGTCAATTTATTATTTATCAGAATCCAAG
>Ga0302271_10001141_pt1 | contig 25982 bp, 18 predicted proteins | sample III_Bog_N1_1_FD_198767 | JGI IMG/M metagenome (GOLD analysis project Ga0302271, IMG submission 198767) | Peat permafrost microbial communities from Stordalen Mire near Abisko, Sweden - III_Bog_N1_1 | ecosystem: Environmental > Terrestrial > Soil > Wetlands > Peat | place: Sweden: Abisko... | reverse complement strand
ACCCCCAACCCCAACCCCAACCCCAACCCCAACCCCAACCCCAACCCCAACCCCAACCCCAACCCCAACCCCAACCCCAACCCCAACCCCAACCCCAACCCCAACCCCAACCCCTACAAAGAGTTTCCATTTTATTTATTTTGAATGAGAGAAAATAATAAAAAGATATTTTACAATCATGCTAGTGATTTCAAGAGTCTTAAAAATAGTTTTGCATTCTGGAAGGAAAATGATAAACCAAATAGGCTTGATTATTTAAGTAGAGGGTGAAATCTTAATCTAAGAGTGTTGATTAAAAAGGATCATTAGGATTTAAAATACAAAGAAAAGACACACAAAAATATCTAAAAAAAACAACTAACCAACCACTCATTTGATGCCTCCAAAGATTCCTGCTGCCTAGAAGGTCCATGGCCCACAAAGAACTTCAGCTTCTCAAGTTACAAGTGCTCGTACTCAAGAAAACAGAGAAAAAGAAATCTTGGAATTTCAGAAAAAATAATTCTCAATAAACGATCAGCGCTTGCAAAAGAATATGGTCCTACTCAAAAAGTTGCGCACGTTCGGATCCCTTAATGCAGGATTAGCAACAGGGTTGCTAGGATTCGATGGTTTCTCAGGAACGATAATATATTTTATCTTCTTCTTTGTGGTGTCTTATTTAGTAGTCATGAAGACAGGTTTCAAGCCATAGAAGTATTTCCTTTCTTCCTCAGATGCAATGATAGGAGGACTTCTTGGTGATCTCTTAGTGTTTATCTTAGTTTGGGTCTTATCTTAGAATCTTGTACATATTTTATGATACAAATGTTTTCACATAAACATCAATATTTATTTGTTTGTTGCATTAATCTTTTTTCTATTGGATTTCGAGCAATCAGAGGAGAAAATTACAAAGAAATTACATTGATATTCAAAAGGGTCTGCTAAGTTAGACTTAAAAAAGAGAGATTATTTATTTTTATTATTGAAAAAAATTGAAAATAATAAAACATCATAAAACTAACATGTAAGATAATAATTCTTGATTTCATATTTAATAGGAGAATATTAGATTATTCTCTCATTTGTTCATCATCATAGATAGATATCAGTTGAAAGAATATTATATTAGCTTGATTCCTATTGTCATGCTAAATGATTAGTTTTATTCAGTAAACCGGTTATAATTTACAAGAAATGTGATTAATTAATTGTATTATTTCTTTACAAATTGAGTAGATAGTCAAAATGATCTTACCCAAAAGAAAATATTTAATATTGCCATAAACACATTGGGAAAACAGAATACAATAATTCTAACCATCGCTTCATCAAATTAACAAAGTACTAAGCAAGTAAATCTCTCTCTCTCTCGTTCCATGAGTCACCACCAATTTGGCATGCAACTATCTCCTGTAAAAAACAGAACAGCAGTCTGGTAACAACATAAAAGCTGAAAAAAATATTGTGTGATAGAGCTATTTTTCAAAGAAAAAAATATTGATTTTATGAAGATACACAAGATAAGAGCTAAACCATAATGATTTTGTTGATAGGTAGGATTTGGAATAGGGAAAATATTATCTTTTAAGGAAGGACAACAGCTTAATTAAGGAAACATTCAGCAATGGTTAGTTGTGTCCCTCTTGCGATCCTCGAATATCTGGAGTGGCTAATTCAACTTAAAGGGCAGAGCATGCAAAAAAAGTTAAAAAAAATCAAACTCTCCTCACTTTATCTGAGGCATCACTAATATTTTATATTTTTCTAATGCAGTTTTAAGAGTGCAGTGCTGACTAATTGAGCAGTCTACAGCTGAGTTCTAGAGAGAGGATTTATTCACCTCACTAGGATAAATTTGATGGATATGGATAAATGCCTTCTCCTCGAGAAGTGCCATATTTTAACTTACACTCCAATCCAAAGTTACTACGATTAAAGGAGCTGATGACGAATATACATCCTCAGAATATTGGCAAAAATCTCAGAGCTTCTTAAAATATGGTATTTTTCAACAAAAAGAGTTAATTTACAGCTAAAACAGCTTTGGACCTGCTTAGAGAGTTTTCAGCAAGGAAGCAAATCCATATGAGTATCTTTCAGCCTCGACTGCAAGCTTAGAAGAAGACACACAGAGATACAAATTCAAGAAAATAAATTTCCAACAATAAGGCACATTTCGCTTTCAATCGAAAGAAGACACCAAAGACAAGGATAGTTCTAAGAATGCAAATAGATCTTTCAATCTTAACAACACGAAGTTAGCATCTTCTCTTATTGAACCTTCATCCAATACGAATCATACCCAAAAAAACCTCTATCAGCATATATTAAGCCAGCAAAGGAACACCAACAAATCAAAAGGCGAATAGTTTCCAAGGCTCAATCATTCATAAGTCAAAGAAGTTAATAGGATTTCTAATAAAAAGAATCAAATCGACATCAAGAGAATGAATCGCTATTCAAGTTATTTAAAGTAAGTTAATAGAATTATGCGCTTTTATAGGGTAGGAATTAACAAATTTATAACTTTAGAGACACAGTGGAAAATGAAGAACAAGAAAAAATAAAAATCCATCAAATTCGATATGCTCAAAAGATAATAACATCCAGAGAAAATGTAATTTATTGTAATTGCTGTCAGATAATGCCCAAAGGGATTTTGTTTTGTAACATGATTGTTCATTTTATTGGAAAAAAACTAGATATTAAGAGGTGATACTTCAAGTTAAAATTTACAGAAATATGCTGAATATGAAGAAATAAACAGAAGTAATTCTCCTTAGAATATTGCGAAAATGCTAAGGAGTTCTGCTTAATACTTGACGAAAACAATCAGCAAAGGAACCTTACCTCCTCCTGAAGAATAACCATAGGATGTTAAAACATCCTCTTAGTTTTAGAATAAAATGGAACAAAATAGAATGTTTGCTAGAGCTGCTGAATTTAAAGTAGAAAATCAAATCAAATAGATTTTCACTAAAGGCAGATTCCCAAAGTAAAGAGCAGTATCCCCAGAGAAAATGTATTTAAAATAGCTAAAAGCAGCAAGTAACATACAATATTCATTTTTTATGAAGATATTACATGGGTGAATTATTTTATTTGAAAATATTATTAATAGAAGAAGCAAAACCTGAAACAAAGACCTTCCGGAGAAGAATACTAAGTCTAGTTATTCCAAGCAGTTGAGTGTTAAAAGTAGAATCGAGGCAATGATGGGAATTCGATTAATTAATAAGATAATTAGACTCTTTTGTACATCAAACTGTTTTTCAATATTTTCTAATTCTTAGTCATTAGAATGTAAAATTTTAAGCGAAAAATGTCATTTTTCAAAATAATCTCATAATAATTTTAAATAAAGGGGATGGGGGGGGGGAGGGATAAGAGAATCTTCTCATTTTATCAACATCCGATGAAAGTAACTTTTGGAGTTTATCAATTAATACCTTAGAAAATTTTTCATTTTTTCCTCAAACGATATCTTAATTTTTTCAACAAAGCATTTAACATTAGATGTCTTGCAGAAAATGTAAGAAGCTGCTTGGACAGTGACAATTTAACAAACCCTTGTTTTTTTATTTATTTTAATGTTGTTTGCTATTTAATGATCTTTCAAATTTAATTTTCAAATTCAATTTTTGTAATTCATTTATTTTTTAAAAGCAAGCGTCTTAGCGCGAAGATTAAATTGGAAAAAGCAAATTTTCAATATTTTTTTCTATTCTGAAGTTGTTTATTTATGCGAATATTGATTTTTAAAGTGTGTGTGTAAGAGTATTTAATATATAAATCAGTGAAATTGTTAAAATGTTGTAAATTCAATTTTCGCAAACGACAAATGTTTATCTTAAACGAATTGGAATTGACTGATTTTAAGGTGCAAAAAGAAATCAAGATGGAATGCTCTTTTTGGAAGCTATTTTTAAAAACTAAATGCTTTAAAAACTAGTTAGATCTGGAGGGGAGTCTGCAACAATGTCCAAGATAAATCTTGTCCATTCTTTAAGAGAGAGAAGCAGCACAAACTTAACAAAAACTAAGCGAGAAATCACGAAATAAAGAGCTTCCATCTTGTTGTTTTTGCTTTGGGGATTAATTTCAGTTTTCCTTTTTCTTTTCGTTAAGATATGAAATTTGTTTTGGCTTGAAATCAAGGGTAAAAGCTTATTTAGAAGTTTATGGTAATTTTTGATAATCGTTTGAACTTTAAATATCACCCTTTTGTAGGATGCCAAGAAGAGAAATCAACAGTTTTTAATTAAATTGATCATTATTTAGAAAGCTTAGTAGCTTGTGATGATGAAAACTGGGAATGCATCAAAAATACATAGTTTTATTAATATTTTAAGGATCAAATAATGAGGAGAAACAAACCAGGTACTCGTTAAGCAGATTTATGGGCATGGTAATAGAATACTAAGAAAATACATGCATTCATCAGTATTTTAATCTATTTGTTTTGCAGGGAAATTGAAGATGTGTCTAACATGCAAGGCCCTCTTGCTGTGCAGGAGTATATCCAGGAATTGATTCGTAGATGATCTATTTTCTCACAAGAATGCAAATATTTTGGATTTGCTTCTTTTCTTGTTAAAATCTGTTTAATTTAAAGGCAATGACCCATCAAATGTAGCTCGAATATGCGAACCACCAAACGATGTTGACATTAACGTGTGGTAGTATGAGCATCTTAGATAATTCATTCTTGAACTAAATCTACTAGCGACATAGCTCAAGGGAGTATGCACCACTCATACATGTCCTAAAATGAAAGCTGCAGAGGATTGGCTGTATCTTTGTGCTGCACATAAAAATGCACAAGAAGTAAATAGAAACAAAAGATTTATTTAACAATTATAAGTTCTATTTTAAACAAAATATTTGCTACTTTACCTATTATTAGTGCTCTGCTATCGACTATATGATCCACAACCTTGATCAGTCAACAACTATTCTTCAGAATATCAAAAATTACAATAGCAGGTTTGAAAATATTCTACAAAAAACAATACTAATGCTTTTTTGCGATCAATGAAAATAAAATATTTGTACATTCCTAGAGTATCAATTCCACAGAGTGCAGTTAAAAACTTAGCATATATTGTTCGAAGACTATATCGATTGTTTGCACATACTTATTTCAATCACAGAGAGATCTTCTAAGAATTCGAAGTAAACAAAACACACATGAAAATAAGAATTATGAAAAATAAGTGTATTTAATATGTTTGTTTGTTTTTTCGGGGTGATAATTTAGAAAGAAACCTATCTTTGCAGTCGGTTCACAATGTACTCTTTGAAGTTTGATATGATGGCTTCGAAATTATTGACGATTCCAAGAAGTGAGCTTAATCTTAAGGAAAGTGACTGAATTATTATTAAATCTTTGAATATCATTGACTAAATGCAATATATATATTAATTAAATGTGTATCTTTGTATGAATTGTACAGAGAGCAGGGAAGAAATTTGCGGAATCTGAGGGATTTCTTGATTGAAAATTAAATAAATTTGAAGTAAAAGGAGGGATGAGCAGATAACAGGAAAAGGATTTTCCGACCCTATCAGGTCAAGGAGAGTAAAGCTAATAAAAGGGGAAAAAGGCTTAAAAGTAGATTTCATATGAAAAAGACAATTCCGTTTAACTCACAGGAATGAATGATTTGCTTGGGTTTTACTATGAAGGAGAAGGAAAGCAAGAAAGTGCTACATCTAATTCAAGAGCGCCTAGATAGAATTATATTAATAAATAAGAAAACAACTAGGGAGAGAATGCGCAAAGAGGTAACAGAGGATAACAACAGCAGGGAAATTAGAATCGATAGGGCACAAGTGGAGGAGATGATAAAAGACAAGAAAGACCTTCCAACTAAAAGTTTAACAGAAATCAAGGAGGATAGAATAATAATCAAAGTAATCAAGTTGAAGGAAAGGGAGGATTTGTTCAAAAATAAAATAGCAATCCAGTCAGGTAGGAGCAAGCTCAAAATGATCAAAGAGATTATGATAGAATGCTTCAAAATGATCTTGACGAATATGACAATAATGAAGATACTTACCCAAAACATTAGAATTAGCAGTAATAGCAGTAGTAGTAATATTAAAGAAAGATTATATCTGGATAGAATAATCCCAATGATTAATAATATGAAAGGAAAGTGGAATACAAACAGAAGTAATATGAAGTAAAACCATCTGGTAATAATAGAGATAACAACACTTAGATGACAAACTTAAATAGTAGTAGCAATAATAAGAGTGGGAATGATAATAAAAGTGGAAAATAATCAAAGTTAGTTTTTGTTGAGAAAGAAAGTGTACAACCATAATAACAGAAAACATAAACTACATATCAACCTCTTGGAGAAGTTTAGAAGGAAGATATTAAGTAAAATTAAAATGCTTAATAAAAATAAGGAGGAAATTAGTATGTAAGGAAAGAATAATCCTTTTAATAGCAAGAACAATTCTAACCAAGATCGTAATAACCTGTTGTTTTTGTTGAAAAGAAAACTGAGTAAAATAGTGAATAAAAATATGTTTAAAAGTATTAAGAATCAGGCTAATCTTCATAACGGTAACCCTAGCAGTAATAATATGTTCAAAAGGCTTCATATGCTCCTGAATAACAACAAAATTAATCTCAAAACAGCAGTTAATATGTTCCAAAATAAAAGTAATCTTCAGGAAATTATGTAGAAAAATAGCCAAATGATCAATAAAATTATGGTAATTCTGATGGAAGACAAAGTGAGTCAAGATAGAATAAGAACGATAATCAAAGTAAAAACAATAAGAGAAACTAAAATAGCAATAACAATAAAGAAGACACTGGGAAATATTAAGAAAAACAACAACAACAACAGTAGAACTTTAAACAGAATGAAGATCAATAAAAGAAATCTGGACAATCTAACTAAGGGTAAAAAAAAGAACTCAAGGCTGTAAACGCAAGACAAAGAGAATAAGAAAAAGCAGAAGTTTCAAATGAATGGAATACTGATGTTAACAAATATATCAATGAAGATCAAGTGTTTTATATGAATGAAGACAGAATCTACCATGTGAATGAGAATAAATATAATGGTACTCGCAGAGGTGGCTTACCTAAAGTTCTTATGGTAGCAGAGAAACCTTCGATTTCGAGATCCATATCGGAAGCATTGTCAAATGGAAAATTTGAATCATGCAAAGGTTACAGTAAATTTCTACCTGTGTATGAGTTCGAAGGCATGTTTCAAAATAAAAGAGTGCTTTTTAGAGTAAAAGATTGTGTTTTGAAATTAGTTTCAAGTTTTTCTTTAATTATTTTGATGAAAATTGACCTTGATTTTAATAATCAATTTAATGTTTTTTACTTAGGTAACTAGCGTTGCTGGTCATGTGTATGGATTAGACTTTACAAATGAAAATTAATCTTGGGGGAAGGTTAATCCTGTGAATCTCTTCACTGCAAGAACAATCAAGGTGGATTCTAACCCATCTACAGGGATGATCAAGCATCTTGAAATTGAAGCGTAAGATGCTTCTTATTTATTGCTATGGTTGGATAATGACAGAGAAGGAGAGAACATATGTTTTGAAGTGAAGCATATTTGTGAAAGAGTCATGTGTTATGAAGGTGGATCTGATGTATAAGTGCTTAGAGCAAAGTTTTCTTCACTCACAAAACCTGATCTTCAGCAAGCCTTCAAGAATATTAGAGACCCTCCGAATATGTTAGAATCAAAAGCTACTGATGCTAGGCAGATTATTGATCTTAAAATAGGTTTCCAATTATCTTTTTTTATTTTAAATATTTCAGTTAAACAAAACTTTTGTTAATTTGATTTTATTTAGGGTCTGCTTTTACTCGATATCAGACATTGTTCTTCAGAAATAAATACCCTGAACTTACAGAGAGTATCATATCATTTGGTCCTTGCTAGACTCCTACTCTTGGATTCTGTGTTTCAAGGGAAGATGAGATCTTAAGTTTTAAACCAAGATTGTATTTCAGAGTTAGATTGTCATTCTTGACTGAAGATGTAAAAGAGATAGTATCACATTGTGATAAAGGACACATCTTCAACTAATAAGAAGCAACTAAAGTGAGATTTTTGATATGTTAATCTTCAAAATGAAAGAAATATCCCATTCTTTTTTATTATTTTACTTAATAATTTGTCTTAAAAATTTGTTTTTACAGATCTACAATGAGATTTCAACTAGTAGAGAAGTGTCTATTGAAAATTTAACCAGTGATAATAGCTCGAAGTAAAGGCCAGAAGGACTTAATACTGTTTAGCTTCTTAAAGTTGGATCAAGTTACCTGTAATTATCTCCTATTGACACAATGCATATCGCTGAAAGATTGTATCTTGCTGGATACATAACATATCCCAGAACAGAATCCACTGCATATCCAAAAACTTTTGATTTTGAGGAAATTATTGAATCGCTTACACGGGATCCTGACTATGGCAAACATGCAAAAGGGCTCTTGGAAAGTAAATTTTCAAAAATAATGCCAGATAACTTTTTTTATTGTTTATTTTTAGAAAGTTTGATTGCATTTTTCATGTTTTTCTTTTTCATTTTTTAGATAGTTTCACAAAACCTCGGTCGGGTGTTGACATGGGTGATCACCCTCCAATTACTCCAACATTCTAGTACCCTGATGGGCTTAGAGGAGATGAGGTTCGGCTTTATGATTATATTGCAAGACACTTTATTGCCAGTTTAAGTGAAGATTGTAAATACAAGAAAATTGCTATCACAGCCAAGACTTAGGGATATACATTCATTGCTAGAGGAATTCAACTTATTAAGAAGGGATTCATGGAAGTATTAGATTCTGTTTCACTAGGAGAAAACGCTATTGCTAGCAACTTAAAAATTGGTAAACTGATTAAATGATTTTTTATTGAAATTTCTTGGATAAATGATAAGGAAATCAATCTAATATAAAAATAATATTTTTTAATTGAAATTTATTAAAAACAGGAGATAAATTAAAGGTTGGCAGTTCCAGCCTTGAACAGGAGTACACTTCTGCTCCTGGTTTCATAACAGAATCTGAATTAATCGGGCTAATGGAGAAGAATAAAATCGGAACAGATGCATCGATGGCCACACACATTCAAAATATTTGCAATAGAAAATATGTTGAAATCAGTGGATCAGGGAGAGCTCTTGTCCCAACAGAACTTGGAAGATCACTTTTTCATGGATACTAGAAAATCGATCCAGATTTAGTTTAGCCTCAAATTCGAGCGAAGATTGAGAGTCTCGTGGATGCAATAGCAACTGGGAAAAAGTAGTTTAATGAAGTTATCAATGAGTCAATGTAGATATTCTAAGCCAAATATTTGACTTTCGTTGAGAATATTTCCAAAATGGATTTCTTATTTTCTTCTTTCTGCAGTAAGCTGATGTTTTTTGGGAGAAATAGTATTGTATTTTATGGCATTTCTCCTTTCTTTTTTTAAAAAGCAACATTTGAAGACACACTAGATGCAGCTAAGCCCTTTAGTAAATGTGGAAAATGCAAGAGATTCATGAAGATAATCGAAAGGGCTGGCAAAATTATCTGCGAAAAATGTGACATCAGTTTATCCATCCCAACAAACGGAAAGTTCAAACTTGCTGGTGAAAAGTTTTGTCCTCTTGATGGATATCAAGTGATATTCTTCACTTCCTTGCACACACCAAACGTATCCTTTGAAGTCTGTCCGAAATGCTACACAGATTCTCCCATCCTTGATAGTGATTAAGTGACATGTTCCATCTGCACAAATGATGCTTGCAAACTTTCCATCAACCATAGAGTATTCAATTGCAGATTAAGCTATTTTCTCTTGAGTTAATCCCTTGTTTTTATGATTTATTTTAAAATTAGCTACTAAAGGAATGTCCACAATGCTAAGTAGGAGATATCGTGATTGAGCCAGTTGTGGCATAGAAGCTAGCAGCAATGTGCAATGAATGCTGGACTTAATGGTGTGTACCAATTCAAACTAAAGAACTTCAAGTGAATAAAGAGAAAGCTTGTTCAAAGTGTACAAGCAAACTCATTTCATTTAAGCACATCGTGACTCAATTGAAATAAGCTCCAGTAAAGCCAGGTGAACCAGCTGCAAACAAAGAGAAATAGCAGAGAATAATTAAATTCTCGAAAACTGAATTTCAAGATGTTTGTCTTTTCTGTGACCCTGAACTTCAAGAAGAATGCCACTAAGTAGAGTATCATGAATCAAGAAGAAGACACAACCAAAGGAGAAAGAGAAGATAATGAAATTAATGATAGGCATTACAAAATAATGAAAATTCATTTTTTGTTTGTTTTAGAATGTATTCTTAAAGATTTACGCAAAAAGAAGCAACACACACACTTGAATATATAATTATTAATTAATCAATCAGTCTTTTTATCACTGAAGATTTCTTTGCGAGCTTGCTCTTGCTGTTTGGCAATGAGTTAATTACGTCTTTTCTCAGGATCGGGGACGTTTGTTGGGAAGCTTCTAAACATTCTTTTGACTTTTTCTCCCAGATATTTTTCTTGGAAAGACATTGCAAAAAGAAGGAACATCATGAAAAAGAAAGAAGAGCTGAATACTGCGTAGCCGATAGATGAGATTGCTTTGAATCTTCGCTAGAACATCTTGTCAACAACATCTAAGCTACTTGCTGATTTTACGAAGGCGTTCACAAGAGTCTAAGAAAATTATTTACAAGAATAAAAAGATGATACTTCTGAGTTATTAGAATTGAATCGAAAAAAGAATAAAAGTGTTAAAGCATACAATGAGTTCGTTGCGCTGAAGATTCTAGATGTTCTCTGATGAGTCATCAGAAAAGAGTATTTTGAGTGCTACTCCTACTCCATATACTTGCATTTTGCCGAATACCTTGCATTTCTCACACTCCACACAATCCATGATTCTTGTGATGTTGTGGATGTAGTTTTAGTAATGTCGCTTCAGCTCATTTTTCTGAGGGGGTTATTGAAGAACAAATGATTGTTATTTGATATGTAAGAATAATAAAATAAATATTTACTCCTTCCGACTAAAAGAGTGATTCTTCTTAAAAAGGGTGATCACATTCGATGGTAGTAATATCAAGGATTTGATTCACAAGCCTCTAAGCCTTTATGTCGCTTTCGGTATCTCCAGTTGTGAAATTGTAGTGCCTAATAACATCAGAGGCTTTGTTGATTGCTCGCAGAAGCACAGAGTAGTAGAAATGAAGATTCTTGATTCTATCTGGATAGTCACCAACTTTTTCGAAGTACATTCTCCAATTTGGTAACATTTTTTTACGATCAGATTCAAAATCAATGTAAAGTTCGCTCAACTATGTGTTCACACTTGTGTGCAATCCACTTAAGACTCTGTTTAAGGCTCGCTGCTCGACGCATAAATTCTCACCTAAAAATCAATAAAAAAATTAAAGGAATTGATCTTAAATGCCCTCATATATTTTTGTTACCTTAGAAACAATTTTCTTCTTGGATCAGTTTCCAAATATTCTAGCCTTGATATCCTGTAAATGCTTCAACATTGTCCTTGAGATCAACATACACGCCTTCAGTATTTTCAAATTCCTCAACTCTCCATTGCCATCCATCTTTTTCTTTAGCAACAGTATCTTTGGGCCAGTCAACTGCATTCACAGTAGCTTATTTTATTAAGTCAGTCTTCTGCCATTACGCAGGGATCTATTAATAATAATCATCATCATCATCAGTTGTATGTTTTTTTGTATTATTGCTTTCACTAATAAAAAATAACTCTAAGTACATTGCCAGAGTCACAGCGGCAGACTGAGCAACTTTGTGTCAGACAATGCCCTTCCACTGAGAAGAACGAGCATTCTGTGTCGATGTTGACTTTGAAAGTTCGGAAAAATTTGGTGTGCTGAACGCAAATAAATCAAACCAGTTAATACAAAAGAACCTAAAAAGTGGCTTAAAAACTTCAGAATTTGAAAAGAATTAAACCATATTTATTATTATTACAGAGAGATCATCTAGCATTGGATAGATCTACTAATTTGTCCCAAGAACAAGTTCCGCTTCACAGCAGCATTCATCTATCTTGCCTTTGAATCCGAATTCCTGTGGAATCTATTAATAAGAAGTTACTTCAGATAAAATCTAATTGTAGATTTCCAACTCCATTACCGTCATGAGGTACGCTAAAAAGACGACAAAACCCATCGCCCAGATCTTCAAGGCAACGTAAGTTCGTTTCTTTGTTTTAGCAGGATCTAACACCATTTCAGCTAATTTATTGTTCTCTTTCTCTATTTTGTTTTGTTTTGCGCTGTTTGCGATTTAATTCAATTCAAACAATTCTCTCACTTATCAAAAAGATTCTAAATTAATTTTTATAATCCATCAAGCTTGCTTCTTTCTGCCTTAAAAAGATATCAACAAGTATATTACCCCTTTCTTCTTTCTATAAAACGCTATTTTCATCTGCACTGACTAACTTTCTCAAATACTAGGACTTTATACTCGAATTCTATCATTCATTTGCCTTGATGGCTAGTTATTTGGTGGCCTATTTATAAAGAAAGAGCAGTTTCATACTTTAATTTCTATTAGTCATCTTACTTTTCTCTATTCCTTTGAGATTTAATTACACGTGTATTCCATCCAAACAATTTGACAAATCTAAAAAGGAAATAATTCTCTATCAATAATGCTTTTGATATTTTTTAACACTTTTCTTTGATAATATTTGCATGATATTTTAATCTTTATTTTTACAATATCTTCAAAGATCTTAATAAATATCCATAACAAAATAAATTTTTTCTTTTGTTAAAATCAAAAAAGCAATCATTTTGAATCATCCAGACCAATCTGATGCTGTCAATCTTGATCATATTCATCATTTTCTTCATCTTCATATTGGTCTTCAACATTATCATCTCTTTCTTCTCCTTCAAGATCTTCGAATCCTATTTATTATTTATCAGATAATTAATATTTATTCCATCGTAATAGAATAATATTTTGGTCTACCTAGAACATCCTCACAAAGTGTATCCGCGTTGACTTGTTATGGTATTTGTTCTTCATTTTCTCCACATAATATTTTCATGCATTCTATTCGATTAAAGATGTTCAAAAATATAATTAATTCATCTCACTATTACTACTAATCCTTAATACCATCAAATTCTTCATTCGTCATGCGTTCTCCCTCAGAAGTCAATATTTTCTTAAGCTCTGCCAAGGATATTTCTCCTGTGTTTTCGGGATTTAAATTCTTAGTGAGTTCACCCAGAGACTCTCCGATTTGATTCTTCCCAATTCCATAAACTGGACGGTGGTTCACAAATAACCTGAGATTTTAATAATGAAGTGTCAATGTAACTCAGAGTCTCACAATAAAACAGTTTTAATTCGAGAATAAGGATAATTACTTAAGGAACATATTGAGATCTAACTCTTCGACTTGCTCACCAGGATCGATATATTTCGAGAAGCGAATTTCATTCTGCATATTTTCTATTTCTTTGTTAGTTGGATAGTAACCCATTGAGCGCATCATATCAGGGATTGCAATCAGAGGAACTTTTCCATCAAGTTTTCGAGCTTTTGTGGTGTGCTCATCTTTGCTTCTAATTTAAGAGTAATAGAAGAAGTTCTTGAGGTCCTAATGGGTCTATCCATCTTCACCTCCCTCAAGCAGTTTTGGATAAGGGTCTTCGTTAGGATTTGCTTGTAAAAAATATGGTAAGATATTGACAATATATTTATTTTTCTAATCTTACTAGCGAATATCTGCTCTAATGCGGAGACATTAACTGACCAAATATTCACACAATAATCGTCTGAGCCAGAAGAAAAGAAGTATTTCCCATCGTTAGTGCTGCTTATGCTTGTAATTTTATCAGGATGAGCAATCAGACCCATAGTTTGATTTGGATTTCCTTGAAAAAAGAAAATGTTTTGTTTGAAATCAGAAAAAAAGTGACAATAATCAGTTTTAAGCTAACCTTCTAATGGTAATTTGATTATTCCAACGACCTTCTCCTTTGTTGAGTAAGCCAGATATTTATCTTAGTAGTCATTCTGCGCATCATTTTGGTTTAATATTAGCAGCTTATTTATTGCACCTCCATAGACTGGACCAAGACAAGTCTTCTTACAAACTAAAAACGATCATTATTATTAGAGAGAATTGAGTAATTTCTAATTAATAAAAGATTACACTTAAAGTTGTCTTTCATGAACTACCAGAGCTTAACTTTGAATTCTTCGTTGACTGTTAGCAGCACATCTTCCTTGTACATGTTAATTGGATACCATATGCATGCTGTAGGGATGCATTCTTGCTCAATCTTTTAGCAGCAAAAAAGATTTAGTTATTCAAATGCATTAAAAGTTAAGACAACCAACATCTGTCTCCATTTTCTGAACAAAAAAGCAAAAATAAATATTCTACTGAGGAGATTGATTTGAGACGGAGGCGATCAAGATAGTTGACATTCTAGCCTTTTTATTTGGTATGATCGATCTCAATGACCTCATATTCTACCATTTTCATGTCTGCTCCAATCGAGAACAATCGATAATACTTTTTCCCCGTATCATCCTTGGACTCACCAAAAGCGATGGACTGAATTTCAGCGTGATGGATTCTGTGTTTTCCAACGAATTACCATTCTTTTGGGTTGTTTACGTCGAACAGTCTGTGATCTGATGGGGAAAAAAATATGAATTGAATCAAAGGACTTAACGAATATTTATATCTAAAAACATACCAATTGTGAATAGTGAAACAGCGAAATCTGTATCCATAGTAGCTAAATTCTTGGAGTCAGATGAGAACACTTGCATGGTCACACGAGCTTTCGCTTGTTCGCTTTCAGACACTTCCAGCACTGAATTTTACCATTCTCTTTTTTCACAATCAAAAATGTGTATTTTTCCTGCTTTTGTGGAGACCGACAACCAGTTTCCATCTGGAGAATAGTCAATACATGTCGGGAGAGTTTCTTTTTCTGGATCGAATATCTTAAGGAGACCTAATATCGAGGAGCGTTCTTGGAAGTTCCATTCATAGAGATTACCATTTTCACAGCATATTCCAATGACACTAGAGTTAGGTCTGCAGCTCATTGCAATAATCGGTGAGACAATAGATTTCATTAAAACTGTTCCCTTTTTCTTTTCATCGTCTAACTCTTCAAATAGCTTGTAGTTCAACATCGTGACAGTAGCATCTAAATCTACAACGATAAAATCAGGACAGATAAACTTAGCCTCTTTTTCTGCTTTATCCTACAGAAGAAAACAAAAGAAACACAATAAATCACAAATCCAAACCATAATTTGTTAAAATACTCTCCTATCATCATCAAAGCCATCTTCATCTTCGTTTTCCTAGATCATAGGCGTGTTAGCAAAGGAAATATTACTAATCGATCCAATAATGGCATCTTCAAACCAAGCTATGATTCTGTATTAGAAATCGTAGAATCTAATTGATCCATTGGAAGAACCAATGACTAGATAGTTATCTTAAATCTTAAGAATATTAATAGAATTCGATCCTTTCTTGCCATCTGGTTTCTTAGATTTATTCATGAGATCAACTAATTTAATAGCTCTTCTTTCTTTAGGCGTATCTACTTTCTCAATGATGAGGGAAATATCCCATACAATAATATGTCCGTCTGTTGTTCCTGTTACGACTTACGTATTGTCAGGGATAAAGACTGTTTAAGTCAATATTTTCATTGACGGTATGTTTCCAGGAGAGTAGTAGTTAAACGCTTTCATGTCGTTTTCTTTACGCCAAAATACAATACGAGTTTTTCCTGTTGTTGCGAATTCTGTGTTATCATCGGAGTTAAACCGAACAAAGTATTAATAGTCCTTGATTCTCCTATCGAACTCATTCGTTAATAAGCATGGTTCTGATAAAAGCAAACATAATTTTAGAAATTGTAACTTTTTCAATTCTAAACAATCAATTTTAGTTTCTTTGAAGAAAATTTGTTCTCTTACCAGGCTATCTCCACTCCCACAATGTCAAGGATTAGATATCTGTATCGACATTTCCTTCTTTAGAAAGTGTCACGATAAACTACCCGTCTTAAGAAATCTACAAAAATTAAAGGCCATTGAATAACAGAACATTTTTTCATTCAATTAAGAAGATAATTGCAGATTATTAAAGTTTTTTTCTTCCATTTTCAATTCTGCTGATTTCTTTCTTAACTCTCATCATTAATCGTTTATTACATCTAAAGCTTGAGTTCCATTTGGATGAGGCTCAAATATTGTTCTTTGAGGAATGCCAGTCGAAGCATCCCACACAACAAGCATAGAATCAGGACCACTGGCATTAATAATAAAAACAATTAGTTTTCTAAGCTGAAGTTTCAAAAATAAAGATCTTGAACTCCAAAATCAAAATAAAATCTACCAATCAGCTGTGACGATGATATCAGCAAGTTAGCAATATGCAGTTGCAGTGATACGATTGCAATGACCTTAAAGTAGACGCTGAGAGTTATTTTCATAGTCATAGATAACACCTGTATGTGCAACAGGATAGAAAACTTCCTTTAATAGAGAGAGAGAAAAGCACATGACATTATGCTGAGCAAGCACAATAATAAGCAATTGAATTTTAGTTTACTTTGCGTTTTTCATTTGTCAGATTATGCACACCATCTGTTAGCTGAAAGTTGAATCCTAATGTCCATTTCAGATTCTGCAAAATAACTTTATGTAAATTTATGAAGTCCAAGTTGTCTGAAATAATTTACTAATGCATTAATCTTGCTGGTGCCTTCTTCTGATTCGAAGCGCTCTGCACTGTTATCTTGTTCTTCTTGTTAGTATTGCATGACTTATTATTGCAGTATTTCCTTATGGTTTCTTGAAACACAATTATGATTTGAAAATGTGAATTCTATTAAAAACCAAGATTAATTTTATCGTTGTACTTTGCTTTTTGTTTGCCAATCAGCATAAAATAATAAAATAGATGCAACTTGCTTTTGAATTATTTCTCATAATCAAGATATCTATCAATAGATTATCTCTAAATCTTTAACTTTTCTGTATTGAAATGTGCGTTTCATTTTGAACATTTAAAATTTACAAGTAGTTGTTTTGATGAAAAAAAAAGCAAAAAACAATATGTACTGAAACACAGATTTTGTTTAACTTTAATCAATCTGAGTCGGCACCAGCTGCAGTTGACATGCGTGCTTTCTTTGAGAATTTTTCTCTATTTTTCTCCTTTTCGTAATCTTTCTTTGATTTCTCGAATTTCTTCTGTTCTCCTTCTTTCCTAGCAGTCTTTACTTTGTTACGTTCTTAGGTTTTAATCTACTTTTTCTCTACCTATTTTGAAGATAAGACAATTAGTTAGTTTCCAATGATTTTAATATGAAAATAACAAGAAAAGAAATGAATTTGCTCTCTCTCTCTCTAATTAATTTTTTTTATTTTTTACCTTCTCCTTTTTGATTGTGTTGAGTCTCTAAATAAGTGCAAACACGCGTTTATCTTCTTCTGAAGTAAGTTCTTTAATAGGCAACTTTGACTCTGCTTTCGCCAGCCTTTCTTTTTTTGATAGCAGCTTAACTTTTTGCTTGGACTTAAAAGGTAAACTTTCTTCTAGATTTTTAGGAATCATAAGAGGGTTAAATTTCTTCTCTGTACGAGTAATGTCTTGATATGCACTATCTTTCTTCTCTTTAACATCAATATTTAACATTTTTCTAAGCTCCCAAGTTGTTTTCATCAATCTCATCCTAATCAAAAATAGTAAGAAATAAGAACAGTACTTATCAGAATTTAGTTAAAAAAAGCGAGAATTCTTGAAATGAAACATATTTCTTACTTCTCATATGAGATGATTGGATTGTAGAACTTTTCAAGAGGTACTTTATACCAAGTACGTAAAAATACAATGTCACTCATGACGATTTTATCTTCAAAAGTAGCACGGAATGACCCATCTGAGCCTTCCTTAACAGCCTTCTTAATCTATCCTCTGATACCAGAAGGAGTCTTAATTTATGCTCCTTCAAATTTGGATACTTCCAACTGAAGAATTTAAAGAATCAAATTAATTTTTATGATCTCTTGAACTTTTTAGAAATGAATGTTACCATTGAGTTGAACATCCCTTTGATGAAAGCAGAGTTCTTGTAAATCTTGAATGGTTCACCAACTAGCTTGAGTTTCTTAACCACATCGAAGTTGTGATTCAACTCTAGCACTTCTCCTGTTGCAGCGATTCTAAATTTCTCCTTTATAAAAGAAATTTCATGTTAAAAAGTTGTTTTTTTTTGTTCTTGCTATGATAATGTTCTTACAAGCTTATTATTGAGACTTTGAGTACACACAAATCCTGTGCTTTATGGTGCAAAATTACCATAGAATACAACATCACAGTATTCATATTATGGAGTATACTTTAGATAAGTCATTCTTGAATCACTTTATTAAGAGACAAAATAAGGAATGGTCTAATATCTTCTCCATCCAACTGAGAAGATCAAAGGGTCCAATGTTTTAAGCAGTGAATTATACCACCTATGCTTCTTTATTCTCGCCTTGATGAACCCAAAGTTATCTTCACCTGGATTGATTCTTGCTAGAACTACTGGATGTTCTGGAGTGAAATTACGGAAATGTTTATATTGCACATTCTTAACAGTCATCTTCACATAAGCTCCCTTTTTCAAGACTCCAAGATAAGAGTTCATGAACTCATCCATTTCTTTCTATTTTGCTACTACATCAACTTCTTCACCAGCATTTTCCTCTTCTTCTTATTCTTTTTGTTTCTTCTTCTTTTCTTCTTCACCATCACTGTCTAATTCTTCTTCAACTGGCTCTTCAAGCAGTGTACCAGCCATAAATCGACATTTAACAATCGATTTATATGTCTCTCTGGTAAGTAACTCTCTGCTGCGGAAGTTACTGCTATCAAACTGACATATTTTCTTATCTGTTTTGCTTTTAAAAACAAAACCAAAAAAGGTTTAAATTAAAGCAAAAAACGAGAAAAAGAATTGAAATACCCATAAATTAGATCTTAAAGATCAGTTGGCATGACAGAGTGAGATTACTAAACTGCAGAGGCAATCTCATTCAAATCCTTAGTTTTAAACTTAAGATTCACAATCTCCTTTTGTTTTTCTTTAAAATCAAGTACTTTTCTTTCTTCTGCAGTGAACTCTAAGTTATTTGTTTTTTTAGTTTCTTCCAGCTCAACTCCCGCAACCAATTCTACATCTTCTTCTTCTTCCAATTTTGCATTTAAACTCTTTTTCATATCCTACAATTCTCTCACCATTTTAACACCTTCATCCTCATCATGGTCTTATTCCTCGACTATTAAATCTCCGTTTTCATCATACTAATCTTATTTTTCTTTCTTTGTGAAGATCACATGCTCATCGGGGATTGTGATGTATCCACCACTTTTCTCGTAGTTCAAGAATCCTAAGTTGCAGAAGGGAGCGTAGACAACCTTTTCCTGCTGTTTAAGGGTTCTTTTTTATTTTCGTTTCTTAATCCTGACCTCTTCAACTTTCTTTCCAGGTTATTCTTCTTCTTAATCATCTTCTCCTTCATCACTTGATTCATCCTCAGATTCTTCTGCATTTCCATTTTCTCCTTCTGCTCCAGTATCTTTTTTGGCATTTTTATCTTCGTGTACTTTCAATTCTACCACTGGAACGGGATCTTCGATTACTTCTGAGTTCTCAATCTCATAATCTCCGAGACCTAATACAAAATATGATTTAAAGTTAATATTTTTCTCTGGATTTAACTTCCTTAAATCTAAATTATCTTAATTTTTGTTCTTACCTATGATGTGTATCTTATTGTTGAGACGAAATGTGCATCCTCTGATCCAACCATAAAAATGTACATCGATTAACTCAGAATCTTCTACCTTTGCACCTTCTCTTGAATGTTCATAACGATCAGGTACAATGTATGGATGAGTCTATTTCCATGGAATTGGAGTCACTTTCATGACTGAGATCATTCTAGCTAAATTAAGAATTTCCCTCTTCAAATACTAGCTAAATTTCATTCCAGAGAGGTAGAACAACTTCGAATTGCTACCAACTTCATGTTCAAATCTTGCTTTATATTTCTTCTTAGTTTTCCTCAGCTACTTGTTATCTTTAAAGAAATCTGTATGCGTAAGCACACCCATCACTGTGGGAAATCCATGACTCTATCAACAACAAAAATCATAAGACATCATAACAAATTGTTTTTCAATTTACTCTGAGAAGACTGAGGAACTCAAAGGTCTCCATTTCAAACCCAATAGACGCATCAATCAATATGATAACGATGTCTGCAATCTTAGCTAAATCAATCATACCACTTATATCATTCGGACATTCAATGAGAGTAACTCTTCTGTTCTTATTTGCTCTAACTGTAATAGGCCCTTTCACATTTTGAATCGTGTGCTTTGTAAAATTCTTAACCAGACTCTTGATCAATGTTGTCTTTCCACTCTACCAAAATTACCAAAATGAATCAAATCTCAGCACAAATTCAGAAATCTTTGTGTAATTTCAAATACCTGCTTTGGTCCCTAAACAACGACAGTGACTGGAGGCAAATCTGAAGTATCTTCTTCTGCTTAAAGATAATCCCCATACCCTTTGTCTTTGCGTAGATGTACTTTCTTTGGTTTTTTATCACCTTCAGCAGCATCTTTAATCTTCTTTTCTTTTGCTTTAGAAGAAGCTGCAACAGCACTTGCATCTTCCTTCCCTGCTGCTTCATCTTTCTTAAGACTCTTATCAAACCCTTTCAGCTTGATTTCCTATTCATCATCGGAAGAATCCACACTATCGTGATCGCTGATTTCCATTTTAAATGAATGATTTATGTATCTTAATAATTTCCTTCTGTGACTGCTTAAATTGCTTCAAACTAGAATTAAAAGTGCTTCTTTTGGATTTTGTGGATGGAATGAATTGCTTCCCTTTACTTTTAGCTATTTTAGAACCCCTTGATTAATTTATACTTGCCTTCTACTAAACAATTTTTGCTTTAGATTCATTGAGCAGTACTTTTTTATGGATATTACTCAGATTTAATATTCAGCAAAAGAGTCACTTATTGGGAATTAAGCTAATGATTAAATCGTTTTATTTATTTTTTGTTCTTCTCAACAAATCGAAACTAACTAAAATACAGAAGAAACAAAAATCTAATTTGAAATTGGGTAATTGGTGCAAAGTTTTAGCTTGTCATAACATCAAAAGTATATTATTTTAGTTTCTCGTATGGTCGTTTCTTTAGGGCAAGTGTAGCACTTAAACTTCTCTCTATTTGAGCTATCTGTGATCTTCTTCATGGAGGATCTAATTTAATGTTAAAAAGTGATTATTTGTATTATGATGTTATTAAAAACTAAAAAACTAACATACTCTGCAATCACATGTCCACAAGGAAGAAGCACAGCGTGATGTTCAGGATCAATTACCTCCCTTGTCACAGGACACACAAAAATAGAATGAAATTGAAAGTCCTTGCCTGGATCAACTTCAATAGGATATTCACTAGATTTCCCAATATCAGGGAAGCTATCCTCTCCACATGCACTAGCGACTTTTGCGTATTTGATAAACTTCGGCAATGCTAAGAAATAGTTAAGTATATTTAGCTGAGAGGGGAAAATAAATCATTTTTATTATGAATTATGCTTACCAAGTGTCCCAGCCATTATGCAATGTAATAAAGCACACTGTGCAGACAGATCTAATCAAAAAAGCAAGAATAATTTCTCTTAAAAAGAGATGAAATATTTGAATTTTCTATTACGATGAATCTAAGAAAATCCATTAATGACAAGCTCTTGTAAATGCGAAAGGACAATCGTCCAATCTGTTTCTTTTTCAATTAATTCAGGACTTGCAAGGAGTAGTCCCATAGCTTTTTGCGCTTAATCAGCATGCAGTTTAGTCCCCAAGAAAAATTATTTGAAATGTCTTCGAGCATACGAAATGGATTCAGTTTTGGTGCCGGTTTTGATAATCAAGAGGAACTTAAAAAGGACAGGAAAAACAACAACAGATGTTTAAATAACAAACTTATAAGAAGTTACTTGCAAGCGATGCAGAGAGAACAAGAGAGAATTGTTGATGTCTTACAGACGTAGCTTATTATCTTCAGCCCATATGAGAGCATCATCTACTTTATGATTCATCAGTGACTCTAAAATACGCTGTAAGTTTTTGAGGCAAGATAGCTTTTGTTCATCTTTTGTATGTGCTAGCCCAGTTTATTAAGTGAACAATTCATAAAGATCGAATTACTTTTCCATCAGTAAATGCTCTGCTATTGCCTAAACAAAGCAAGAAGAGAAAAATAAGTCACAAAACTGGTATTTCTTGTTTTTATTTTTAGCATTTTTTACCTCCAACACAAGTGACTCTTCAGGGAGAGTGTCATGACGAAAAATTAAATTGATTTCATCAGAAAAGAGCTTATTTATGTTGTGACCAAACTTTGTGAGATAGGCATAGAAATTTTTATGGTTTTGCAAGATCCGCTTCATTGGTTTTGCCTCCTGCAAGAGCAAACACAATAATCTTAAATAAAAACAGTGGAAATTCTCAGAAAAGTTAGGTGTTTACTGTGAGTTTCTGATGAAGATTTTGAAGATTTTCCTTTACAACATCCTGTATTCATCAAAGTAGTTTACAATAATTAAATGAATTAATCACATCAGAAAATATTATTTACATGTTCTTCTTCCATTGGGACAGCTGTAGAAATTGACCTCTTGGTTTCAGAAAGCATTTCAATTAAACTATCGATGCTCTCTCCAAGTTAGACCTTAGTCGTTTTACTAGCTTTTCTTATTCGACTCACATCTTTCTCCAATTGATCATAAATACTCTCTTCTTCCATCATCAGACAAACTGTTTTTTTTATTTTTCTGCTATTATCAAAAATCAATTAGTTTTTCTTTTTAACTAAAAAAAGCTTTATAAAATAATAGTAATTTTGAATGAAAAACTACAGAAACTAGCTTGGGATGAATGGGTTCTAAGAATTATTAGAATTGTTAATATTTTTCGAAAAATAAATAATGTGTTTTAGAGATAAGATTGAATAGTTCTTTTATCAGTTCTGTTTAAGTTCAAAAGGTTTTTGCAGCTGGCAAATATTTCGAATTAAAGCTCATATTATTTTTATAAAAATATCTGATGATTCAAGTTTGTTAAAAACGATATTAAAGTTTCGGCATTTTTGGAAAATCAATTGAAATATTTAAAAGATTATCAACAATATCATCATTTGAAAGCTGTTAACTTACATTGAATTGTTCTCAAATAACAATCATGATGTTTTAATGATAATAATGAATGTAAGCTTAAAGAAATTAAATGGAAATTTGATTGAGGTTAAGTTTAAGACGAGTAGGATTTCAAATTATTCTTTGTTATGTCAGGAAAAGTTGAAATTTTAGTTAATCTGAAGGATTCTCAGAACTCATATCGCTGTCTTGGATACCTCAAGGTAAAAAAAATAGCATTTTAATAATACTTAAAAAAATAATTTTAACTGAAAAAATATGTAGACTTGCTCTTTTTTTCTTCTATTTTGATTGTTTTTAAATCCAGAAAGGTCAAAGTTATGGTGAAAAGAGCCTGTTTTCTTGCTCTTCGTGGGCTGTGCAGGAAGATGTCTTGAAAACATTTCAATTATCTTCATGAGAAAAGAAGAATTTCTGACTGTAATCAAAGAGTTCCGCAATGATTATGTATCTCTATTCTTTTCAACAGCTCAAGGATTTTAATCTTTAACTTTCCTTTATTTTTATTATGAAAATTAAAGGAGATATGTTGCATGCTTCGAGACAAGGCAATTTAAGAAATGGAAGTACTTGAATTGAAGTGTACAGGCTGTTTTATAAGGATCATGAAGTCAGCGATTGTGAATTGCTGTTCTGCAAACCTCGAAAGAGTTTTCTTATTTCCAAATATAATTATTATCTGAAATAAGAAAAAAGAGACCAATCTATTGTCCGCAAAGAGCGACGCACTTAAGACAGCTGGAAAAGTAATCTTTTCGTTAGGAGATAGCTTAAGAAACTGAGGGTATCCATCCTTAACAAGGAATTTAACAACATCATCAATAAACTTTCTCGAAAAAACGAAAGTTTATTTGATATTATCTCCGAAGACAGACTAGAATTAGATGAGAGATTCTTCACAGCTATTTCAGAGTTTTATTATTATGAAAATGAAATTGTCATAGCACTTGAGGAACAAGATCTGAACATGGAATCTCGTTCTGGAAGTGATCTTGAGCTAGATCGAGAATTCGATGAATTATTGTAAGATCATCAGAATTCTGCTGGAAATAAATAAATCAAAATCAAACAAACTTCAGTAATCAAATCGTAAGATCTAATCCTTTTAGAGAGTGTATCTAAATCGCAGTAGTATCTCGCAGCCTAAAAAAATGAAGATGGCTTCTTCCTAGGGCCTTAGGCTGGTTTAGAAAAGAAACAGAGTACCTGCATATAATCTCCTGATTGCAGTATCCAGTGTGTTTAGAATAATAATATTGAATTGGGAACTCTAAGCACAACTAATCTAGGAAGTGCATAGAATATTTAAATCATCACAAATAATAATAACTTTTCAAATAATGTCAATAATGCAGTAGTTCAAAGTAGCAGCAGCAATGCAGGTAATCATTTAATTAACACTATTAGCGGAAATAAAATGGCAAATCTACAGATCGGAGAGTTCAACAATAATAACTAATCGAATAATTCTGTCTTAATCCCTAATATTCCAAATGCAAATTCAATTAACAGCATTACCTTAAATTCGAATTTCAATAATTTCTAAAGACAACTTTCAACTGGAAATTATTCCGGTCCTCTCAGCTGCCATAGCGCATAAATCCATCAATTAAGCTCCCAATTGTTCTTTCCTGGAGGAGAGAACAACATTCCATAAGCTCAATAAGAGTTTTAAGCAATTTCCACTTAGCAGAATAATTAGCATGGCTATCCTCATTTATTTGGTGGATTGTCTAGACCACCCACTCAAAATAAAAGAAAAGGAAGTCTTCCTCCAATTCAAAGATAAAATTCAAATGACAGAAATCTTGGGATCAATCCAACTCAAATAACGAAGATGCTGCAATAGATATAAAACAGTAGTAATGCATGGAACCCTTAAGCTAGTTTGAGTGCAATAATTTCAAGTAATTCTGCAAGTGAAATCAATATGCCATAAAATCCATCAGAAAATGGTTTCAAGTAGATTTAGCTGTTCATGTGTCCTAGCTCTGAATTCTAACAATCCAAACAAAGCAACAACGGAACTCCAATGAATAGGGATTAGCTTCTTGGAGAAATTGAAAATGAAGACTCTCGAGCAAAATAGCCTGGGTATAATCAAAGAAGGCCTGATAGGTAAAATATTCATATTACTTCCCCACTTTCAATTATTCCGCTCTTCGCTTCAGAAATAAAGCAGATCAGCAAGCCTACCAGCACATTTCAAAAACCCAACATTAAAATTATGTCTTCAAGAAGAATTATTCTTCAATTAGACCTTGATCTTTAGATACATTATTGAATGCATGTTTTTAATAAACTTTATATTATCAATACACTTTTCAAAATCACAACAATAACAATAATGAATATCTTTAATTTCTAACCACAATTAGATTCTTTGCTCTTGCATAATATTATCATCAGAAAAAATAATAAAAATACCTCACTCTCACGCTTTTCATGGAAATTAAAGAAATCTTTAATTTAATATTTTGCTAATAAGAATTACTTATGGATAAGTAATCATTGAGATAAAAGTCTTCAGTGTACAAAATCAAAAAATGTCTAAGTTCTATTTTATTCTGATTTTTTCTTCTGCCTCTCTTATTTCTAGCATAAATTGCTTATTTTTGGTGTGCTTTTATCCTATCTTGTTGTTACTGTATCTGT
>Ga0302271_10001140_pt1 | contig 25995 bp, 10 predicted proteins | sample III_Bog_N1_1_FD_198767 | JGI IMG/M metagenome (GOLD analysis project Ga0302271, IMG submission 198767) | Peat permafrost microbial communities from Stordalen Mire near Abisko, Sweden - III_Bog_N1_1 | ecosystem: Environmental > Terrestrial > Soil > Wetlands > Peat | place: Sweden: Abisko... | reverse complement strand
GGTCCCCCACCTTAGTACTAACCCAGCCTTAAGGCGCTTAACTTCGGAGTTCGAATGGGATCCGGTGTGTTCACCTTAGTATGGCCGACAGCAAAAGTTATTGGAAATATTACTAATTTATACTCCGAGCTTTTGAAACTAAAACTAAATAATCGCAAAAAAAGCAAAAAGAACTGAAGAATTCGACAAATAAATGAAGAAAAAAAAATAAGCATTTTTTTGTAATTTGCTGATCTGAAAAGAATATGAAAAACAGATAATAATAATATTTTGTTCTAGGCATGATATTTGAGCCTTTCAATTTCTCCCAAAAAGAAATAAACCCCTTCAAATAAGAGAAATTGAAGAAATAATCTCCTTTATCTTCAAGAAGTGAGCTGAGAGATAAACGTTTCTGCATTTAAGATCTCAGAACCACCGTATATTAAGGACTTCCCTAATTTCTTTAGAACTTCTTAAGCATTCTAAAACTCATTGAGATTAGCTCCATCAACAACAAATACAACTAAGTCTGCTACTTATTTTGGTGGCGCTGTCTGATTATTCTTATTTAGGATATCAATGAATTTGTATCCTAGTTTCTCATATGCTAGACACTTGGATTCGACAAGTTACCTGAGATTCCTAGCAAGTTCAAAATCTTACTCTGTTCCTGGCAGATAGTTTATCACATTATTCAGCAATCCTTTTCCTTAGGATTTGACTTTACTAGCAAGTTTGCCTAAAAGTCCACCAAAATTATCGCCACTGTCTTCTTCAATCCCTGCTGTTGGTTCTACTGCTGTCACTTAATAATTCGGAATCCGTTTTTACTTAAATTATTCTAGGATCTTCAAGAATATCTTGTTTTAAATCCCTGCAGAATTCTGAAGTTTCTAGAACTCACTTTGATCGATGTCATTTACAAAGAGAAGATAAATGATTAGCACACGCAGTTTGTCCAATTCTGATTTCGGAGTGAAAGAAATTGTATTGTCTTCAAAGATAGCAAGCAGATCCTTTTTTTCTTGAGGTCTAAGCTGCTTGTCACGGAGAATAGCAGCTCCTGCTTCGAAATACTTATCTAATTGTCTAGACTTTAATTCATACATTATGCCTGATGACACTGCCATATACATCTCGATGAGACGCTTTTTATCTTGCATTTCGTTGATGCTACCCATAGCGACTAGCATCTATGAAGGATCATCTTTTTTGGATAAGAGATTTTTGTACTCTATCTCCCATTTTCCAAGTTATTCACCGATATCGTTTGCAACTTCTGGGAACGGTGCATTCATGTTTTGCGCCCAATATGAATCTTCACCTGTGCAATCCAGATCAAATGTTCTTGTTTCCGTTTTTGAGGAAGACGTAGGAGCAGTTCCAGTTGAGTTTTATTCTTTGGGTGGTTCTGTGAAGGCTATTTTGTTGTTCTCAATTTTGTAGATATCATGTACGAGCGCTGCATAATGCCAAGGATGCAGTAATTAAGAACCTAAATCGGAATCACGCTCGGACAGTACTAATATTGGAGGGCTCTTGTTTTACGCTAGAAAATCTGATTATTCATCTTCAAATTCTTGTGAGTTAATGTAGTTTTACTCAAACAGACGAGCAAGTTCAGAAGCTAGAAGCTCGCTATTTCGCTCCTCACTTTTAAAAAACACAGTGGGAACTTATTTGAGACTTCTAAACACTGCAAATAGCCCAACAGCAGCTTGATTTATGGTTTCGGTGGATTTGTTAGCAGCAGCGGGATTGCTAGGATTATGTGTATTTACGTATGAATTCGGGATATTCAATGTGAATAAATCCTATGCAAGTGTTACAAACCCAACGGAATGCTGCATGACTCTCTTGATTTTATACACAGCATTGAGACTTCCAACATGGACAGCGAGCGATCGTAGTAGTTCATCAGATGCAGGAGAACAGAAGTGAATATACACTTAATCGTAAAGATCCTTTGTGAAGTCGTCCTTGATAAGCTGTAAATTCTCCGAAGTTGGTTGAACTAAATAGAATGCTTTCATGCCATGCAGTCTTTCTCGTTTTTCTCCTTTCGAGGCAATATGCAAATGAAGAGTTATGTTCAACTCCCTCAAATTGCCAACTTTCAAAACTGTCGACAACATGTTCTAGCAGAATGTATCAAATATGAGCACCTTCCAAACACATCCATCAGCTTCTTCATCTCGCTTTGAAGAACTCAAAATATTCTCTAGCTACTCTCTCTACAACTTCACAAGGTTGGTTCCTTTGTTTGATCGACTTACAGTCTAGAAATCCATTTTTAAATTCTTCGTTGTGCTATTATTAATCCAAGTGGATGATTATTTTTTATTCAAAAGAAAATCAAATTGAAAAAAAAAGAGAAAAGATAAATAAAATTATCCTTCAAATTAACAAGGAAATGATATGAATACAGCTGCCCCTATTCTGTTTGTATCTTTGTGTTTCATTCAAAAATAAAAGAAAAAAAATTCAAAGAAACGTCAAATAGCATTTATCAAAAAAGACTCTATAAATCAGATTCAATAATTTGCATTGATAATATATTAATTAATTATTCTTGTTAATTTCTTAATATCACTGTTTGTATTCATAATTTTAAAACAAAAATTATCCTAAAAAATATCATAATTAATCAGCATCTTATTTATTTAATTATAAGCATTTAACTCATTTTTCTTTTCAAATGTTTGTCAAAGTGTTATGAAATTTGGTAAATTGCAATGAAATCTATTATTCAACGTTGTCAGTAAAATTATCAGTTTTATACCTTTGATTAATTAAAATCCCCATCAAATATCTATTCCCCATAGAAAATCTTGATAAAATCTAAGGGAGACGCTCAAAAAAGATACATTTAATCTCCAAATGTTCGAGAAAAATAGTTCACTACCCCAGACGTCACAATAAAAGATTTGAAAAATATCAATGATTCACCCTTTTTTGTATTCTTTTTGAAGCTGAATTCTGTTCTAAAATTGGAAGGAATGTAATCTCGGTAATAGAAAAATGTCTTCTATATAAAAATAAAGAAGTAGACAGTTTTAAATAAATATACTCTCATTAGTAAATGGAAAAAAAATCATCATCCGAATTCCAGTTGAGTTTCGAGGGAGGGGATAACGTATAGTAGTGATCATTGTACAAGTAATCGTTCTAGTTGATTTAAACCTCTGCCTGTTGTTAAACAGATAGCTTTAGATCATAAGATATTTCCTCTAGTTTATGATAACAACTATGATGTTAAATAATGTCACTGCTAGTTTTATCTTGATAATTGTAATCAAAAATAACTTCCTCATTGCTAAGAAGGCCAGGGGAGGATTTCTCCAAAGAAGGCTCCGTGCTTTGTCCAAGAACGGACGAAGAAGATATTCCGATACTTTCTGCTAGATTTGTATTAATAAATAATAGATTCGCTTCTAGTTATGTTGATTTAAAGCTACATTTATTGTATTGTTTCTTCAATAACTCTGCTAACAACAATTCCATTGAATTCTTCTTGCTATCTTCATCTTCTGAATTATGTGAGTAAGACCGAAGAAAGAATTACTGAGGAGACTGCAATCTAAGAGATAAATCTTTGTTTTCTTCAGATGATTAGATTAATAATTCAGGTATTTTGTCTGGGGATGGTTGTGTTACTGCATTTTGTAGCTCGAATTCAGCATATTCCTCGTCATTTATTATTTCTACTTGTTTCTTAGTTTGAAGCTCTTAGAAATAGTATTTTTTTATGAACTCACGAGAAGCCTTCTCATATTCTTCGTTATCCTTTTTTACTTCTAAATTACCAGCTGAGATCAGCTCCGATGCAGCAGTAGAAGATCTGAGTCTCAAAATTTTTATAATATTTTCCCGATCAATATGCAGATTTAGCAATGTCTAACAAACTCCTTCTTCATTCAAGATGCAGTTAATTACCACATCCGAGACTAACTCAAATCCATCGAAAGTATTTAAAATAATTTTCATTGTGCTATTGTGTTTCCTCAAACAAGCAACTGATCTCAATTCTTCTTTAGAGATAACATTCTCTCTCAAAAAGCCATACATTATTGAACTACAGAGACTAACATCATACGCTAACAATGCCAAGAGCTTATGCGAAAAGCTCATAGAAAACACCTAAAAATCCTAAAGATCATCTGCAGCATCTTTGTGTCCCAAGAAGATATAAAAGCAACCTGAGATTCTCGAAGTCACTGCTTGCATTTCTTGAATTCTCATCTTCATATCCGTTGAACAAGAGAATCCTAATGTCAAAAACCCTTCAAAAAGATAATTCTCAGCCTAGATGCCATGATTCTTCCCACCAGCAAGAACGCTATTAAATTATCTAGATATCATAATACCTCCATTGCTCGTTTAGTCTTTCATTTTTCTAATCGAATTATTTCGATTGACCATAACACCATTCTTTTATTTTTCAAGAGCAACGATTCCTTTTCCCATATTTTTTTAGTTTATTTGAGATTTTTGTTGTTGTTTGACTTATTTTTATTAAAAATAAAATACAGAATCAAGTAGTTACGAAGATTTATATGCAACCAAAATATATTATGATCCCAATGCGATTCTCCGTATTATTAATCTCTTGTTTATATCCATTAACTTTTTTACAGGATTTATTGATTAACTTTGTTTTACTTTTTTTATCTTGAAGGGGAAACGCGTTTCTTTTTCTTCTTGCGCTCAGAGCAGCTTTTGTCTATTTCTTAAAATTGTACCTCGTTAACGCCCGAAGATTTAATTTGTTAATTAATTACTCTTTTTTCATGTTTATTTAATTACAGCATTTGTGTTTGTTATCTGTAAACTAAAATAATATTTTAAGATCTACTTTTGGTTTGAAATGTAAAGACATCTATTTAATAAAAAAGATAAAAACTAAGATTTTTAGATAGAAAGGAAGAAAGGGAATGTTAAAGAAGTGATTTATTTAGAAGCGTAAAAAATCTAATAAATGGATCTGTTGCGAAATAATCAAATATTTTATTAAATAAAAGTGTCAAATAATTTCTAAAGAAAAAATAATATAAGTAAATCAGAAAATTTTTAAAGAAAATGATAGGAATAAAACGAAAATTTTCAAATAATACAAATGAGCTTGGGGTTTAGTCAAATCAAAGCTTTCTAAGAGAAAAAGGAAGAAAATAACGAGGTGGATTTTGTTAATATCAAAAGAATCTAATATCTTCAAAAATTTTGTTTTTCTAAAAAAGCTTATTTTAATAAAGTTCCTCCCATAATAGCTCTTTGAAGTTGATTTTCGATGCGACTTTTTAGATTGTGGTAATAGGTTTATTTTTTCAACAATCCTTTATGACATTTTGGAATATTATTTATTTGTTCATTATGTAATTTTTTCAATTAAACTTAAAAACTTTATCTTAAAAGCTTCATTTTCAGCGTGTATTTTGCATTAATTAAGAATAACTGTTTTCAATCAAAAATAACTTAATTATCCCAAATAATTCTTGAATTAATATACACATATCTTGATTGTCATTTGAAAGTTAAAAATTGTAATTTAATAGTAGAATCAAAAAAAAAGAAAGTAGAAAACTAAAGAATAATCATTAAATAATAGATTTAGATTTTAGCTTGAGAAAAAGAGAATGTTCATGTAGTTTTGGGGGGGTGGGGGGGGGGCGGGGGTAAAAGGAAAAAAATAATATGTTAATCTTATTCGAACAGGAAACATCGAGAAATTGTATTTTTGGCCTTCGTTTCTTTATTAATCAAAAGCAAGCAGAATATTCTACAGAGAAATGCATTCTTGGAGAGTGCTGAGGAATACTACCTCCTTCATAAAAAGAAGAAGCATTGCGAGTCTTGTAAGTTAATAAAGAAGCTTTTTACACTCGCGAGATGGACTGACGTACGATGTCAAAGATGAAATCAATGCGAATTCAGGAATATCAAGCCTTAAACATGAAAGTACGAAAGTTGGATAGTCAGTGTATTATGATATGGAGTCAGTTAAGCCAAAGACATTGTTTGAGAAGGAGAAACAAACTTAAGAATTATATTATTTGGCGTACAAGCATATCAGAAAGGAGTACCTTATTGAAGCGAATAAATCAGCTTAGTAGCTCATGAATTTGGATGGAGTATTGCTGGAAGAGTGTTGTAAGCTGTTTTTTTAAGAATTTCTGAACAACAGAGACAAAGTTCCTAGCTTAATTGCTTAGGCAATTGAAAAGTGTTTTAATGAGAAACTTGACATATTTATTACACCCGAAGAGCGTCTCCTCAAGGAAGATTCATTCAAGGTGCAATATTTTAAAATAGCAAGGATATTTTTGATAATTTGAGTTGAATGATGATTTGATTCATTATGTTTTGTGAAAGAGTAGGCAGCAGAGAAAGCGCAGGAGATATTCAAGAATCTAAAGATCTTATTGGAAGTAGCTGACAAGGGTAATAAAGGTTTATTAACCGGTGATTTGCATCCTAAAATGATCGACGGATTTAGTAAAGTTCTTCCGTAGACTCTAATGTAACTACAGGAATCTTAAGGAGGCAGTGCAGGTGAGTAATCAGGGTTACTATTTGAATAAATTGTCGATAAAATGTACCAGCTTCTATCTGTGTATGCCTTCTAAGAGATGTTTAAGATGCCATTCTACGGAATAAAATACCCGGATTTAGAAAACAAAACGAATTTATTTGAGAGACAACTTGTGCTGGAACAAGAGTCTTAGTAATAAGCAGTGAATAAGTTTATTAAAGTCTACGATGATCTCGATAAGTTTGGTTTGACAGTGAACATCGGGTTTTCGAAGAAATACATCATGATGTGGTTTCCTAACTTATGCAAAGTTATCAAGGAAGAACAGCAATAGTGTCTCTTAGGAGAACTTCGAGGAGAAAGGAAATTTTATGGGGCATTTTTTACTAAGTTATCGGCTGAAAAGATAGCAGTTCTAAGTTTAACTGAACTCATGAAATAAATCCTCAAGATTTCCAATAAATATAGGGAAGACGCGTAAGACAATAACGAGAGTAGTTTCTTGGATTGCAGTGTGAATTCCAAAGCGATATTTAAATAAATTGGAGAAGCGTTGAATTTACAGTATATTTATGATTAAGAGGAGAAAATCTTAAAGGAAAAGGAAAAGAAAGATCTCAATGAACTCGTTGAGAAAATCAATACGAAACATACTAATTTCACTGAAGAGGAAGCGACAATGAGAGCGAAAAAATATCTCTCCGATAAAACCAAAGAAGCTAACTAGAAACTCAGAGATAATCTTTACAAAAAGGGAACTTCTTCTAAAATGAATTACAATGATATCGGTATACCAAAGGTAGTTTAGTATAAGCTAGGATCGTTGCTGCTTTATTTGATGAAAGAGACAATTAAAGTGAAAAATGAGTAAAACTTTTGGATTCATTTGCTGATTCCTTCCTACAAGAAATCTAAAAATAACGAAGGATACTTCGGAGTGATCAACATCAATGAAGATTTTATTATCTCTTTGTATGAATAATCTGATAAAACTGAAGCTCCATTTATGCATCTTGATAGGTGTCTTCCAATGATTTACAAGCCAGCACCTTGGTAAGATTATGAAATTGGAGGATATTACTAGCGTCCTACGAATATGATGCGTGTCCATGAGTCACCCTTGCAAGAAAAAGTTCTTGGTAATGCTGATCTCTCGTAGATCTACAAGATTCTAGATACTGTCTCCTAAACAGCTTGGAGAATTAACAAGAATGTAAACCAAAGCGAATAAAGTTACTATTTTCATTTTTGTTTCTTCTCACTTTGATGACAATTTTAGAAACTTAATTTAAAATCTTGAAAAGGTCTTTGATACTATGGAGAAGATCTGGGAGGAAGGAGGTGGTTAGGGAGAAATTCCAAGACGGCACTATGATTACAAGGATTATGTGTATTTGTACTAGCTGCGAGAATGTAAGAATCACTTGGAAAAATAGAGATTAATGAGGAAAATACAAGATTAGCGAGATATGCATTCGATGAGAAGTGACTTTTAGCTCAAGATGAATGTTGCTAAATCGTTTAGAAATATTGAAAAAATATATTTTCCACATAACGTCGATTTCAGAGGAAGAATCTATCCAATTCCTCCACATTTGAACCACATGGGTGCTGACATATCTCGTGGACTTTTAGAATATTCACATAAGAAGCGAATAGGCAAAACAGGTTGGTATTGGCTTAGAGTTCATTTGTCGAATCTTCTCGGACAAGATAAACTCTCCTTTCCTGAGAGAGTAGCATTTGCAGAGTCGTAATTTGAAAATGTCAAACGATGGGCTGCTGATCCGATTAAACATCGAGAATGGATTTAAGTTGAAGATGCTTGGCAAGCTCTTGCAACGATCTTTGATGTTGCTGAAGCTCTCAAATTAAGTAATCCCGAAGATCATATTTCTCATCTTCACGTACATATGGATGGATCATGCAATGGGCTGCAGCATTATGCAGCTATTGGAAGAGATAAAGATGGTGCTTTACAAGTAAAATTTTTATAATTCTATTTTTGAATGCTGAATAATTGATAATAATTGCAGGTTAATCTGATGAATGCAGTCAAACCAGGTGATTTATACAGTCACGTAGCAAGAATGGTTGAGAGCAAAGTGAAACAAGATGCAGAAGATGAATTGTCTCAGAGTAACAAGATTGCAAAAAAATTATCAGGAAATGTCAAAAGAAAAGTTGTTAAATAAACTGTCATGACATCAGTCTACGGAGTCACTTTTGTGGGAGCGAGGAAGTAAATTTACAAGTAATTGAGGGATAAAGATTTTTTAAATGAAGAAGAAGCTTATGAGGCATCTTATTACTTAGCATCAACTACTTTAGAGCAAATTAAAAATCTCTTCAGTTCGGCACATTACATTAAGAAATGGCTCATTAATTGTGCAGGAATCATTGCAAATACCTCAAATCCTGTGAGTTGGATTACACCAATGGGGTAATTATATAATCACATAGAATTTTATGTTAAGTATTTTTAAATTCTAACCCTTTTCTGATTTTATTAACTTAGCTTACCAGTTGTCCAGCCTTACAGATCAAAAGGAACTTTCGATATTATTAATACTGTCATTCAAAAAATTGCCATCGAAGCAGATTTCGATAAGGTATTCAAACAATTTTCATCAAATTCATTTGAATCTCATTCATTCTCAAACAACAAGATTCTTGAATTTAATTTATTTCTTCTAAATTCTCATTCATTTTCTTAAAAGTTACCGATTAACAAATCCAAACAAAGATCAGCCTTTCCTCCAAACTATATTCACTCTCTAGATTCAACACATTTGATGTACACTGCAGCTGAGTGTTTTAAAAAAAATATGCACTTCGCAGCTGTCCATGATTCATATTGGACGCATGCCTGTGATATTGAAGAAATGCATGCAATTCTTAGAGAACAGGTTTAAAATACATTTTAATTTTTTTCAAGATAAATTCAGAACAAAAAGTATTGATTTATTTATAATATTCGAATAGTTTGTGAATCTCCACAGCTAGCCGTTGCTAGAGAATTTGAAGGCATCATTCGAAAGACGTTATCCAAATATTGAATTCCCTGAAATTCCAAAAAGAGTAATTCATCTTTTGCTTAATAATTTTGTATAATAATTTTCTTTTTCATTAAATGCATAATAGGGAGAATTAGATTTAGAAGAAGTTAAAAAGAGTACATATTTTTTCTGCTGAGAATTCAATAAATAATACAGCAAAGGAATCTTCTAATAATGGATCTCCAAGTCTTTTCAATAGTAGAATAAGAAAAAAATAGAAATGTAAAAAAATATCCAAAAAATTTTGGAAAAAGAATGCTTGCATCACAATCAAATTAGTAGGATTCATAGAGTATTTTCTGTATTCAATTCTAAATGCAATTAATTACTAAAAATAACAGTATTTTTTTAATAAATTATCTATTTAATTTACCGCAAAAACAAAAATTCAAAAATTTTAAATAAGGGGGGGAAGAAAATTAAATAAAAGTTTAATTTTGATTTGTATGTCCCAAAACAATCACAAAGCGTAATAGACTTTGCTCAGTTTATTGCGATGGCCCAATGATACCGAGAGCATATCTAAAGCATTATGGCTTAGTTTTCATTTTTTTAAAAACGTTTTTCAGGCCCTAAAAACACCTTTCAATCCTCTCCCCATTTCGATACTTAAAACGAGCAAAATGCTAAATAGATAAGGTTAAAAGTTCCAAATAGATAGAGATATAGATTTATACTTTTGAAAAAGTACATTCTTCAAAACCCTACATATTCTCCTTAAAGCAGCAATACATACATATACATGTTAAAAAAGATTAATAGAGAGAGAAAATAAGATTAAATCTACAACACATACATTAAACAGAAAATCATGAAAATCAGCAAATAACAAAACATAATCTAGCTGATTGATTTTCAAAAAAATATTGATGAAAAAATCAAGAAGTTCTTGTATTTTTTCAGTGCTTTAAGGAGAGAGAGAGGGTTTCTTTTTTTTTTGTTACAAAAATTGGACTTGTAAAAATTTCATAAAAAAAAAATGAAAAAATGAATGAAAATATTATAAAAAACTTTCACTAATTGTGAAAAATATTTTGATTTATTTGAATTCAGTTAATTAAAAGAACAAATGTTAGCAGCGAATTTGAAAAAAAAAAGGAATAAAGAAATTCAATATTTTAAAATCGGACACCCACAAAATAATCTGAAAACGAGAGACTTGAGTTAAAATCGAAAACAAGAATATATAATTAGTCTAATCATTATTTTAAGTAGATTTTAAATTTTGCCTCGATCCCTAGAATTCCAATTGATAATATTGATATTCTCATGAAGTTGGCAAATATTGAATCTCTTACAAGCTGGCGAGGCAATATTCATATTGCACTGCCTGATAACCAGGGAACATTTTTGTTATAATTTGTTTTTTTTTTGGTGGACATAAAAGGGAGAAAAAAATAGATTGGTATTTAATTTTTAAGAAAAAAACCAATAATCATCTTAAAAAGTAACAAATTATTAATTATTAACATCTAAAATATTTGTAAATTATTAGAAAATTGAGATGGAATTAAATGAAATTGATTTTTAATATTTGAAAAATACAGTGATAATTGAATTGTTGTGTACAATATGAATTTGGACTTGTTTTACTAATCATTTCGTTTTCTTGAAAAATTTTTTTTCGCTGGATTACTTTTAGGTTTTTATAAATACATAGAGATGAGTATGCTTAGAGTCCAGTCAACTCAAACAAATAAATTCAATAACTTATTTGGCTTTATTTTACACTATTAATTAATTATCTAGTAAAATATAAAGGGGAAAAAAGTCCATCATCAAGTCTTTTAATCATTTGAAACTCCTGAAAACCTGAAAACGAAGGTTTGAAATCTTCTAAAATGAGCTCTCATAATGATTCAAATGATGTAGCTGAGCGCAGTGAAGAAAATGGAGAAGAAGATTAAGAAAATTATCAAAAAAATGACCAAGATTAAGATGATAACCAAGAAAATAATAGCGCTAATGAAGGAAATTAAGATCATGAAGAATCAGAAGAACCTGCAGAGAAAAGTGGTGACTAACAATAAAACTAAAATTATTAATAATAGCAGCATGCTGAGGGCCAATATGATTTAGAGGAGCGAGATGATTTGGAAGAAAATGATGGAGACAACTGGGGTGGAGCATACAAACAAGATTAGGAAATATATCATGAAGATAATGCAGAAGGAGAATCTCAAAATGATGTCGATTAGATCAGCTCTGATCTAGAACAGAGACTCAGTATCATTGACGAAATGTGCTAGGACTAATCGATCGAGTAAACTCTCTAATACAGAATTAACCAACTTGCTCTCTCCAACATTCTTGTGTTTACGCATGGAAAAAACTAATTTTATCTTGTAAAAGCGCATACCCAACTGGGAGTTGCATATCTCCAATTTAATTGCAAGGAACAAGCAATTGATCATCTAACAATGGCACTTAAGAAAAATAAACCACTTTTTCCAGATCTACCAGAATCCTAGCCTTATCATGCTTTCATTCTCACGGAATTAGGAAAATGCTACTTGAAAGATAAACGCTATGAAGATGCACTGACACTACTTGTAAAAGCAAACTAGCTTTACAGAACTCTTTATGGAGAAAATCACAAAGATTCAATAGATTCCTTGACTTGCATGGCGAGCTGCTACTCTAAGACGGAACAATTCGATAAGGCAAAGGAGACTATTGAACTTCTTTATGATATTCAAGGGTAGCATCTTGATTCTAAAAGCCCTAAATTGCCAATGACACTTTCTCTAATGGCAGATGTACTTTTTCATATGGGCTAGATTAATGAAGCGATTGAATATTAGCAATAAGCAATCTCGACATTGATTGACATTGAATATCCTGAATTTGAGGAGATTTCTTAAATGTATGAGACTCTCGCTGGATATTAAAGAAAAAGTGATGAAAGTTCTGAATAAGTCTAATCACTTTTGAAGGCAGAACAGATCTTGCAAGAGATAGAATCACCTCCAGTGCCAAGAATAATCAAAATAAAAAAATAAATTGCAGATGTGTTTTTCACTAATAAGAAATTGGAAGATGCGTTGAATGTCTTGCATGAAGTTGAATCCCTGGAAACAACATACTTTGGAGAAAGCTCCGTAGAAGTTGCGAAGACACTTCGAATTATTGGGTAGATTGTGCTGATCACTTCAGGTACATTTTCAGCTTTCAAATATTTACAAAGAGCGATACGCATCTATGAAGAGAATGGCATGAAAATGAAAGCCAAGTAGATTAAGGCAAAGCTTCAAATCGCTAAAAATCTTAAAGCACAAAACTAGAGATAACAACAGCAACAACAATAGTAATAACAATGAATTAAAACTTATAATGCTGCTTGACTGCATCTTCGTTACTGTCAAATGTTGTGGTAAATTAGTTTACTCTAATTAAAATCTATTTTTTAAAAGAATGTCTTTACAATAGCTTATATTAATTCGTAAACCTTCTCAAAACAAAAAGAAACAAAAGTATTTGATTTTCTTTTAAATTAAATAAGTATTTGTTGAGTATTTACTTATGTAATCGGCATGTTAATAATAAAAACTAAGTTATTTTCTCGATTTTAATTATTAATCTATTTGAGAGATATGAGATGATAAAAATCTAGAAAAAACATGAAGTTTCAGTTAGAAATATTTGATTCCTAAACTAAAAAAATAGAGAAAGTAATAACTAGTGAAAGAAGAAGAAGATTAGATAGGCTTTTTTAGTAAATATTTAGTCCTCATCAGACAATCCTGTGCTGTGGTTATTAATTTCTTGAGAAAAAGTATTATTAGTATTTTTGTTCGGAAGGAGACAAGAGAAAGGCATCGAAAGAGATAAGATTTGATATCACGAGAGTAACGAATAGTCAAAGAAATACTGAAGACAAGAATAAATCAGTTTGTTAGAAAATTTGATGGAACCTACTAATGGGGCAGCTCTCAATCAATCCAGCAACAACTCTGGAAATGGTGCTGCTCCCTTAATGAATAAAAACACAAAAGATGGTAGTTTCTCTCCTTCGTCTACTTCCCCTCCCCAGCAGTTCAATTTCTAATCGTACAACATCAATATTCGTGTTTAACATTACGAAGATAAATAAGCTTCTAATGGGAATGAATCTCCGCAGATACCGCAAGAAATGTAAGAGCCGAAAAGCGAAGGACTTGCTGAAATTTAAGAAGATAATTCAGAGAATACTCCCTAAACAATCATCACAAGTAACTTTTACAATGGTCCTTGGAAAAAAGAAGGAAATGCCAATGAAGATGCACAAACCATTCTTAGTAACTAAAATAATTTCGGAAGAGGCATAATCGGTGGCGCCTTAAATATTAACAGCGCATTTAACTCAAATAACTCGATGAACGCAGGAGATTTATACGATCAGCGTCTGGGAGCAGTGAAAAGAGGCAAACTCTTCACTTTGTAGGATTTGGAAAGTTTTGGAGGAGGCAAGGAAAAACAAGAATAAGATGAGATTGTGCCACTCACTGATGAGTTTGTTGGTAAGAAAATAAAGATGATAAGTATTCGCTTCTAATTTGTAATCGAATTACTAAAATGGGGCAGAAAAAGAGAAAAATAAACAAAATAATTAAAAAGTTTAAGATTTTAACACAAATATTCCAATTATGATGACAAAAAAGCACTCAATAAATTTTAATCTTTTTTTGTTCCTTTTTTGTTTCTTTTGAACAAACTAAATCAGAATCTAAAAGTGTTGGTGGATGGGGTTCAGGAAAAGATATTTCCTTTAAGAAAATCCCTTCAATGTCTGAGCAGCTTTTGAAGATAAAGCATGAATAATCGAATAATCAATCTGCTTTTTCATCGAATTTACCCAAAAAAGATCAAGTTTCTAGAGGAAAATCCTTGCAGTCGAAAAATACCAAAAATTATGTTGTCACAATTCGAACACCTGATATGATTTGGAAAGAAAAATTCTTTTTCATAATGGCTTTTATCAGCAGAATAATGAGGAAAATGAAATAAGTTAATATCTTTCGACACCCAGAATAACTCTATGCTAATTAATTGAATGCAATCAATGATAAAGCAGCTAAGAATATCGCCGATTAAGACTGGGGAGTGCAAGAAGATGATAATCCCTAACCTAGTAAAATTCCAACACTCGCAGAATGGTAAGCTAGGAGAAAATACAAATATTTCCTCATTCGCTACAGGAAACTGAGAAAATGGTGGAGAACCAAAACTCGTCCAATGAAACTGAAATGTGAAAAGTTAAATGTCACTTTTTAGCAATATGTAAGCGCATTTGAGGGTAAAATTAGCACTTTCGACTAAATGTCTTGGTTTGTGTAATTATGGTAGAACTGTCTGTTCTTTTTGTCAATTGGGATCATCATCTATCTTCCCTACGAGTATTGCTTTGAAATTCACAGGGACTTCCCATAGCAGCTACTCTTCAACTTCATTCTGCCTATTATTTTCTTCTTCAACATATTCATAAACGCGAATACTTCTATTTTCTTGAAGGGAAATGTAATCACTGAGAGGACTTCGATTATTAAGCGCTATGTTAAAACTACTTTTCTAATAGATATTCTCTCGAGTTTGTCTCTCTTCGCTCCGTCTACTAGTGAGCTCACATTTTTCTTCTATTTACGTGGGTACTTATATATCCACTTAATGAACAAGCTGAGTGAACGCTTTCTGCTGTATGAGACACTCTTCATGATCGCTCAATTCGCATAGGTCCTGTTCAATGTTTTAATAGTGAACCATTTTGCTGCTTGCATTTGGTATTTAATAGGGAATAATCTCAAAAAACATCAAGGAAATGGATGGCTATACATTGCTCTAAACGACAGCTATCTATCTAGTCAGATGAATTCTTCCATTAATGTCTATTTCGTATCTCTTTTGACGATCACTTCAAACACAACATTGCTTGAAAGCTCAAACTTGAGTATTCAAAATACGAAAGAAGAAAGATTTTTCTTAATTGCTCTTGGGTTTGTAGGTGTCTATTTGCTCGCTTATGTATTTTACAAACTCAAAGTTATTTTCAGTTAGCACGAGAAACAGCGAGAAGAGTATTTGCTTTAGTTAAAGCAACTGAGCAACTACTTGAACAGTCATGACGTTGAGCCACAACTACGAGATAGTTCGAAGAAATATCTAGAACTTATGTACGCTGAGAATCAAAAGAATCAAACTAGCACGCAAGAATGTCTCGATTGTCTATCCAATTATCTCAAACAAGAGATTGTTAAGGATGTGTTTCTGAAAGCAGCCAAGAAAATCAGCCTTTTCAAGAAATATTTCTCGTACAATCATAAATTCTTGGAGAAGCTTGCTCTCAAAAGTATCGAAGTATCGTTTGGTCCAGATGAACTTATCATGAGATAAGGCTTTGCAGATGATCCGCAGATTTACTTTGTTACGCATGGAGAGATCCAGTTATTCGTGGAAATGGGAAGTAAAGCTAATGTCTAGTAGAAGATTTTTAAAACGATGAGGAATGGCTAGTGTTTTGGGTTGTTTGAATTTTTTTCATCCAACTAAGAAGTCTAACTAAGCGCTAAAAGTGTTGGAGTTAGCCGCGTGCTTGTAGTTAGCTTAGAGGACATGCGGGAGCTGCTTAAAGAATACCCTAAAGAACGCGAGGCATTTTGTTTTTTACGAGATTCCATAACGTTTAAAAATGATTTAAGCTAAATCGGCTTGGAGTGCTATTCTTGCAAGTAAGCGAATCATTACGTGCATGAATGTCCATATCTGTTCTATGGCACCTAGCCATAGAAAGTTATCAAGGAAATAAATAAACAGATTAACCACATTATCTTGACTTTCCACAGATCGTTAAACCGCAAAAAATTTCGCACCTTTAAATAGCAAAATTTAGTTGAAAAGAAGGTGGATTTGTTTGTGAGTACGAACAGAGAGCAACTTATGAAATCAGAAGAATTTGGAGGCGAAGAGGATGATGAAGATGACAATATTGATGAATATGAAGAAGAAGAAGAAATTGAATCTTCGGATTCATCTGTGCAATATATTGGATAGACTAGTGGGGCATCGAATAGTGAAGAAAATCATGGCATGAATTAGTCTCGGTTTGATAAAGAACGCAAGAGCATTCTGCGTGTGCACTCAGGTTCTCAGAAAATATCGACACGCCCTAGGCATAAGGAATCCATAGAATCAAAGTAACAATTTGAGTTTTTTAAAAAATTTTAGCTAAAGAAATTCCTTAATTATTTTTGAATTTTTTTAGTCGTGATAGGGAGGCCATGCCTAGAAGTGTAAGTATCAGCAAATTCGGTAGAAAAGTTAAATTATCTGATGCAAGTGCAGGACAGCAAGAGGAAATAAGTGAATTAAAGAATTCGCTGTCTTGGCACACAAGAGAGCGTCCGATTAGCTTATCAAATAATTATGAAGTCAACACAGTTGGAAGAATAAATAGTGCTGAATTCTTCAATAACAATGACGACTCTAAGCGTCTTTAATCAGTCTTCAAGCGATCTGAAAGTGAAAAACAAGGTAGCTACGAAAATATTCTAGACAGAGGGGAAATCGGTGAAGAGGAAGGATAACCAGAGGAGCGAACGCAAAAAAGGCACTCAACAAACTAAACCAACAAAACGAATAAAACAAATAAAACTTCTAAAACGACTCTCACGAAGGCTCTCTAGCAGCTCGACATGGAGAATCACAGTTTAACTAACAGCCTGCAGAAAACGAACAGTGCAAGCTAAGAGGGAGTCAACGAAGGTGTGTAAAACAATCCAAACAATAACAAAGTCGCTCTGCTGGAGACTAACACGAATATTTCTCCGATTCATGGTCTCCGCAAAGAAAGTTAAAATTCTAATTCGCTCTACAACAATACTTCCTCGAATATCTTACTTCAGCTTATCAACACAAACAATGCTGGATCATCACCTTCTGTACTACCAATCATCAGTAATGTCAACAATAATAATCTCAACACAAGCAACATACCATCTTCGTCTTCGAATAATATAAATCTCGATAAGATCATGGGAGGGCTGAATGTCAACAGTGGGAGCAACGCTGCTGCGGTTTCAAGTAATCTAAACTCAAATCCTAATTACTATAACATCCCAAGCAGCCTGGTTAATAACATTCCCAACAGCAGCATTTTACCGAACAGCAGTTCTATTCCAGGGAATATTGCGTCATTTGCGACGAACAATATGAACACAAACTCGATTCACTAAAATTCTAATTCCCTGAATAATCACAGCAATACATTAACGTAGAAGTAAAACTCTGGGAATCTGAATCAGCAATACTCTTAGAGTTTCACGCATTCTACTAAGCTGCAAAACTAGCATTCCAATCATCTTTTTGAGACACGCTTATCGCATGGTGCTCACTAGAATTCCTAGCAATTCGAGACATATTCTGCTTCGATTGGGACAGTTAAATCGTTCGAGTTATACTTTCCTTAGAATAACATTGAAAATATCATCGAACACTACAATAAACTGCAGCGGAAAAAAGTCTCCCGAAGAGCTCGGAAAAAACACACAACATAGCTGAAACCTGCCAGGGAGCAGATAAAAAAGCGTTCCCATTTCACAGCATTGATTTAAAAGCCTATCAATGTTGATTAAGATGCTAGACAACTCCATTCATTAACGAATCTTGATATTATGAACCATTCTTCGATTAATAAGATTTTCGGGTAAAGTAACATTCCGAATCCGATGAATACCTAAAATAACACAATCAACAGTATCAATAGCAATAGTAATAGTATCATCCCCAGTAACATTAAATCGAGTGTCAAGAAAGAAATGTTTTCGATTAAAACTTTGAACCTCAATGAGCCCGCTCAAGGTGTCTCCAAGGCTACCTCCCTTAAAATGAAAAGTTGAGAATAAATGTAAATTTTAAAATCAAAAAAATCTAAGAATAAGATCTAGGTCTTTATGAAAATGACACAAACAAATTATTTTTTTGTTGCTTTGTTCAGAAAGCAACTGTATTATATTTGCCAAATTATCAATGTGATTCTGAATAAATATCTCCTATTTTTTGTAAATCTACAAGAATCATTCAATTATTCATTTGGTTTGCAATTTTAGCTGCATTTTTCTTGCTGTGATTTTTGGAATGTTATTTTTTAACTTTTCGAGTAGGAAGAGCCTGCTGTTGCTGTTATTACTAATATTAAAGCTGTTGTTGTTATTGCTAATATAAGAGTTATTGCTATTGCTGTAGTTATAGCTACTGTTGATGCTGTTGCAAGGTCAGAAATTATTATTAGTGATTTTGTTGAAGTGTTTGCGTTGGATTGCTTGCTATTGGAGAAAGTGCAGACTAAGAGTTGCGAGGAAGAATATTAGATGTGTTATGCGATGCTGGGAGGAAGTTAGAGAGTGTGTTATTGAAGTTTATGTTAGGATTCGAGTTCAGCAGCTGATACGTTTAGTTATTTGTGTTCGTCGTATTCGAAAGCTAGCAAGTTATGTTATTCGTCACATTGTTTTGCTGCACGCTCTCTAAGTTCTCCATCAAGCGCGTTAGCTCACCCATTAGCCCCTCGATGCGATTCAGCATTTCCTCGCCTTCTTAGTTGGATTGATTGTTGTTAGCTAAGTTTTAACTTGGTAGATTACCTACGTTTTATTGATTGTAGCTACTATTTTATCCATCGTTTGGGATACTGTTATTGATATTGTTGCTACGATTCAGAGTTTATTGCTCATTTGGGTTATTTTCTGGCGATTAAATGTTCGAAAACTACATTGATGGTTACTACTGTTAATCTTATTGCTGCTAAGATAATTGCTGAGACATCGCTGTTTATGTGTTTTTGAGCTCAATGATCAAGTTGAGCTTTTCATATTCCGATTGAATCAATCTGTCTTGCAATTACATGCAGCAAGGGCAATCTTTATCAACAATATCAGCTAAACCCAATTCTTCGTATAACTACTCCATGACGTGCTAGACTTTTTTCATCTCTTCTTCATCATACTCAATTCCATCTTCTTCTTCATGATCTGGATGCTGATCATTATGTATTCCACCTTCTTGTTCTTTTTCTTCTTTAACTTCTTCATATTCTTAATTATCTTTTTCCAATTCGATTTATTAATTCCCATTATGCATTTCTTAGTAATATCGCTGCTATTCGATTAGATGTTTGTCGTCTTCAATCTGATCAGTTGCATCAACGTCTTCTTCCTCCACTTAGCCTTGTAACTCGTGTTCTTGTTCATGTCCTTCTTCTTCCTCTTCCACGTTCTAACCTGTGTGTTATTCTTCCTCTTCCTCTTCATTTTGCACTTCCTCAACTCCTTCCATCGGTTGTTGTTGCTGTTGCAGCTGTTGTTATTAAATCTACTAAAATCAACAACATAAAGCCAAAAAATAGGGAAAAAAGCAAGAAAAGATTGATTATTTTCGAAATTATTGCTATTTTATAAATTACATTTTCTTGAAGAGCTTGTAAATACAATTCCTGCTATTTCTGCAAGAACTATGTGAAAATCTCTTCTTATTATTCTTCATTGAGTGTCAAAAATTCATCATTCTAGCCATAGATTTCCTCGAATTGCTACTGCTAGAGCAGTAGAAACTCCTGAGTGAAAATGAATTACTGCTCCTCTGTAAGCTCAAAATGCTCTTAATTATCTTCTTCTTCCCCACCTCCTTCTTAGTTTTCTTCTTCCCCTTCATGGTCTGCATGCTCGTGAATCTCTTCTCCATTCATCTCTTCTGCATGCTCTGTATCAACCAAAAAAACCAAACAAAATTGTAACAAGAGAAACAATTTTCATAAATTAATTCTAAAATGAATTCTCAAAACTTTTCAAATAAGCCTACCTAAATGTCCATATTGCTAACGAAGAAGCTCTGCGTTATGCTATTGTGCATATGCCATTTACTCTGAAATCCCTTCATTCTCCTCTTAGGGTGCATTGTGCTCTTCAATTTACTATTATTATTGCTGATTGATCTATTAACCATGTCCAAAAGTATTTTAGTTGAGATATTACAATTATCTTGGATCTAAACTAAGTTGTTCTTAGTTATTTGAACTCAAAAACCCATATCTAGAGTAGCTCTAAGGAGAAAGTGAAAGTGGAGAATTGTTATTGTTGTACTGAATATTTGCAATGATTTGTTCATTTTGTCTTCTCCTCATTTTATCTCTGTTTTACTTGAAAATCTTTATATTTCGAAGTAGCTTATCATAGATGCTCTTCGAAAGGAATCCCACGAGATTTCCATATTTCATAAAGTCACTCGAAGAAGGGGTCATTCCTGGATTATTGCGGATATCAAGGGATATCAGATTCTCATTATTGTCGAGCATTTTATCCAATTCAAGTAGTCCATCTGCGCCGATTCGATTGTACCGAATGTTGATACTTCTCGTCCATCCATCGTATTATAAGAAAGAACACAGCTCCTGAATACTCTTATCGTTGAGGATGTTTCCCATGAGATTGACTTCGCATATCCCTTCGAGGTTCACATCATTTTCGGGAACTTCTCCTCTCAGACCACAAAGCCACATGTGCTCATCTCTATTTATCGCATGAGCTGATAACAATTTACCAATTAACCCTCCAGATAACCCATCAAGCTTGTTAAACGATAAATCTAACATAATAAGTGACTTTATATCCTTCATGTAAGGCAGCATTCCAATTTCAATTGCTTCCGCTGTAAGTCCACAGTTTTGCACATACAATTCTTTCACATTATTTGCGGAAACCAACCCCTAGCAGATCGCAGCCAATCCTTCAGCGGTAATTTCCAAGTTCATCACTCGCACAGTCGTCAATTCAGTATTGCATCGTTTGATATTACCTCCAATACATTCCATAATCCCCAGAAATGAACTTAAATCTCTCCTGCTGAAAGATATTAGACTGTGAGATATTTTACCGCTCTTTTTCTATCCTCTTTTCTACGTAGCCGCTGGAGTTATCTCGCTTTCTTAAGCAGAACTCTATTAAACTGATACTGCTTCACCTCTGTACTCAGCAATATATTGTTCGTGTGCATCATTAAACTTTTAAGCATCGAATTCGGTGTTGCCTGTGAGATTTATCGAAGTAAATGAACATGCCTTTAAGAGCACTTTCAAAACAGGCAGATCAGTAGCTGACAGATTATCAACATTCAGCGAGAGTTCCGTTCCCTTCAGCCCACTCGTTATGGAGTTATTCATCACGCAATTAACTTTTTGGCATGCTTCCTTATAAAATGCACTAGCACTTTAGTTTGCTTTTTTTTCAATAGAGATTTCCTTCTTTTTGTTACTCTTTAAACCGATAAAGCTCCGAGCACTTTTGCCTTTGGCAACAACACTAGAGCCTTCATTCTTGTTGGGTTGCGCTGATTGTGGTCTCAGTGACATCTGCAACTTATTTATCTCTGTATATTTTCCTTCTTTTTTCTTTTAACTTTTTTATATTTTTCTTTAATTATTTCTTGAATCGACTAATATTTTCAAATTTATTTTCCTTTAATCACTCTCTCGCTCTCTTTTGTAATGCAGTTTTACAATTACTTCCCAGTTTACCTTTCAACCCTAACGAATCAGCTCAGATGCTTTTATGTAAACATATTCAAAATAACAACCACAACTTCTGTGCCTTTTTCAAAGTGATTTTAAAGATTTTTGGATTAAAACTTCAAATTGTTTCTTCTTTTTTTTGGAAATTCATTTTGGTTTATAATTAAAAAGAGATAGGATTTCGTTCAAGCAGACTGCACAATTAATTTTAACTAATACGCGATTTAGATTTATAAACATACAAATGAGGTTAAATATTATTATGAGAGAATTTATGCTCCAGAGAAGAATAATCCAGAATTTAAAAAAGCATACTCATTTGGAAGCGAAAAATGAAGGAGCTTATGGTGCGGGTGGGCGTTTTGAGATATCATTTGCATCGTTAATTTGTTTATCTTAATATTTAAGCATATCGATTCCGAATTAAAGGGCTTCTCTGTATTTGACGGAGCATCGATGAAGACAACTTTCCTCAGCAGGATCTAGCAAAGGTTTGGACACATCAGTGAGGCATTTCTTCAAGCAAGTTTTTTGCATGCGCTTATATGCCTTGGATAGGTCTAAATCTCCCCAAATGGAAGCATTCGTTGATTATTGACTCATCTAAAATAAACACAAATTTATTGTTTCTCTTATTTGGTTAATAAAAGACTTTCTTGAATTTCTATGTTCGATTTGTTCCCGAAGAATCTCAGAAAATTAAATTAGTTATTCATTATTTTTTGACAAATGGTGATCATGATATCATTTTAAGCAAAATAAATCACTATATCTCTCTTACAAGAACAAAAAGGAGATTAATTATTTATTTAATATCAAAAATATCTATTAAATAGATATGAAAACTTCTAATTCTCTCAAACAATTCCTTTGGGATCTCTAAGCACAAAGATAGAGTAAAGTTTAGAATAATAAAAAGAAAATAATTCATTTTTATGTAATAAACATTGATTTTTTTATTTAAAAAAATGAATAGAGATTAGGGAGATAACTAACTAATTTGGGGGAAGTAAAACAATTGCTTTCATTTGCCTAGCTGATCACGCCCCGAAAGGCCTAGATAATAAAGAAAAAAAGAAGAGTTAGATATTATAAACAATCATACATCAAAAAAGGATTGGACAATTTAATGCCAAAGGACTCGCAGAAGTCTGGCAAGAAGATTTTACAGTAAAGAAAGAAGACAAATGCTTACAGTTTTGGTAATCGAACTTTTCTGTGGAGAGGCAAGATCAATTTTGGACCAGAAGGAAAGCGACAAATCTTGTCATTTGTTGGGTTATTCATTCCTGGGATACTATTTCTGATGTACGAAGCTCAGTTTTAACATGGGATAGAAGATGAATTAGGAACTGCTGTGTGGTTGCTGATATGCTATTTTGTAAGTATATTGCTCTTTATTCTATTTTTGTGGTGTTCTTTCAGTGATCCGGGATATCTAACGACTCCTTTGAATCGTAGTAAACGCAAAAGTATGCCCTCGATTCAAATGAAATATAATTAAGAATTCATCCTTCGATATTGCACCTAATGCTGCATCTATCGTCCGCTGCTTACACATCACTGTAAAATATGCGATTTATGCGTCAAAGAACGAGATCACCATTGTCCTTTTTTGAATAATTGCATTGGACTTTCGAATAGAAGAGTTTATGTCTATTTTCTGTTAGTTTCTGTGATCCAAGAGATGATTATCTTGGCTGATACACTTTGCTAGATTATCAAACCCTTTGCTAGAGATGAAGTGACTTTTGTTGCAGGTATTCAAAGATTATCAGTGATTCTAGCAGCAATTCAATGTTTGTATGCAATAATTCTAGGGACAAACTTAGCAAGTCTGCTCGTATTCTAGATGAAATTGGTATTCAAAAACATCACTACTGATTAGCTTCGAAGGATCATAGCTGATAAGAATAATCCTCATAGCAATGATCTCGAACTCAGCCGTCTGAACGATCTAGGATGTTTTAAGAATGTGTAGTCGATTCTTTGCTGTGCGTAACCTCCCGAAACAATTTATGCATACTTTGAAAATCTCAATTATGATTATTTAGCCAAACGGTGCAATTACTTCCGCAAGAAGAAACATTCTCTAGCGATTCCATAAGACGATGAAGAGAATAATATTCCAAAGCACAAAAATGTAATTCAACACATGGGCAGTAAATTAATCGAAGGACCAATCTCTGAATAAACAATTCACAATTCTCAGCATAATTCACAGTAAAAACAACTACAAGGTCTAGTTGGAGACTCGAGTTCCAATAAAAGTTCACATCCTCATGGTGAAAAAACTACCAAATAAGATTTCTAAGATGACATATTATGCATCCCCAAACAAGACAGAGATATTCATTTGGAAGCGCCTCATGTAGCACTGAGAGATATTGAACTCAAAGACATGTACAATCATCATATTTAATTGAATGCACATTTCTATGGTCAGCTTAATCTTGCGCTTCAAAATCATTCGCCTCCAAATCATCAATAAGAAGGCTGGAATGGAGGGAGTCTCTTCGGATCAGCTTTAAAAGACTCTTAAATTCAGCCAGGAATATCTTCCGCTGCTCAATCTGCTCGATCTCCGAATAATCATAGTAACTTTGATATGCAACGACCTGAGCATCTTCCACAACTAGAAATGAATCCAATTGGTTCAATTTCTTTTAATCCAGATGAGCCTCCAAAGTCTGCATAAAATCAAATCACCGAACAATCACCTGCTATTAGAATTCTCACTTAAATCGAACATGATTAATCCGTAACAGATCAATCCTTAACTGAATAGGAATTCGATAGAAATATTGTTAACGAGAATTCATTTTCTATGCAATAATATTATCCCAAAAATCACAAGAGTTAAAATAATTTAAAAACCAAGAACACAAAACCTTAGCTAAATAAGCCTCAATCGATAGGCATACTAGGTCCTGCTCCTCATTTAAAACCAATTACCCTCTCCGGCAATTACATAAAAAATCAAAATCATTTCTCTAATTTTTATTCTGAAAACAAAAATCTATCAAGCTTGAATAAAAATAATATGTAACCTGCTGCAACTTAAGATCTCTAGACCCGTGTAAAACTCAAAAGAACACCAACAAACAGCAACATTGAATAGGGTAATTCGAGTAGCATTATGCTTTAATAGACAAACAACGAAAACAAAAACGACCACTTAAATTAACAGAATGATAATTCAAATATCAAATATTCTTCAAGAGATGAAAACAATAACAGTATTTTTAATAATAATAACACAGATGGACTTGGAATAACTCACATTAATACGTTGGATCTCAAAGAATTTGATATCTCTCCTATGAACAATCAATCAACTATTACAGATGACTTTAACTATCCTCCCACAGACTAGCCCTTGAGCTTACATAAAAATTACAATTCGAAGAGAATTAAGAAAGGAATGCATCCAATAATAAAATAACTCAAAGACTACGCACAAGAAAATAATAATATCAATAACAACAATAATCTCCATGATTTAGACCATAAGCTCACGTGTTCGGAGTTCGATAGCAATGGATCCTAGAATTATTAAAGTAATTTCTAAGCTTAGCTGGTAGTTTCAGCAGTGTCCCGCTGAAATATGCTAAGAATTGAAGCCTACCTTTCTTTTTTTCTCATGAGCACTAATAATTATCATTTTCCTTCCCAAAGTTACTCTTTTCTCCCCTTCCCTTCTCAATAAATCATACAAGCAAACAAAACATCATTATTCCAGTTTCTTAGTTCCTTATTCTTTCAAGAATTTTAGAGAGTTTAGTTTCACATAAGCTAAAAATCTTTTTTGTAATTCTTGTTTTTTACATAAATTGTATTCCAAAAGTTAAGCCAAATAATTTATCTTTTAAACGGAATTCTTGGCTTTGATCGAG
>Ga0302271_10001139_pt1 | contig 25995 bp, 24 predicted proteins | sample III_Bog_N1_1_FD_198767 | JGI IMG/M metagenome (GOLD analysis project Ga0302271, IMG submission 198767) | Peat permafrost microbial communities from Stordalen Mire near Abisko, Sweden - III_Bog_N1_1 | ecosystem: Environmental > Terrestrial > Soil > Wetlands > Peat | place: Sweden: Abisko... | reverse complement strand
CCCCCAATTCTAATTGTGAGTACAATCATTTTGAAATTCAAAAAGAAACTAACTTAATGTTTGAACTCAAAGTTAATTAATCAAAGTACCTTCCATTTTGCGGTAAATTAAGTGACTTAGTTGTCTCAATGCTTGATATTCACGAATTACTGCGACCATTTAGCAAGATATTTGAATAGGGCATATGCTAAGGATCCCTTAGATTTTTGATGACATTTGTTTATTGGGGGGCATTTTGTTTGCTATTTGTTTTTTTTGAGAGATTTTTATTTTTATTTTGGTATTTTATTTTGAGAGATATTTTTAATTGTTTTTTTGGATAGAAAAGAAGAAAAGAATTTTTTAGTTAATTATCTTGCAAGTGATCTTGAGAGAAACGAGCGAACAGAGCGTATTTTTGTAGCAGAATGAACGAGCGAAATTATCGAAAATTAATGAAACATAAAACAATTTTACAAAAATGCAAGGAAAAAAAAAAATGGAAATAAAAATGTCTTTCTTGCGTGCAGGTTGGGTTTGATTTATCAAGGCAATTGAATGGGGAGGGGGAAATCAAAATAGTTTTCACTATTTTAATTTATCATAAGCGAATGGCAGTCAGATTAAAGTGGGAACCCTTGTGAAAAACTATTTAATATCGCAATATGAGCCTTCAAAAACTGAGGAATTTAATAAGGAATTTTCAAAAAACTAATGCCTTTCAACCCTAGTGCACGCAGTGTGGTTGGTTATTATGTGAATGTCTTCAAGAAGGAGCTAACTAACAGAGGAGTCTTTGAGAGGTATAATTCAAGAATTCGAGATAAGTTCTGGATAACTATCAGGCCTTGAGTTCCAGTAACCCCAAGCACAATCAGAAAGACTGCACTTGGAGATTCCTGTATCAGGTTGTATCTGCGAAACAAGAGTGCCAAATCTCAACCAGTCCATTAGATTCCCAATCGAAATGTCCTTGAATCACAGGAATCGACGCAATAATTTTCAAATCCAAACAAGGGCAAGGCGTTGAAGAATGCAACGAAGCAGGTTGCGAAGATGGACATGCTCCTAAAATACTTATCCCTTTTTAGTTTTCTGCATTCTTTTCTCATAGGGGGTAATTTTTAATTATTTCTTGTTTTATTTTATGAGCCAATCCCTCCCCCCCTCCTCCTAACAAGGAGTCAAGCAATAAAAACAAATTAGCGCATTGGGGGGAGAATGCCAAAATGCTTGCTATTTGAAATTAAATTATTAATATTTTGTTTTTATTCCTCTTGGGGGAGTTCGCAGATTTTTAATTTGAATTAATATTATGCGTTTATTTTTACCTTGTGAATTTTAATTATCTTTGGGAGAATACATGCATTTGAGTTTTATTTCATTCTTTCTTCAATTTTAATATTAAAAAGAAGCGGATTGCATGGGGGGGGGCAATATATTAACTTTCGCTTTTTCTTTGTTCGAACGGAAATTTCTTTCTAAATCATTTTACAATCATCTCAAATTGTTTGCCAATCGTTCCTTTAAATCTCTCTTTTTAGTTATCAAGTTCATAAAGTATATGATAAAGAGAATACTGATTTTAGTCTAATAATTACAAGCAAATATGCATTGTCATTCTTCAAAAATACAATCAAATTTATTGAATAATTATTTTTAACAGAGCCATCTTTGTTTATTTTTCTTGTAATTTTGCATCCTGAAAATCCAATCAAATCTAATGGAGGACTTCGAAAGCTCCTGTTCCAACTTGAGGAACTCTTCCTAGGACAATCGATGAAGAAGGTGTCTAAAGTGTATCGATTTCATTATTAGTAGCTGCATTAGTCAGGAATTTAACGCATGTTTCAAAGGACATCTTCAAGAAAGGACTGACACTGTCTTCCATCCAAGCACGGTTCATTGCTTTCATTTCTCCACTGAATGTCAGATAATCAGCAATTAGATATAAATGTCTATAATCTACGACCACACCGTAGACACCAAAGACAGTTACAATCTCCTTAACGATTGCATTACGAGCTGCTTCAATCTGTTAAATTATGGTCAATTTTCAATATTTTTCTCAAAAACCTTAACAAAAAAACACTTACGCCATAGCATTTATTCAACGCAGCAATGTCATTGGAGTCAATTGTGTTCGAATCGAAGTGATTTAGTTTCCAGATTGCTTTGAAGTTCACACCTTCAGTTTAGATTTGATACGTTGCTGCACCCTTTCCATCTTTCTTGAGGACTGTAGCATTGGAGATGTTCTTGACTTCATAGACAAGAGTCTTTTTCAAGATCTTCTCGACGAGGCTAAGTTATTTGTATTAATAAATAAATAAGGTTAATAATATTCTTTTTTAATGGTTTCTAAACGTTACTTTGCCATGAGAAGTTTCTTAGAATCTAAGGGTAACTTTATCTTGATTGTGATAACCTCATTTTCGATTGTGTGACCCTTCAAAATTGGTGAAAAAGATAGATTTAGATAATTAAGGATCAAAATATGTGTTGTTTTGTTACATTGTAATATGGTGAGATGTCATAAAGATCGGATTTGCCTTTAGATGATGGTTTCTTGAAAATTTCAGCTGAGGGTTTAGATTATTTAGAACTATTGTGCTTAATCTCATCTTCAGTTTCAGTGAAAATATTGAATTCGACTTCGCTCATGAGGTTATTATTGTTGTTCTTGAGCTCTTCTCCATCAGAGACTACGGCGTCACTAATCAGTCCATCTGTTTCAGCGCCACTCACAGCTTCTATGAAAATATTACAGGCAAAATGAAAATTAGTTGCAGTCATTTAGCGGATATTGATATCCTCTCTTTTGAAGAAAAAACTGTTGATTACCTTCTTGCTTTTTCTTGAAAATGCGAGTCTACAACTCAGAGCGTTCATCTCTCTTGAGTTCTTTGTTGATGTACTGCAAGAAATTAGGGATGAATACTTTATCCGTTCGACGTGAAATCGTGTCAAGAGAAAGCTAAAACGCAAAGTTTATTGCATTCAAATCTTCGAGAGTGATTTTTATCTCATAATGACGGAAACGCTCATTGTGAGGGAGAACTTAGTTATCGATCGATATGATTTTTTGTTCTTTGACTTCGATATTGTTGACGAGCTCCAGCAAATTGATTTTCTACAACTTTCTAGCGTGTTTCTAAACTAATGACTTGTCTTAAGCTATTTCTGGAGTCGCCATATTCAAGAGCATGACAGGTGTTTTAAGTTTATCGGTTGCTGTCATGAGAATTTCTCTCAAACGAGGAATACCTAAAGTTAGATTCACACCACCGTGTCCAGCTAAATGGAAGGTATTTAGTGTCATCTAAGTTGATGGTTCACCGATTGACTGTGCAGCTAAGCAGCCTACTGCGTCACCAGGTTGGATTAATGAATTCAAGTACTTGACATTAAACAAAACACGGAATTTCGAGGGAGTTAGATCTGAGTTATGTGTGGAATTCTGTGTTCTATTGAAAACATTGCTGTATTGATCTTCAGCTGATTCCTCTTTTTTAATGTATTCTTTAACATGCTAGTAGACCCTTTCTGAGACTGACCCAACGTGCTTGCCAGGGAGGAAATTGTTCATGATTGTGTCATTGACAGGTTCCTCTCCTGATCTTTTTCTCTTTTTGAGGAATCGATTGACATTCTCAAAATCATGGGAGTTCTTCAAATGGTAGGGATCGTATTTTTAAGTAAATGAATGGAAATTCTCAGCAAGGAATCTGAATTTCTCCAAGTATTTGACTTTGTTTGGGTCAATGGAGTCCTCGCCGTAGTAGAATTAGATAATGGAGCTGTCGGCATCTCTGACAGTGTAGTCGTAAGCTACTTTGAGGCCTTCTAGATGTTTCATCAAGCAACGCTGCAAGTATCCGGATCTGCTTGTTTTGACGGCAGTATCAATAAGACCTTCTCTGCCAGCCATGCAATGGAAGAAAAATTCAGCTGGACGTAATCCACTGAGGAATCTGTCGCTGATAAAACCACCAGCTCTTGGGTTAGGATCATAAGGGAGGAAACAAGGTAATGTTTTACCAGTTGCCATAACAGGCACACGTCGTCCTTCTAATTCCTATTGTCCCAAAAGTGCTGAGACTTATGTATGGTTAACTTTAGAACCCTTAGCACCAGAATTCGTCATAGTTGAGAAGTTATTAAATGGGAATTTCTTGATCAAACCGCCAAGTGCTGTTTTCAAGATTTCTGAACCTTTTTGAGACATAGTTGACTTGTAGATGTTATCCTAAGCTTCTGCTAGGTTAGGATCGTTAACTAGCTTTCTTTCTAGTTGTTCCAAAATAGGGTTTGCTTATGAAATATAGTCAATTTCAGGTTTTCTCTTGAGTACATTAGAAGAGTATTTCCCTTTTCCTCCATTGGGGATTTCAAAGCTGGGCCTGTTATAAAGGTTCCAAGTTCCCTTAATATCGTAGTCTTTTATCCCAGCAAATTCTGCACCTGCTGCAACACCTGAAATATGTGCTTAGTCTATTTCGGCTAGTCTCTAAGCTTCTGCATCAGCATCTACAAGAAGATCATCCATACCGCAAGTGAATCCGTGCATTTAAAGATGTGTGCTCAGCAGCTTAGCGAGCGCAGTGAAGAGTTTACCTGTCATATTCGGTCCATACAGCTCATAGAACGCATGCATGAGACCATATGTTGCTCCAGCACCAAATTGATTTTTATCAATAATACCTTATAAAAGTTCGTTATCTCTCACAATAACAAGTGTATCATCCCTGTAGATTCCTGTGAGTTCATCTGAAGACAGCTTCGTTTTCATTTCCATAAAAATACCCTCTTCGTAGTCTTTTTTCTGAGTTTACTGAACAACAATCTTGATGACATTTGTAATCAGTTATTTTCCTGTCCATAATTTCTTTGGCTTCTAAACTGCAGGCGGCACAAGGAAGACTCTATAAGGACGACCAGCACAGTTGTTGTTTTTCTCAAACAAGTTCCAAGTTGCAGCATAGAGGAGTTCTTAAAATTCTTCTTTTTCAAGGAATTTTTCCTTATGCGTGAGGAACACAGCGGAGATAATGGAGTCCTGAATGAGTTCTCTCAAGGGATTGCCGTTTGTTGTGTTGATGAACTGTCTATCATTGAGACTGATCTAATAGCCTTCAGCTCTAGCAAGGTGAGATTATAAGAAATGGAGATTCATCTCATCTCCATCGAAATCGGCATTGTATGATTTGCAGTTAGCATAATGCATTCTGATGGTTTGCTCTCGGGGTAGTACTCTAGCTATGTGACTCATCAAGGAAGCCTTGTGGAGAGTTGGCTGTGGTTTGAAAAAAAAGAAGTTAAATCAACTCTACCAATTAATAATCCATACCTGTCTGTTGAAAAGTAAAACATCTCCCGATTGAAGATGTCTGTAAACAACTTTATTCTTGGCATTTGTCAAGAGTGTTTTAGCTAACCCGACTCTTTGTTCTTCATTCAGTGCCTCAAGTGAAATCTTATTGCCGTTTTCAACAATAAAATTAGCACCAGGATGCTGAGTAGGACCGTTGATAATAAGCTAACGGAGATGCTTCGCGTTGTATTCGTTGACATACTCTGGGAAAGTTAGTTTCTTTGCGACAAACAATGGCACACCAACTTCATTGGTGTTAAGATTTGGATCCGGGGAGATGACTGAACGTGCAGCATAATTGACTCTCTTCCCCATCATTTTCATACGGAAGAGACCTTCTTTCTTCTCAAGAAGTTGTCTAATACCAGTTCCTTCCTTATCTTGAGCTTTAGTGGCTTTGGAAGAATCCAGGAAGCAATTAACGGCTTCTTGAATATCCAGCCATTTTGTGATGACATCGTTGAGCTTCACGAGATTCTAAAGATTCTGTTAGAAATTCGTGTTCTGCTTGAGCTACAATTAGTTCTAAAAATGACCCTCGAATTGCTCAATGAGTTTCTTCTTTTTGTCTTCACTGAGATTCTACTTCTGCAGCACAATCATTCGTCGCAATTCCACGTTGAATTAGAGGATCTTCGTGAGGACGACAGTGTGTCCATGCAAGAATGTCTATTCACCGAGTTTATTCTCGGGACGGAATCGATTTGGAGTCACAGGAATCACCTCGATGAAGAACATATTGTAATCGTTTCGTCTGATCAAAAAGCCTGGAAAAAGCAGGAAATAGGAAAGGTCAAACACAAGCAACTTGCACAATAAATAAAATTTAAAAAGCAAATAGCTTACCTTTCGTTGAGTTCTTGAGTATTTTCTCATTCGTTTCGATAGTCCCGAATATGATATTCAGGAGCTTTTTCTCTTTTTCCCAGAATCTGCGCATGTATTCTTTGACCTCAAGGGGATCAAGATACTTTTAGTTCAGAATAGCCTTATCAAGGGGCTTACCAGATTCATTTTGATCATCTTCCGAGGAGTCATAGTCATTTTTCGTTTAGGCGTTGCTTTTTTATGCTTCTTTTTAATGCGCATTTTTCTTGATGAAAAACTTCGAAAAACCTTCCTTGCGAATGGCTTACTAGTGTTCCTTGCAATGAGGGCACTTTCCAATGTTGATGTTGTTCCAAAACTCCTTGAGAATCTCTTCAAAAGTCGTATTCATCGCGTTGGTGTAAGAAATGCCTTTAGAGAATCTTTCCGGATCAACATTTTTAATATTTATCAACTCCTGTAACTGTCTTTTACGCTCTTCCATGGTCTTCAAGCAATCATTAAAACGGGCAGCACCTTCTTACTCCACTTTCTTGCTGCTTGTTGATGGCATGATAACTTCAGTATCGGAGGATTTATAATCACTTGATTTACGACGCTTCCCATCATTTTTATTAGCTGGTGTTGGCTTTGATTAAGCTGCTGCGGTTGCTGCTGCCGATTATACAGCAAGCATACCAATAGCTTCACAAACGGATTTATATTCTTTAGCTTCAAAGATATATCCTAATTTGATCAGCATGAAGGTATTAGCAAACATCTTAAGTTTATTGCTGCTCATTCTAAATGAATTGCACTTCAAGCACTATGCTCGGAGTAGCTTGAGAAGCTTATCGATCATAAATGGATTGTAAACTGAGAGTAGCAACTCAACATGACCCATATGTCCTAGATAAAAATATCATTTTCACATCAACAAATGAGATTTTTATTTCTTTTTTTTACCTGGACACTCGAGACCTTCACATCCGCAGGTCTCGCATCGAGTAAATTTATCATAAGGCGAGACACCCATGCATGGATCGTAGAGACCACCTATTCATTCCAGAAAATAAACAAATAAGAATTCCACCAAATTTAAGAAAAACAAGCCATTTTCAGGAAGTTCACTTTCTAATTAACTTACCTTTGAGTGGGCGATTAAGTGAGTCAAATGCGATTGGGTTGGTTATCTCCTTGACGGAGAGTTTGCGTATTTCATCTGCAGTGTAATATGAAAATGCGACACCTGCAAGACGTCTGCTAATGATATCTTAGAACTAACCTAGACTATTACTCATTTTTTAGGCTTCTGCAGAAATATCGTATGCTGATTTGTTAATAAATGAATATTTTTGCCTTTTTGATTTATTCTGTCTCTTTCTTGATTCTTTTTGTCTTTATATCCGGTGTTTTTTTAGACTCTAAAATTAATTTTGTTCAGGTGCTTGCTATTAGTCTCCTCCCAGCCAATAGAGTTCATAATTATCATAAGACTTAGTTGTTTGGATTTAACAAAGTAGAACAATTTTGCTCAAGGAGGAGATGAAGAAGAAAAGAAAGGAATGATTAAAGGGAAAAGAATAGGAGGAGGGGGTAGATTTAAGATAGGAATTTATTTACACTCAAAGATAAAAATAACTTGAACAGCAAGTGCTTTAGAAATCAAATGGCGTGTTAGATAAGGGATTAAGCTAGAAAACTAAATAATATGAAAATAGTTAATTTTATGTAGTTCTTTGTTAAAATAATGAAATAAAAGTGAATTGATTATTTAGATAATAATAATAGCAAATATTTGCTCTGAGTTCCTTCATTCTTTGGAATGGAACTCAATAAAATTAATAAAATAAAGAGTTTTTGATAATTAATTGGGTTATTTTTATGAAATTTTGCTGAAGAAATACTAAAAATAGCGAAGATAATTACAAAAAATTTAAAAGAATGATTAAAAAAACTATGCTAAAAAAATAATAATAACTTTTTCTTTTTTGTTGAGTACAATTATATCTTTTTTTAAATAATTATGAAAGAAAGTAAATTATCCACAAATCTGTTCTTAGTGTTTGGATTATTTAAATCATAAAGCAGCCAATTTCCTAAAGAAAATATGAGAAAGATCTTTACTTAAATAATACAATCCTTGTTGTGCATTTTATTTAATCTTGTTTTTTCTGGCTTTGAGAAAAAAGGAACAATTGATTAAAAAACACAAATTAATAAGGATTTTAAGCTTTCTTTGGATATCAAAAAAACTAATAGAAATGGCAGAAACAACAACAGAAACTCTCATCGATGTGCCTTTACTCAACCCCACACTCGAGAAACTTGGGATCGATAAGACAAAAAATTGGAGACAACAAGTCCGTGAACTGCGTTAAGCTGGCAACCATGGATTCCCGGAAATGATCAATGACTCACTTTTAAGAGTATTCAAAGGAGAGAAGCTCACACATCTTCCAATCTGGGCTATGAGATAAGCTGGAAGATACCTCCCAGAATTCAGAGAAGTCCGCAGCAAATCAAGTTTCTTTGAAGTTTGCGAAAATCCTCTGTTGTCAGCTGAGGTGACATTACAACCATTAGCACGCTTCCCTCTTGATGCAGGTATCATTTTCTCCGATATTCTTGTTGTGCCCTAAGCAATGGGCATGGAAGTTATCATGGAAGAGAAAAGAGGTCCAGTTTTCCCTTAACCACTGGAATTACCCAGTGATCTCGATAAATTATCGATTCCTGATGCTGAGAAGCTTGGAAATGTGTTCGATGCACTTTTTCTCTTCCGTCACGCAGTTGGAGGGAAGGCAACAACAATAGGTAAGAAGAATCTAGAAAAATTGTTTTGAATAAAAATATTTTTACCATATTCTTATCCAGAAAATGATCTTAGAATCTTGTTTACAAAAAAATAATAGGTTTTGCTGGTGCTCCTTGGACATTGATGAGTTACATGATCGAAGGTGGTGGTAGTAAGATGTTCTGCAAGGTTAAAAAATGGGTCTACAAGTATCCTGAAGCAAGTTTAAAACTTCTAAATATGCTCGTGGAAGTACTCGTTGTGTATCTATCTAAGTAGATTGAATCCGGTGCATAAGTAGTTTAGATTTTCGATTCCTGGGCAGGAGAACTTGGACAGGCTGACTATTAGCAATTTGGATTGCAACCAGCTGTGAATCTAGCTACTCAACTCAAGGCAAAATATCCTAACACTCCAATAATAATGTTCGCCAAGGGCAACCACTCCGACATTGTATTCAAGCAAACTTGCTTTGATGGTGTTGGCATTGATTATGCTTGGGACTTGCCTCTTGCTGCGAAGTTATCCAAATAGTATAACAAGGTGATTCAAGGAAATTTAGACCCAGGTGTGCTTTTAGCTGATCCTGAAGTCATCAGGGCTAAAACTAGGGAAATGATTGATATCGTCGGTATCGATAGATACGTAGTGAACCTAGGACACGGCATGTGGCCAGAACACAATCCCGAGCACTTAGGAACCTTTGTTGATGAAGTACATGTGCACTCAGCTAAAAAAATTGCTTTATGAAAATCAAACAAAATTTGTCTTTTTCTGTCATTCTTTTGAACTTTTTTAATTTAAATACAAAATATTTTTTCCAATATTTTCACCTTTTCATAAGTTTTTCTTAAAAAATGTACCATATTTTATGCAATACACGCAAATAATACAAACTCAAACACCCAGCATTCTTCTTGTCAATTGATATTTGCACATGCCCAGCGTCCATCTGATGTCCCGTACGTCGCTTTTGGTTTATTATTTCCGAAATCCAAAGCGAACACACCCTTTGTGATCCCTTAGGTTAGCGCTGCAATGCACTTGTTTTTATCGTCTCTATCGAATAACCTCATCTCGTATGTTCCAGTCGAACCTGCCATAATGTACTTTTAACTGTGCTTCGAGAATTAGCAGCTGTAAATGAACGATTGTTCCTTTGTATTGTCTTCCATTTGTAATTTCTCCCAGATAATATCTCCCATGACTCTTTATGTCTTCCTAATGTCCCATAATTGCAACTGTTTATCAGCCCGCCAGGAACCCGTTAGAACTGTATTTCCAATGCAATCTAAAGAATCACCGCAGATCATAGGGCCATAGATGTACCCACATGTTTTATGAGTGCGCATGTCCCATAATAAGACGTTCTAATCCCAACCAGCCTGAGTGATTAACAAAAACCAAGGTCATTATGCAATCAAAGACAAATTCTAATAGATTCTTGCTAAGATTTAGTAAAAGGGAATTCAATGAATCAAGATGATTTTTGGATTATTTCTCTTACCGTGAGAAGTAAGTTTTAGTCAGCAAATTTAGAAGCAAATACTCTGTTTTTATGTTCAGAGCAAGAACCTGGTTGGAGAAACTTAAATGCCTTTCTGCCTACATCATAGAGCCGCACTTTAGCATCAGATCCTGCAGTGATGAATTAGTTGCCATCCTGAGTGAATTCACAAGTATTAAGATCATTCAATTCTTCCTCATATCTCGCGAGAATCTTCGAGGAAGTTGCATGCCAAAGAAGGCATTTTCCACCTGCATATGCTACCAAGAGTGTGTTTTTGACGCTATTCAATGCATTACCAGGTCGCCAACGAACACAAGTAGCTGGTTAACTCTTCTCTGTCACATCTGATAGAGTGTAATTCACTAGACCTTTTTTTGGGGTGAAAATCAATTAAAATGAGTTTGGGTTTTTCAACAACAAAATAATGAATTATTGAATGTGTTTTGATGAAACGAAATGGAAAAAAAGCAACTAACTAGGAATCTATTGTGTTCTTTACCTTTAGCTTCTGATATGATTCTGACAATTCCATCTTAGGAACCACAAGCAATCATCTCATCTGTTGGATCAAATCGTAAACTGAGAATCTTGTTATCTTCTCCACCGAATTTTGCAGTTCGACTTTCTTTGATGAGTTATTCGGGAAACAACTAGCACTTATTGGTATCGGGGAAGCCACTGAGATTATTCAAATCCATATCGTTTGGGCTAGAAATACAATAACAACAAATAAATGAATAAACTATTGTTAAATTTCCCAATTTATGAATCTTTTTTACTAATTGTAAGATGATTAAGCGTCTTGCTGATCATTGAAAACAGATTTATCCTAACTCATTTTCGAAGAATTAAAGTCTTAAAGTGGTTTATCTTGCTCATCATTGTTGTTGCTGCTGCTCTTTTTCTTCTCGATATATCCTTTAACCTCTTCAGTTTCATTCTTGGACTCTTCTTCTTTGTTCGGATTCACTTATTATTTGGATCTTTTTTAGGTATTGCTGAGGAAGTTATCGAGTGGTTTAGCAGGTGGAAGATCAGGATACTATTAATTCGATCTTACTGATGATCGACGAGTACTTGGATTCACTCCTGTAACACTTGATACATCAAATGATCCACGATGATGCATTTTGTTTGGAATCTGCTGCTACTGCTGCTGAACTTCACTTGTATCACTCAAAATAGCTTTTATATAGAAAAGAACAAAAACAACCATTTTTATTCAAGAAATTATTCCAAAAACTAGGATCAAATCTTAGAAAAGACAACAGCCAAGCAATAAGTATGCAAGAGGTGTCCGTATGGACAATGCAAATAATAGCATTCAAAGCTGCATTACGATTCTTTTCTTTTTTTCAAAATAATAATGAATTATCTCAAAAAGTATTACAATCTTTAGTAGTGAGCATCTGAGGCTTATTTGACGAGGCTGATGTTATATTGGAATTGCGGCGAGGCAACTAACTAGAAGGTATTCTTTGATTGCTCATGGTTCTTACTATTTAACTAAAATATGCTTCCTGATGTGTGTGTGTGTGTGACTTTGCCTGCTTTTGTTATTGTCTTTTAAGGTATTTTCTAAAGAATTAATTTAAAAATGCCCAAATCATCCTGAAACTACTTATTCTTGCTATCGAATCTAAGACAAGCCTCCTCCCCCCTCCCCCAATTAGCATCCCAGATTATAATTATTTTTCATGTAGGTTTGTCGTTCAAAACAGCGTTCAATTCACATTTAAATTCAATAAACATACACTTCCATTGGGAGATTCGAAAGAATACAGAGCAAGAAGAGTTTGTAGCATTAATTTCATTATTCTTTTTCACCAAAATCGTTCAAATTATATTGATAAGTGTAAATTAAACAAATTATGTTTTATTTCCTTCTAGATTCTCTTACTCTTACTCCAGTATCTGTCTCTGCACTCTTATTCATTTCTAATTCTATCCCTTCTTCTACGTCCTAATGATTTGCATAGCATTTTTCTTCAAATCACTCTTCAGTTTATTAAACGTTTCCATTGTTTTAATCGCTTGAATCTTCATCCCTCCTTGCGAATTATCCTCACATTCATCTTGATATCCCCTGAGATACTACTACCCTTACAGTTATTGCTCAGTAACTATCACAGAATTCGACTTCTGAGCATTCAAATCTTTCTTCTAAAGCAGCGATGAAAGTGAACTGTTCGTAGTCTAGCTGGGGATACTCGTATTCGTATAATTTCCGTTGCTTTGAATCCGATTGAGATTACTTAAATTAACTTACTTATTCATATTCCTGTCGTGCTTAGAATGAACATTAGGGACTGTTTCTATGTTTTAATAAGGGCTGTCTGTTTCTCCTGCCATTTCATATGTCTTTTTAGCTGATCTCGATGTTAAAAACCCTTTTTATGTATTATCGAAATTCTCAAGATAATCAGACTACTGTGATCGATGGGAGTTATCTTGTCGCTGAGGGATTTCTTGGGTTTTCAAGTTCGATCCTTAGAATGATTGCTTCTCATGCAGTGCAAGCTTGTAGAGAGGATTTGAAGTTTAGATATATTATTATTCTTATTTTCCCTTTTGCTGTGGGGGCTATTTCTGTACCTATTATTGGGGTTGTAGCTTTCTCTACGATAAGCTGCCACTTTAAGGTGTGAGACGTGCTTCGACTGAAGTCCTTGTGGCGTTTCGTTCTAAAATAATCATCAAAATTATCATATCGTTGTTCGGTGAAGGAATTTATTAAAAAGAATTATATATTAATCCATAAAATAACTCTTTTGTATGTTGTTAACAATCGTATTACCTGGAAGTGCTACTTCTAAGGGTGCACGATAGTTCAATCCCATCCGGCCTGCAACTGATACTGAAACAGAAGACGTAGATAACGATGCTGTTTGTTGTTTTTTTGTTCTTTGCTTTGATTTCCAATCTTACGCAGGTGGAGCTTCTGAATAAATTTATATTTTATTCACTAAATCATGTATTTCCTCGGAGGATTTCTTAGAAATAAAGGTATGTGGGTTCTATTGGTTGTGGTGGTTGGATATTAGTTATTGCTAAGCTGTAGGCTATGCTTGAATTGACTCAAAATAGCATAAATTATTTGGATCTTTATTCTGAAAATATTGTTATTATTATTGTCCTGCTGGAATTGCAATCGGAGTAGGAATGTGAGTTCCATCAACAGCATTCACAGCTGCAGGATATTTGAGGCTTTTAGATAGCTCAGGAGTAGCTTACGTAAGTTTCTACCATTATGCTTATTCCTATTATGCTTTGCTCACCTGCTACTACTGTTGTTTCTCTTGTGCATTTCCACTATTACCCAACAAATAATTTTTATCTTTTTTTCTTTTATGACTCAATGGACTTTTTTTCCTTTTCCCATTCGATCCTAACCCGCTGCTGCTACCTTCCGTTTGCACCCTTGCACCGACTAAATCCCTTAAATCTTACGCGACACCTGCAGCGCCACTCGAATTCAAGCTCGCATTCTTACGTGATTTCGAAACGACTGTCGTACGTTGCTACAATAATGTTGTGCAAGCAGCTTCAGTGATGACTCTTCTTGGCACAATGGATTCCTACGATGGAGCTCGACTATTCTGATTGCTAGAGAATCTATCCCAGACGATATTCTACTCGAATTTGTTAAGTTATCGGAAAAATGATGGTTTCTAATGAGAATTACTATTCTTCTTTTGTGTTTTGGAGAACGCTTAAATCGACTTAATTTTCTATGGACTCATATGTGATTCTTAAGAGTTCGATGCTGCCGCTACTGCAAGCACTTATTGCAAATACTCTTACTGCTGTTTACCTTGGATCGATGAAGTTGATGATATTGAACAGCTTCCTCGTAATTATTATGATTAGGATTATTATTATAAGAACCCTTATTTCTGCTGATACAGTTGTTAGGATGCATAACTGCGATGACTCAGTGCATCATCTTTATGTGGCTGCAATAAGAGTAATATCGATGATGTAGATTTACTGTTGGATGCACTCGATGTTGTCTTGTTCATTCGAGGTCGCATCGGGATCTAACTTGGTGAGGAGATTAATCTAGGTGTACCATGGGAGTCTTACAATGAAGATGGGGATTATTAGGGCTGTTGTTGTTGTTGTTGTTGAGGGTTGTATTGCAGCTATGAAGATGGCTGTTAGTGTTTTAGATACCAATCTGTTTGAGTATGGCGAAGATGGTGCTTTTATGGGAAGGATGTTTGCATTTAATGATGCTGTTGTTGTTGTTGCTATTGGTTGTGCTGATAATGCTTGGAATGAGGTATCGACTGCTGTTGTAGCTGTTGTTGTTATTGCTGGTGCTGTGAAGAAGGCTAAAAGAATAAGAGTTTCTTGTTGTGATTGGTTTATGCTGAGTTAGAAGCAATCTAATCAACAGCAGCAATTAGTTCTTGTTGCTATCTTTGAACGCCTAAAGCCGATGAAGAATTGGATTAATTCGTCACAAGTTACTTCTATTTCTGAAGGCTCTGAGGGACTATTCCATTCGAAGGTTATCGCTATTGTTGCTGCTGTGACTGGAGCTATTACTTTTGCAACTGCTGCTATTACCCTGGGAGTTGAGATGAACTCTATTAATCTCTTTTGAATGATATGCCTGTACCTTAGCTCGATCCAGCATCATTCTTGTGGAAGGATAGTATCTTTTATTGATATGATGATGCCTATGCCTCCTCTGTGAGTGTCTTTGCTGTTTCCGCTGCTAAACACTATTATTCCTATCCTTGCACTGATTTCGACTAAGCAACACAAAAACACAAGTAAACAAATTAATCGAGTTTATTTTGATAATCCTACAATATATCTGACGGTTGTTGTTGAATTGTTTTACCTGCATGTAATGCTGATCTGACTGCCTTGATTGGATGGTTTATCTAGGCAGACCACGATTATGCTGAGTTATCTAATTATTCAATGATTTCAAGTGCTCGATTGATGATTTTAAACTCGCTTAATGCTAGATCTTCGAAACATACTCCTATTGATCTTCTACTTCTCCATCTTCTTCCTCTGCTTGATGCCAATCTTATTCTGTTTTACTCTTCCATTCTCTGTTAAGTTCCTCATAATCCACATTATTCTCCACCTTATCTCCATCATGATCATATTCTGTTTCTTGTCTCGTTGCTTGCGTATTCTAATGATAAATGAGATGCTCATCTCGAATCTACTCACCAATAATGTCTTCAGATTGATACAAATTGTTTCGATTCTTGGAGAACTCCATCATCATTGGAGCATTTCCCTTGTGCTTTACTTAGTATTACTCTTACTTAAGTGCTTCTTTCTATTATTAACCTACTCTCCCTTCACCACTAGATTCCTGTGTCTTCTTCTACTTCATCATTTCTTGATTATTACTACTACTAAGACTATGACTACTTCTCCCGCCTTAATCTCTCAGATGATCTTATCGCTGAATTGATTAGATCTTCGAAGAGTGTTTGTAGTTATTCTCTATGCTATCGAATTGCTAGGCTGCTTATGATGCTTATGGCTGCAGATAGTTTCGGAGAGAACTCAGCAGTTGAGGTGGTTTTAATGAGTGTGTTTCATACTAGAAATCATGCTACTAACTAAGCTATTCCATTATCTTCTATTACATTAGCATCGACTCTCTATCAGTTAGTACTTTCTGCTAATGCTAGCAGGAACATGAGCATTAAACAACCTAATCTTCCCAATCACTTGGCTCTAGCGTATATAAACTCAGCAACTGATCTTCCGTGAGTTCTACAATCGTTCTCGCTTCCGAATCAGCAATATCCTCAGATACAATAAGATTACCATTCCCAATACTCTTCCATGGATTCTCCCCCTCCTCCTCTTCCATCTATTCCATCCTCGAATCACTTGGATTGTAAATATCAAACGACTCCGTTTCGAAGCTCAGAGATTTCTCGAATGCACTCAATTCCTGCATGAACGACCCCACTTTTAGCTCGCCATCTCCGTTCCCCTTCCACTATTGAATACTGCTTTTGTCAGACATATTAAGTTAATCCTGCGGATCAACGCAGCAAGGACTCAATTCTTGGTATTCCTCATCGCTAGGATAATCATAACTCTTCATGCGTTGCTCTTGCTTTTCAAGATACTGCTAATGATCCAGAGACAACATCTAATGCTATTATTACAACGCAATGTTCTTCTTTCCTTTATGCTCCTTCCCTTCAAGCATAAGTTCTTGTTCCTTCTCTAGCATCCACGATCCTTTTAGCTATTGTTTTTCAAAATCTAAATGAAGATGATCTTGAAAATCCAAGGAAGTCTCGAGATTCTTATTCTCTTGTTCAGCCTATTACTGTTACTGCTGTAACTATATCTACTGTATTCTCTCTTTCTCATTGAAGAATAACCTATCCCTGCAATTCCTATGCCTAATCATAATCGAAGCTGTCTCCAGTGCGAACAAATTCGGATCCGGTGGTGGAAACACTGCTTCATAGAATTCACACAACTAACTTAATCTGCTTATTTACTCATCTCGCCTGTAGTACCTCTTCGCATACTCATTCTCATCGTCGCTGAATAGGTATTCCTTGAATTTCACAACATGCGAACATGGGACATTACTGAGGAGTTCATTTATCCCTTTGGACAGATAAAACGCAAAAACGAAGCTGTATTTTCTCTTCAGTGAGTTTTTTACACGATTCTCTATCACTCCAAAGTGTATTTCCGCCATGAGAAGTAACGCAGCTGGAAGATATGTCTTTTCAATTTTTGGGTTTGGGGGGAATGTTTGTTTGCCCTTTGATTTTAAAGATTGTTTCTTGGGATTTTTCGCAGCAGACAAAGATTACATTATTCAATGCATTTTTAAATTTTTTTGCTTTTGGATAAACAATCCCCCCCTTTTGAATCATAGGAATAACCCCAGAGAACACAAACTGAAAGGAGAGTATTACATGGTGATGATGATAATAAAAAATACAATTCAATCAGAAAAAATCACTGTACTTCTTGAGTATTATCATTTTATTTTGTTTATTTTTTTTGATTTTTCGTTGTTTCATTTTTGCAGTTTCGATTTGAGTTTTGCAGCCCATGCAGGTACGCCAGTTTGCGTACTGTTGACTTGCGCAAATGCACTTTGATACTGAGACTGGTTGGGTTGGCCTCTGTTGCTGTTATTGAGATCGTTTGGCTTGCCTTTCTGTAGTGTCTGCTTGTTTGAATAGAGCGGCTCGATGTTCGGTTTGTTCTGGAGGATTTCTTGAATTTCTTAGAGAATATCTCTGACACTGGCTTGAACGTTATCTCTGTCAGATTAAGCGAGACGAACGAGGAGTGTTTAGATGTTTTGAATGTTCTCACGACGGATAAGTAGTTTCTTGACATCACCTTCAACTCGTTCATATTGCTAAAGAAAAACGGAGAACAAGAAGGATAAGAAATTTTAACTAAATACAAAATGAGGAGTTTACCTCTCTAAGGACATTATACTCTGCTTTGACGTTCTGATAGTCTTAATCTGCCTTGCGGAGAGTGTTCTTATATTGAAGAATTTCCTTTTCTTTCTCTTCGATTTAGGAAATAACATAGGAGTAACTAAGAGAAAAAACAATAAAAGATTATAAAATTGTTAAAACAAAAAAAGGATTTATTCTCTCTCTCTCTCTTACGGTTGGCTTGATTTATCGACTAGATCTCTAGTGATTCTGAGTTCTTCTTGAGTTTTCTCTAATTCCTCTGTCTTGAATCTTAGTTGAGTTCCAAGTAATTCTGTTTCTTTCTGCTTGGATTGCAGTCTCTGAGCAAGATTAATTGCTTAACGAATTCTTCGCTTATTCGAAGTTGGAGCGCTGGATATTGTCTGCATGTAGACGTTGTCAGGATCGTGAGGGTTTGAGCTGCTCGCTTGAGGATAAGGAAGGAAAAACAACATTTACAAATAGGAAGAAAAAAAAGGAAATTTTATTTTTAAATAATAATCCATATGAAATGAGAATATCTACCTAACCCCATGACAGCATCGTCTATCTCCTTCTCCATGAGCTCATAGTTTCTGAGTTGCTCTCTGGAAACAGCTAACTCAGCCTTCATTTATGCATACTCTTCTTTCTGAGAATTCTCTGACTATTTTTTATTCAAAATATTTGTAAATTTAAATTTTAATTCAGTTAGAAATCAACTTTCCCCTCGTTACTTTGTAGTATTCCTGTCTGAGCACATTCATTTTCTCTCTGAGCATCTCGTTTTCCAATCGCTGCGCTTTGATATTAGTGAGATTCTCCTCATACAAATTGGAAATTCTCTCTAACTCTTCTGACTTCAATCTCAGTTGAATTCGCAATTCAGCTAGATCACTTTCTATTCTCTTTTGCATCGTTCTATTCTCGATGAGCAACCCTTCATATGCATTCTGCTTCTCCCTCAACTGCTAACTCGCACTGTCATACTAAATATCCACTTCTTCTTTCGCATCTCTTAAGAAACGAATCTGCTTCTCATACACTTCCACTAATGTGTTCTTCGATGTCTCAATCTCAAACGCGTGCTGCTCTCGTAGCGCAGAAACTTCTTTCTAGAATCGCTTCTCGAAATCAACTGTTGTAGCTTCTTTGTGATTCAGCAATTAAAATAGATATTCCTGTGCTTGATCCTTCGCTTCGATGAGATCCTTTTCAAGTCTGTCCACTCTGTCGTCGATTCGTTTGTTCTTCTCGTGCAGTTGGATGTTCTCCTTCGTCAAATAGTCCTTGTCTTGCACGAGGAGATCATTCTTTCTACGGAGATCATCGGTTGTCTTGTAGACATCACTCAGAACATGCTTGCCATCACTGTCTTGATTGTAGAACCCGATTTTCTCTTCCAATAAGAATTTCTCCTGCTCCACTTGCTTGTATTTTCTGTTGAGTTCATCGTAAGCGGCCTAGAAATAGCAAAAATTATATTGCTGACTGATGATAAAATTATAAGAAATTTTACTCCTTTTTCTCTGAGAATATCAAGTTCTTCTTGCTGCTTGATGAGTTCCATTTCAAGTGTTCTTCTGGCGTTCTCATAATTCAAAGTGTGACGCTTATAATCCTCATCTTTGTCGCTGAGCATTCTTGTTGTATGCTCCAGCTCTCCAAGAATCTACCCTTGTTTATCTCCACCTCGCTTTAATTCTTCTCTAAGTCGACTTATCTCCTTTTTCTGTAGCTCTCCTTCCTTTTTGAAAGGGTAAATCAGCTCCCATACGTTAACTAAAATCCATTCGTTAGTCGGTAAGTCCTTCTCTGGTAGATCCTAAAGGAAAAATTACAATAAATGACAAATTAATTATCAGAAAAAGATTATTTTTCAGTGAAGAAATAACGGGAATCTATCTCTTACTCTTAACCTGAGATAGACATTCTCTGGTACAAGTCCAGACAGCATATCTCTGACTTAAGCAAGTGCTTCTTTGATGAGTGGAATCTACCCTTCAACGTGAATTGTCTTCGTCCTGAAATTCTTGATTTCATTCAGTAGCCGTTCTTCTTCTCTCTTTCTATCGTTGTTCATGACGATCTTCTCCTAATCGAATTGCATCTTCATTCGTTAGATTTCGTTGTTCAAGAATGCATTCTACTTCTCCAGCATGCTCACGATTGATGAGTATTTCTAAACAACAAACAATTTCAATATTTCTTCTTAATAATTAACAACCAGGCAGCAAAAGCGTAATTCTGCTTTAGCCTAAAATCCCCTCCTCCCTTCCCTAAATTTCCTTCTTCTTTTCCCAATAATAGATTTATTCAAATTTTGATAATTTTTTACAGCTTTGAGATTCAGAGCATCGATTTCTTGTAACTGTGCACTGGTGTTGCTTGCAGTATTGTATTGTCCCATTCCTGCTGCAACAGACGTATCTGGCAAGCGAGTGCTGTTAGTTTAGAATGCTGCTTAGTTTGGTCTGAAATTGTTGTTATTGTAATTGCTTTCATTTGCCCTCCTGCCTTGCACCTTGTTGATATCGATTTCTTGTCTTAACAACCGGGATGAATTCAAAGATTCTCGTAGACTGTCATGCTGTTTTAAATTTCATAAAATAAACCAAGTTGCAAGGTTGTTTTGTTAAGTCGTGGTAATTCATATTTACATCAATATCGTTGTCGCTTTCGCTGAGAGAAATTCCACCATTTTCGATGAGTTTCAAGTCTTCCTCAGAGAACGCATTTCGATCAATCTACCCAACACAACAACAAGGTTAGTTAGTTTTTCAATAAACAATTTATTTTCAAAGTATTTCTCGATCTCTAAAAGCTACATTAAGATCTCTGATGAGTCTTTTGAGGTCAGGTTTATTCTAAGCCATTTAATTTTGCTTCCAACTCTCTCTCTCTTTTTTATCTTTGAATTCTTTCTGTTTATTGATAATTATTTCCTTTCCAGCTCTAACTTTTTTTAAAAATTATCTGGTGCACCCCCTATCTAACTCCTTTTCGTCTCTTGTTTTCCTTCCTTCCCTTTGTTTATTTGTATTGCAGTCTTTCAAATCTTTCAAAAAAACAAAATACAACCAACTCGATATCATCTTATTTTATTTTGCTTCTTCTTTTTGAAAGTTTCATCGTCTTTGAATAGCAAAAACTCACACATTAAGACCACTTTTATCCTCTTAAGGCAATTGGAATCAAGTAAAACACCATTTTCTTATGAAAGGCTAATTTAGTTTTCTTTTATTAGTTAAAATCATATATTTTTATCTTGAATTTATTTCTTAACATTGCCATGAAAAATCAATAAAAAAACCTTTAGGATTAGTAAAATGTTCAAGGATATTATGGATGTTGCAATTGTTATTTTGGAAAGGGAATAAATCGATTAGACTTTCCAATTGAACTAGACTAAGTTAGGATTAAATGAATACCCCACATAGCCTCCTATCTATTTCTCTCAAATTCCTTCTTTTTTTTTCTTTCTGATTTTCTTCCAAAATTCGAAATATCAGAGATGCATTTATCGACGTCTAATCCTAAAATAAGTGAAATAGATGCATGTGTCACAGAGAGAGATTATTCAGGTTATCAATCTTCTCTCTTAAAGTTCTTGGATTATTTTTATTTTAGCAAGGAGCTAAACTCGAGGGGAGGGATGAGATCACTATTGTTTTAATTTCACGAATCAACAGAGGAAGATAATATAAACAAAAAAAACTAAGGAAATTATTAAATTCATATGGAATAAGAGTACGATTACGATCTATTTGTCATCGGAGGTGGCTCCGGTGGACTTGCTGCAGCCAAGGAAGCTTCTTCATTTGGAGTTAGAGTTGCTGTCGCTGATTTTGTTAAACCCTCACCAATCGGCACCAAATGGGGACTAGGAGGTAATGAAACAGAGAAGAAATATGAACATCTCTCTATCTAATTGACTAATAACTCTAACATTTTCCCTTTCTTTTCTAGGTACCTGCGTGAACGTTGGGTGCATTCCAAAGAAATTGATGCATTTTGCCGCTGCTGCTGGAGAATCCCATGAGGCGTAGAAAAACATGGGTTGGTCAGAAGTCAAGGAGAAATCTAAGTTCGAGTGGAAGAGCATGGTCGAGCGTGTCTAATCTCACATCAAGAAGCTGAACTGGGCTTACAAGGTAGAGCTAGCCGAGCATGAAGTGAAATACTACAATTCCTTAGCTACTGTTGTCAAGAAAAATACAATTGAGGTACATTAGTGTGAAAATAAGTGAAGAAAATTGGTTTTTTGATTAATTATGATCTTTTTTCCCCAAAGCTACTGAATCGCAAAGGCGAGAAAGAAGAGGTCACAGCTAAGTATATCATTGTTGCCGTTGGTGGTCGTCCATAGTTCTTAGACATCTAAGGTGTCGAGAAGCTTGTCATCACTTCCGACGACTTGTTCTCAATGAATGAGACACCTGGAAAGACTTTGATTGTTGGTGCTTCTTACATCGCTCTCGAATGTGCTGGATTTCTAGCTTCTTTCGGATACGATGTCACCGTCATGGTCAGATCTATTCTGCTGAGAGGGTTTGACTAAGAAGTAGCTGAGAAAATCGGTGAATACATGGCACGACATGGCGTTAAATTCATTCGTGGAGCAGTACCGCATGTGATCGAAGGAAGAACTGATGGAAAAAAGAGAGTTGTCTGGAAACAGCAGCAAGCTTAGACACCACCAGTTGCGACTGAAGACACCAAGGACGACGTGGAGGTTCCTAAAGTTGAAGTCGAAGTCGAAGACGTTTTTGACACTGTTATGCTCGCTATCGGCAGAGTCTCTGATACCAAGAAAATTGGCCTCGAAGCACTTGGCGTGAATGTCAAAAGCAACGGTAAAATCATCTGCAACGACGATGATACAACTTCCGTGGAAGGTATCTTCGCTATCGGCGATTGCGTAGACAAACGTCCAGAACTCACTCCAACTGCGATCAAAGCAGGAAGATTACTAGCAAGAAGACTCTTCAATAACGAAAAGAAATACATGGATTATTAGTCCATCGCTACGACTGTATTCACTCCGCTAGAATACGGCACAATCGGGTAATCTGAAGAAGATGCTATTGCTAAATATGGTGTGGAGAACATCAAAGTCTACTATTCAGTTTTTACACCTCTTGAATGGAGTTACTCAAACCACAGAGCTGAAGACAAAGGACACTGCAAGCTCATCGTTGACACTGCAGCTAACAACCTTGTCGTGGGATTCCATTATTTAGGTCCGCACGCGGGTGAAGTCACCTAAGGTTTCTCGTTAGCGTTCAAACTCAAAGCAACTAAAGAAAACTTCGATGAAACCATCGGAATCCATCCTACCTACGCTGAAGAATTCACTACGATGAGACACATCAAGGGAGAAGGTAAGGAGAAAGAATCAGGCTGCTGAGGTTGATTCAGCCAACTGCTATGTGTAATGCAGTTGGTGGTCACTATTAATTCTCCATCACCTTTACCATCCCCCCAAGTAGCTTGAGTGCGTACTTTTTTGATCTGACTTCTCTGTCAAGTTTAGACTCTTCATACCTTCAGTATGTCTCTTTGTCGTTCTGAAAAACGAAAGACGAATGAGAATATTATGATGAACCAGCCTGCAACCTCACTGAGGAGGGCTAATTCGGAATGAAGGTGAAGAATCTACTTGCAGCATGAAGTATTGTGATCCCACTCAGCACTTAATATAAGCAAAGCAACGACTAAATCCATAAGAGATTATTCTTTAATTTCGATATTTTAGAATATCTTTTTTGAAAATTGTGTTTTGTTTTGCATCTATTTGTAGATCTTAAATTTAAGTTCTTGAATCGACTAATTCTATGATATTTTTATTATTATTATTTTTAGATTAAATTTGAGTTTCAAAATAAGTAACCGAATTGGCCATAAAAGGAGCATTTCAAAATATTGTTTAAAAGTTTGTTTGAATATTGTTAAAAGTTTGTTGGATTATAAAAATATAAAAAATATAAGTACATAAGTGATTAGAATAAACAAGAGAACGCTTTCAGTATGCTGGAGGAGGTGGTGGAGCATAATAACCGTTGTATGGATCAGCATTTCCTGGTTGATATTAAGCGCCATATTAAGGAGCAGGTACGTTATTGTTGCCATATGGCTATTGATATTATTGTTATTAGTATGGTTGATTGAATTGTGGATTCTATTGATATGGTTACTACCATTATTGCTGCTACTGCTACTACACAAATGGCGCTGCTTTGAATTATTATTATTGAACTTTCTATTAGTAGATTTGCTATTGTTGCATATTTTGAGCTTGAGTGACTTGCTAAAACTGCAGATTCGATTGGTTTGCTTGCTGCTATTGCTGAGATAGAGTCAATGTAGCTTATTATTCCATGGTATTTGCAGCGAATTTGGAGTTCTTGGAACCACCAAATTGATATTGCTGTGCATTCATGTTATTATTTGTTGAGACAACCAATTGTTAAGAAGGATAGTTTGGGTTGAATTGATCCCCCTAGCTAACAATTAGATTAGTTTAGATCTGCGCTGGTTAGCTGAAATAAGTGTTCGGCAGGGAATTACTCATATTGCTGCTGATTTACATTGACTTTTGCTGGTTGAAATTGTTACTATTATTCATTTAGCTTGGAGGTGGAAGCTATGCGACAGGTGCATTTGATGGCAAGGAATTATACTAAACTTCTAAGAAAAGTTATCCAGCGGGTTCTTTCTCGAAGAATAATTACACTGTTCTGACACCTGGAAGGCAATTGCTTAGGAGATTATGGGGGATAGTGCAATGACCAAGACTAGTGTTATTGTTGTTGTTTTAGATGTCGATTGTGAGTGGCATGTCTTGGAGTTTGATGATTTTAAATTGATCTGTCCAACGAGGATTTTTACCTCCTTTCTCGCAGACATTCGAACGATGCTTCTTGTCCCCACAGCTTAAGGAGAAATAACAGCTCTAATAACGCAAAATCAAAGAGGAATGTTAGAGAAAAGTCTCAAATAACGCACAGAAATTATTTAGAAGGGATTTTAAGGGAAATTTTTTTTAAAATAAGATGAATTTTTACCATTTATCCGAACCATTGGGTGTCTCTGGTGAGTAATGCAGAAACTACTCGCAAGGTCATATCTAGAGGAGCCTCACCGACTTGGACGAGTTCTCCTTGTTAGAAACCAACCTGTACGTCAGGAAGGAATTGAACGGTCATCAGCAGACTCCCAGCAGGTTATTTATCAAACGATAAAGGAATGAGCACTTAGAAGAAGAAAGAAAGCAAAAATATTGAGTTAGATTGTGTCTGGAAATCAAGATATAAGAAGTAATCATACCTTCGTTGGTTCCTGCTTGATTGAGACTAGACAAATCGAAGCTTCCTGTACCGATAATAACATTATCGAACAAACCTAGTTTTCGCATGTGGTAGACTTAAATCGATGCAGTAGGTTCGTTAGTCTTATGGAACTGGAGTTTATCACACCACTTAGGGTTCTTGGAGCCTTTTGCGTTGACTGCGCTGGTCTTTTTCACATCGGCTATTTGAATCACCACATAAGGGTTCTAGAAATTTGAAGAAAAAAAATGGTTAGGAAACAGAGCAAGAGAATGACAAAACATGCTAAATATCTTACCATTCTGCCAATGAGCTTGACATCCCTTGAGAGAGTAGCTCCAATAAGCTGAAACTCTACTTTACCACTGATCATTTTGGTGATGTTGTTTTTGTTGTTTTGGAGTGTGGATGGTATTTTAAAAATTCTTTTTTGATTATGTTTGCTATCTTCTTATGATTAAATCAATCTATCTTTATAAGCGTCTTGAGCTTATCTATCCATCCTTAATGTGCTCAGGGGGATTCTCTTCACATAGAGGGTTTATTATGTGCTTGTTAAAACCCTTCCTCCCCAGGGAGGTAGCTAATTCAAAAATAAAGAAAACCCCTTAAGTTAATTTTTCATTTCCGGGAGTTTATCTCTTCGATTATTTTGCTCACTTGCTGATAAGGAAAATCCCGATTCTCTGAGGAGAGAGTGGATAGGAAGGGGTTTATTTTATGTAAGATAAGGTTCTGGGAGAGAGACAGAGAGAGAC
>Ga0302271_10001136_pt1 | contig 26035 bp, 21 predicted proteins | sample III_Bog_N1_1_FD_198767 | JGI IMG/M metagenome (GOLD analysis project Ga0302271, IMG submission 198767) | Peat permafrost microbial communities from Stordalen Mire near Abisko, Sweden - III_Bog_N1_1 | ecosystem: Environmental > Terrestrial > Soil > Wetlands > Peat | place: Sweden: Abisko... | reverse complement strand
TTGTTTCATGATTTTCCAAGGATGGGTATCGAATTTAAGGGGGGTTTTCAGAAGAAATTGAATTAGAGAGTGATCATTCTATTGCTGAAAAAGATTATTCTTACATCCAGATGCAGGTTATTCCTCCCAAATATCTTGGAAAGTAATTTGAAATCTATCCTCCTTATCTTAAGGAAAAAAAATGTTTTGGAAAAAAGGCTATAGTCTAAAAGTTTTTCTGAAACTTTAATCTAATCTTCATCAATTTTTAACAAGATTCATCTAGATTCCCCATCATTTCTCATTTTTATTTATTTTATTGTATCTTATTTGACCTATTAAACTACAATTTAAAAAGTATTTCTATGTTAGATAAAGAAATTGAAAAAGTTTTAGAAGCTCTTAATCAACACACATACACAAATATTCAGCAAAGCAATACCAATTAAGAATAAATCAGTAATTGTTAAAAATTTACAACTTAACCACCCCCCATCCTCTTTCATTTCTGATCTCTTTCATCTGATGGATTCTTTGCATTTTGTGTTCTATCACCGTTTTCCTCATTTGTTGAAGGCTAATCTTTCTCCATTTGTTATCTCAATGCACTATCAAAAGAATACATCGCAGCAATCGTTCTGTCATACTCAAGTTTCTCTAGTTTCCCCTTCATTATATTAATCATTTCATGCACTTTCAAGAATTCTAAATCAATATCTACCGCTTCATTGAGTTTGATCGCATATTTATAGTATTTATCAATTGAATGGGAAATAATATTCTAATCATTAACCGCAATTTTCTTGTAATTAGCGAATTTTTTTGATGCTGCGCTGATATACGTGAAATATATTTGCAGTTCCTCGAGAATAAATGGCACATCTTCAAATTCTTTAATCGGTTTCTTGTAGAATTATGTAGTGTAGAATTTGAATGTTTCAAGCGCTTTACTGAATTCCTTATTTTAGATTTAGCTTTTGAACACATCGAGCATGAAATCCTCAAATTATAACAATTCTGTATGATTTAAAATCCAAAATATCTTCCTATCGCAAGCTGCAGCGAGAAGCTAAATTCTGCTAAATTATGTCTGAGCTTTGATAGAATCATTTGATTCCTTGTAGATAGTCCATAAATATGAAGAAACAGGAAGGGCTTTTTAAAATATCTGATTACTTGTGATTCCTGCTGCAGTTTTGGAGATTTCAAAATCATCTAATAAACCTTGTGCTAAGACTTCAGCTTAGGTGAATTCACCAATTTATATATAACTCATGATAAGGGTCTTTGTGAATTTTCCTACTTCTTCGGGATTGATACCTTCGATCATAATTACTTATCCATAATCCTTTTGGAGTTTGACTAATTCTTTTGAGGCTGATTCTCTTTCACCAGATGCGATATAATCATCTACGAGATTAGCTCGGACACTCATGCACTCGAAATAACTTTTATTATCTGTTTTACTTTCGAGCGCACTTAGCAGCAGCATTCTCACTTGAGATTTGCATTTACTATCTGACATGCTTAGGAGAACTTCCGCTGCACCATCACGAACCTTTCCGATATCTTTTTCGTAGTGCTTATCAACTACTTTCATGAAATAGGAGACTTTCCTGTCATCTTCGATTAAATTCACCATGTTTCTTCTCACTTGCCATTTGAAATAAAACGACCAAATATGGTTTTGAATAGGCAACGTTAGCGACCTTCTTTGGAAGTTTTTTTGGAGAATATTCTTGAGCATTCCAAATAGAATTCTAATTAATTTTATGCTAAAAACTCAAAATTAACAAATACTCTTCTTGTTTTGCTTTTAATTGATTTCCTGCAAATTGTCTTTAAATCTTTTTTTTTCCTTTTAAAATTTGAGAAATTTCCATAAACAGCACATGTTTTCCACATCAATAATACCAAATGACAATTCATAGTTCTCCTCTTAATGCTTTATTCTATCCAAATAACCAAAAAGCCAGCGAAATATCTTTTTTTTTTCTTCAGAAGTATTTTATATATAAGTCATTTATTACAATAAAAAACAGATTTATTTAACATATTCATACAAATTACATTCCAAAACAATCGCAAAAAACAACTTTTTGTTATCCTTAGAAATTTTTTAAACTCATTATTTTGATTATTAAATCTTTGAAGAATTGAATTCCACTTTTCTCTCTGATCCCACCATCGATAATCTATGATCATCAGCTCGAATAAATGGTGCTTTTTCTTACTCAAATTTAAGGTACCAAGCTATTGTTAGTCTCTCCGAATAATGATCTGAGACGTGTTTCAATAAATATGAAATTTATCCCATTTCGAAGTGTTCTTTCAAAAACGGAATAACCGATGCAATATGCTAAAATGTCTTTTAAACTTTCAGCGAATTCTTCGAGGAGATCTACACAACTTCAAGATTAAAAATTAAATCATGCGTTGATAATGAAGCCCTCAAGTATATTTTCTTCCTTGGATCAATCAGTTTCGTGTAGAGATACACGATATTCTGTGGATTAATAAATCTAATGTTCTTCTTATCGTATTTGGGAGGAACTGATTTTTTGGAAAGTTAAATGAGATCTTCCTTTTAGATTCTTTTTTATTCTGATTTATCGTAGAGCATTTCCAAAAAGTTCGATGATCTAATCTTGTACAAAATGAACTAAGCTAGATTGCAGAGATCAGCGTAGCTTATATTCGAGTAGATATAATTAGCTTGGAACTTAAAGTATCCCTCAGCGATAAACACATTCGTGATTTCTCTGCAGTTCAAATAAATATCTTAAATCGTCGAAACATTCAAGTTCATGTGAGAGATAGTAAAATTGAATTAGCTCGTCGCAGCGTATTGAATGTATTCGATTGGGAAGAAATAGTTAACCCCTGTTTTTTTCAAGGAACGTCCACCACTTTATCGAAATCTACTCGCTTCAGATTCGCTGTTGATTCCACCTTCAGATGAAGATTGTTTCTGCAGTTAAGGTAGCTAGGTAGGAATAGTTAAGTGATTCTGCTTTGCTTGAAGCTTCACTGGGGAATCAGATAAATTATCCTCTTATTATTAATCTTTAGGTATCGAAATAAATGGCGTAATATTATTGTCTTATTTTTTCTCTCCATTTTGCTATTGTTTCTCTTCCATTTCTTTCTAGAACTTCTATTACGAATAATGCATCTGCTAGACTTCTAATGTCTTTTAATGCTGCGCTTCAATCTCCTCCTTTTTCTACTATTGCTATTCCATGAAGGATATCAAGAGATTCTTAAAATTAATTTCAAAATCTTGCATAATCCCTTTTGTCTGCATTTGAATTTGCATGTTCTTCTTTTATAATGTCTCCAGTAAATCAATACTGATTTCAATGTAATTCTCATTTTGTTTATCAGCTCTTAGGTATTTTGAGACGAGTATCTCCTTAAGATTCAACCCTTGTCCACCGAAATCGACTTGCAAGCATGTATGCTTTAACTCTAAGAAATCAATTATGTTCTCCCAGATTTTCTTTTCAAAAAAATGTTCATTCTTTTTCATTTTCAAAGTGTCGGGTTTCTTCCGTTTACCCCGAATATACTGCGCACCCTCAGGAGCTTTCACCATTGAGTAGAAGAAACTGTCTTGAATTAATGTGATGTTTTTAAGTTTCTCAATTCTAGTTATTTTATCGAATCTTGTAGGTTTAATATACTCAATGATGTTCTTCACACTGTTAGCCATTTTGGTCCCAGCCATATGCTTCTTGATGATCATTTTAAGTTTTTTCGTCTTGGAGTTATTTTTCCCTTCTGCGAATTCCGTCAATGGAATACGAGGTAAATCTTATTGCACTTTGGATTATTTATCATCTTATGGGTCTTATTTTTAATCTGAAGAATCCGAAGGAAGTTAGCTGCTTCCAGGATTGTTCTTTGGAGAACTTTATAATGAAGCATCCTTATCCCTGCAGAGGGTCAGATTCAATAACGGAAATCTTGGTTCGTTGGGATTATTTTTAGATATGACATTCTTCTAGGAAGGATCAATTTACTGCACTTTGGTTTTTATTTCTTCTTCAATGCTTTTCAACTGCTTTATTGAGTTTAAACTTATAATATGTGACAATTCTCCATTCTGATCTTCCAGTTCAGGTTCTTCGATCGGCGAAGGAGTACCTTAATACTCGTATATTGGAGAAGGAAAAGGCTGTGGTTCATCTTAATTCTCCTCCCCAAGACTGACTCGATTCGGATAAAGTTACGCTTTTAAGTGTTTCCGTAATTGCTAAATTCCAATTTCTCTTTCCGAGTGGAAGAACGCATTTGTTTTGTTTGGAATCTACGTATTGTAGCGCTGTCTCGGAACGATAAGTGATTCATTCTTGGAATACATATTTAAATATTCTCTGAATCCTCCTTCTTCTTCTTTTTAGTTTAATGGCGCAATTACTCCAGCACTGGCAATTCCAGCAAAGTTCTTTTGTGGAGGAGGTTACTTCACTTAAACAGTAGGTATTCTTCTTTGTGAAACTTATTATTCTGGTTTTTTCTTTAAAAGAGGTGATTACTGCTGTGATCTGGTTTGTTTTTGTTGGGCAGATAATTACTGTTATTGCCTTTGATTTTAATGGTGAAGGCTTCTCAGGGAAGATTAATGCGAGAGAGATTTACTGGAGGAGATATTCTTAGCTGTCTCTGCAGCGACTTTTTCATTGTAGAATCTCGACATTTAATTTATGTTAGGGGATGAGGCTTCTCCTTTGTTCCCAATAGGCTGCTAAGGCGAGTAAAACATCTAACTGAACATCTTGGGCTTAGATTTATTCACTGAGGAGCTTGCAATTTAATTAATTTATTTAAGTGTGAAGATCTTCGATTATCGTCTGTTGTTAGCGAGAGGACTGGGTGAAAACAATTCAGTTTCTTTGACTCTCTTTTTCCACTTTGGCTTGAAGATCTTGGAGTCTAAGGTGCCCTCAGGATTAAGATTGTCTTTGTTTTCAGGGTTATTCCCATTATTTTAACCGTTTTTGCTAAGTTTGTTTGCTGATGGAGGAGATGCCAAATTAGCGAAATCTAGTCTTCTTGAAAGATCTAAATAGTTTGAGAATGTCGCTGTGTACTCGTATTCTTAAAGCCAAATAATCTACTAACTGATGGTTTTCTTTAAAAACTTCGAACTCGCTTGGAATAGGTCACTTTGATCTATATGACACTGTAATGTCCTGCAGTTTCTCGGGAAATAGAATTTCAGCAGCCAATTCTAAAGCAGCAAATCTCTATAAACACTGATTATGATATACTCCGTTTATAAGACCTTCGGAGAGGAGTATATTAGTCTATATCGTAGGACTTCTTCATCAAGAAAATTCTAACTTGTATGCTCCAGGACTTTTTAATCGAAATTAATCTTCGAAAGTCCATTCCTAAAGCAGCGAAGACCATTCACGTGATTTACCCAATTAATATGTTCTTCTTCTTGCTCTGCTTTGTTGTTTCCTCCACCAAGGAAAGTAGTTCCTGTATCGACAGTGTCTTCTGGGAAATTTTAAAGGGTCTATCCAACAAAAAAACGAAAATGTATCAAAAGAATTATTATTTGGAAATAAGCAATTGACATAAAAATGTGAATCATTAAAAGAAAAAGTCCAATTACTTTCAATCTGATACTGTTTCTTCTAACTAGCCCACTTAATTTCCTGCCTTCGTAGGAAATCGATCTAAGCGATTCTTTTGGGTTTACGGAATTACCGAAATTTGGATTTCGAGTTACAATGGATGAGTGAAAAATAGGTAATCTACCAATCGCTGTTTAAACAAAGACTACCTTACTCAGTATAATCCTAAACGCTTTATCGATGGTAGCTCTGGACATTCTTTTAGCGAAAACTTTCTATGTGAAGAATGGCTCAATAGTTTGTAAATCTTAGAGACTCAGAATTGCTCGATGCGCTGAAGTTTTCGAATAAATAGGATACATCACGAGGGAGAACAGAATCGGATATTTATCGCAGAGTTCCTTTCTGTTGATGAGGAAGCAGTATGTCACAATGAAGCTTCGTCCGATGTTGGCTACTTTCGCTGTGAATTATTGTTTCAAGTATGAGTAGAACTACAAAAACTCTTTTGTTTAGAGACTCAGATGATATTGAATAGAACTGTTATTTTGAAGAATAAGTCGCTGTGTGCTCGCTTCAGTTGTTTTTTTCGGTCCAATAATTGATTTATTTTATGATTTGTCAGTCTTGCTGCACATACTCTGCATTTGTAAGAGCATGAATGATTTCCTATTGCTGAGCTGCAAATCATTCATTTTTTCTTCAAACACTCCAAACATATTCCAAGCTAACCGTTGCTAAGATGCAGACATATCTTAAAATCTATAACTCTGTTGTGGATAAAAACTAGTTAGGATTACTTCTAAATATCCATTCTCGCGTTCAGTCAATTCAAAACGCCCTAAAATGCCACTCTTATACCAGCACACTGTCACAAAACATTTCTTCAAACCACCAGAAATACGCACTTTTGTTAAAACAAAATCATGAATAAAATGATTTAAATAGTAAAAACCTTATTGCTATGTGTATCTTTGTTACGTTTTGTGTATGTGTCGTGGCTGTAATTCATAATCGCTGAAAGCTATTTTGGCTGGGATTGTATCGCTTAAGGTAAAATATTTTATGACGATACAAAAGAAGATTCCAAACTTGCATTGTTAGGATTAATAGCGACAGGTAAAAGCTACACGAGTGAAGAAAAATCAGCAGGCTTGGTTTTAGATTATTTTGAAGCATGATTATCTCGGAGTATCGGTGGTGTCCCCGCTCTTGGTGTTTCTTCAGATTATATTGAAGATTATCTTTCAGTATTTCTAGTTTTTTTGGCAGTATTAAGATTTGGTGAGAGTTCAGGCGATCTCAGCTAGTTAAATGTATTTTAAGCTGTTGTATTGTCTCTCTAGTGGCGATGATGAAAATTCTTAGGATTATCATCATCATCTTCTAACTCTTCTTCGTCATTATCATCTGGAGCTGGCATGTCATGTTCCTAAAGTAAATGCGCTTTTTCGTTTTGTTAGGAACTGATTTTCTCAAAGATTGTTTCGACATCAGCGCCTTTACGATTCAGGAAATTCTTTTCATAGACATTATTGAATAGAGTATCGAAAAGTGCTTCATTCGGAGTAGATGTTGTTGTGTCTTTCGCTCTGTCTTAGAAGAACTGCGGTAGATCAGAATCAACGCCAGAATTCGGTCCAGAAAACATTTCACGGTTTTCTTCTGAGTGCGAATTGTTAAAGACAAGTTAAACTGGCTTATAATTAGTTTGATTTTAAAGGTTCTTGATGTTCGATTCGATCCCTCTTTGTCTAACTAGCAGTAGATTTTCAGAGATGATTTTGGTGAGCATTTTAATAAATCCTCTATGGACTTTTCCCTTCATTAACATTTGTGTTAACTAGAATGGGAGTTATCTTTAAAAAGAAGGATTTTCAATGGAAGTAAGTGGCACTTCAATAGGGTTTGTAACAACGTAATTATTAAGATCTCTCGCAGTGATGCTCAGATAAAAGTTATCAGCTCTTTTTACTCGATAGTACATATCTAAAACTTCACTTAAAATTGATTCCGAAGAATTGCCGTTTTTCTTGTGAAATAATTACACACGAGCTAAAAAGAATGCCCCTTATTGTGTTTAATAATGCTACCCTATCTTAATCAACACTACACCGATCATCGATAGACTATGTAGCCGCTCCTCAATCATACTCTGAAATTTCGATGCATTCTTGGAAAGAAATTCCAATAACGCTTTTTTTCTATGTTTAAGACACTCCATCTGTCTTTTCAGCTATTTCACCCAATCTGATATCCCTTTCATCTCATTCTTCTAAAATTTACTCTATTGAATCTTTAGTTTTCTCTTTTTCTTCGTCTAAGATTTCTATCCTCCTTCTTTGTTTTCTATTTCTTCATCTTCTTCTCTGACTTGAGTTACGATCATAACTCCAAACCCTCGTTATTCATCATTTTTACCAATAGCAATCATTCGATTTACTAAAGTATTTTATGCATTTGAGATCTTCCTTTGAAGTCCATGAGCTTACTGGACTAACCTTTACGTTCTAATATTGTTTATGCCTTCTTATTCGAGAATTACTTTAAGACATTTTCCTGCTTCTTTGCGAATTTCTTTCTAGCAAAATGTGAAATATTTGCTCATGACATTTTTGATAAAGCAAATGTTCATCGCATCTTCTTTCTTTAGCAAACTGCGGTTTTCTAAGTCTAAATGTAAAGAATACACGCCATTCTACCAAGAACGAGCTAGGTTTCGAGGCATTGATTCTTCAAATTTATCGTCTTTAAACACTTCTATGGTTTCAGTTTAAGAAAGGAAAAGATGAAGTTATTATATCTCAATCGAGTCAGATTATTCTAAAGATTTTTCTTCTTTAAGCCGCTCTCTAGCGACCATGCTATCCTTAGTATTCTCGAATTGCAGTAAACCTTCATTGATAACTGAATCCTTAGTTAATTCAGATAGTCCTAATTCAAAGAAGTATTTTTTTAAGGAAAGAAACGCCATAGGCCAGACAGTTGGTGTTCCAGATATCTTCTAGAACCCTAAAGCATTCGTAAAATCAAAGTGTAATGGTAGTTTTTTCACTAAGTTGCTTTCTCTGATTTCCATAAAATAATTACTATTTAGGTTGTTTTCCTTGAAAAAAATAAAACAAAATGAAATTAGCAATATTGTAATAATATCTTTAGTTACAATAATTGTGAGTTAAATTAGTTTGAGGCCTTTCTGAGATGAATGCATGAATATTATCTCAGGAATGTATTTCTCTGTTGATTCTAAATTAGAAAAAATAGTTAAAAAAAGAATAAATTATTTCGTGATAATTAATGGTGAAAAACAAACATTATTAATGAAAAATATCGAAAAGATCTTACAAGAAATTGACTCAGAGTCAACATAATGAATTGGGAACTTCTATAAAGTGCAAAGAATGTTTTGAATATCACTCTAAGACAGTGCTTTTTGTTTTTGAAATTTAGCTCTAAATGTTTTTCCTTGTCTGAGCTTCTAAGATTTCAAGTTTTTTTTGTTATCATTCCCCTTAGGTGAGCTGATAACTTGATTTAAATTCAAATGCAAATCCTCGTTGTAGAGAGGATCATCTTCATCTTGATCGTCCTAAAGAAGCATAAAAAACAACGTTACAAAATACATGAAAAAAAACAACTAAATAATAAAATTGTTCATCTTTTTTAGTACATCTTCTTAATTGTCTTCATCCTGCGGCTGCTTGAAAAATACTTTTGGGAAAGCATTTTTGTTGTTGTCGTTAACTGGACTTTGATAAGCTTGGCTTTCTCTGTCTCCTATTGACATACTCACATTAATGCTTTGTTGTGTCTTGATGCCTTCATGCAATTCATTGAACACCTCGTTTTCTTTCTTCTCGAGATTGCTGACTGGTAGATTGCCAATAGCTTGAATCTCCAAGAACTTCCCCTCGTCGAAAAGTGAACCCTCTTTTTGAATTAAAAAGCAAACAGGAAATTTTACGCTTCCAAGAATATTTTAATAATTTTAAGAATTAACAAAATAAAAGATGATCTACTGTTATCGAGAGGCATCGATTCATTAAGATTCGAAGATTTTGATGAAGAAGAAGTTATGTTGCCTAGGACATAATCTTCGTCTTTGAAGAAACCACCCGCTTCTTGAATAGCACTCGAAGCGATTAAATTCAACGATGGATTTGGAACTCCTTATGAGTTATTAATGTTATTGCTATTTGGAAGGAGTGTTCCACTTACAGCAAGAGTGTTCTACGAAGGTATCTTACTCTTTAAAAAGTTTTATGATTGCAACTGCAAGGGCACTTTCAGATCTTATGCAGCAATCTCTGGACCAGGTATAATACGCTCAGTGGTAGGCTACCCGAAAATAGTAGGTGAAAAGAACGCAGAACCTGTTTTTTTATCCGGAGAAAGGATTTTAATTAGCTAAAGCATATTCTCAGGAGTTGTAGGAGTTCTCTTAAGTAGTTTAGACTTCTGCGCTGCTTGTGGTGTGATTGAGGAAGCGATTTGATTTTGAGGATTTTAAGATAGAGTTTAGCTTCTCCCCGCTAGAAATTAATGAAATTACTATTCAATTTTCTGGTATTTCTGATTTGGATCAGTTTACTCTCTATCAATCCCACTTGAGTCTGAGATAATAGTCTCTAAGTGTCCAGGAGAGTTAACATACTATTTTCCTTTATATTTCACAATTTCTTTGACTCTTTATCGGTGGATTTCTATGACCAACTCGCTCGACAAAGAACGCTCACTCATCTACTGAAGTCGCCGTTCTTGCTCCACATTTTTCAGAGCTACTTGTAGATTAGGAAAAGGACCTTTCATCTCAAGAGAATTAGGGTATTTCTTATCCATATTGATTTGACTTTTCTCGATTAATTTATCGATTTCTTAAGCTGATTTTAGGAACTACTAAGCAGCAAGATCTTTTCGTTGCTCTGGTATAAATTCTTCTTCTTTCTTATTGAAAAAGCCATACATTGAAGATGGCTAGGAGATTGAATTTGAAGATAAATCCCAGCGAGGACGAGAAGACATTATTAAATCTATTAGAAAAATGAAAAATCTAAGAATAAATAACTTTCGTAATATTATCTAAAACATTATCTTCTCATGTCCATTTCCTTTTTTCAAAAGAGTTGATCTAAATTTCTTACCTTTTTTGAGTGCATCAACTTTTTAGAAATGTGCTCTGGAATCGCTTGTGCGCTCTGTAGAGAACGAACTCAATTCTTAAGAAAGTTAATTCCCATCTGGTTGATCTTTAACCTGCATAACTTCACTGTTATCGTTGTTCTCATTTTCAAAAAAATGCCTCTATTTCTCATCAGTCCCAACCATCGCTTGAAGAGGGCTAGGTGTCCATTTCGCACTAGATATCGGTTCGCCTGTTGTTGTCGTTCTTAGACTTCTCCCTAGCATCTTAGGAGTCGCTTTCAAGGACGTTTTAGAATTCTGAGAGGAAGCAAATTATTAAGAAATATTTGAGAGTTGCTATTAGAATTGTGCTGAATATAACTATTATGCGTTTTGTTTCTACTAAGAGCTCTACAGTCTTTGCGTTGAAGAAACTTAGACATGAAGCGATTTAGCTTGATTTGTTCTTGCAACTTGCCTGGAGCTTAATGCTTGCCACATGTGTTGATTCTAAATTACGTTTGAAGTTATATGCACTGACGAAGGACTGATTTGTCTGCTCGGTTAGTTACTGTTGAATGCAGAAGCTATTCTTTTAATTTTTGGAGCAGCGACTGAGTAGTCTTTGAGTAACTAATCGGTTAGCGATTTAATTTATTATTACTTTTATTGAGGGGTGCTTGTCCCTGATTATTAGACATTCGAATGAGTGCTACTGCTTTTTTTATGAGAAGGCAAAAATGGCTAAGAGACAGGTTTTTCTTATTAAAATTATGCAGAATAGTTATTTTGCAGAACGGTGCTTGAAATAACAAGTCTTCGAGGTGATACAAATACGCCTTTCAGCGATGATTCACTTTCAAATATCCCTTCACTTTTCTTCTTTCCATCACTTTCACTCTGCAGCACTTTCTCCTGCACCAGTGGTTTGCCTTCCTATCCAAAGAGTGCTTGTCCCTTTCGATTCTTGAACAATTGAATTCTCTCTATCAAAAGATGTTTCTAAGTGTGAATGTTCTTCTAATGATCAGCTAATTCAAGCGTTGATTTGATCTCTTCTTCTTTTTTAGTCGACACATATCTCTCCATGAAACTCTCATTTGTGTGCGGCAGAGTCATGCTGAATTCAGAGAAATTATTGTTACTGAGATCTTCTTTGTAGAATTCCTCGCCATCGATGAACGATTTGGATTTAGAATTCCCTCTTTCTACTCGTTCCTTGTCGTCGAGGATGCTGTCTTGTCGCCTTGCAGATAACGGACTGGTTTTTTCAGAACCATCTTACTAAAAAAATCCCAACCCCGAAGCAAATTATGATTTTCTTTTCATCGATGATAGCACCCTCTATGGTGAGTTTAACTGCATTGGCGATGAAGTCCCCGCGACTGCAGGCTACGGGGAATTTCCCATCATTCGCTAGGACATATTCATAGAATCATTGTTATTCTAAGGGAAACTCTTTCTGGTTTCCAACTATTGCATGGACAAATTGGAAATATCATTCTAAGGCGTGCCAGGTGGATTGGAATAAATGATGCTATTAGCCCTCTGGAAAATGTTACTGCCCGGTTGATTCGAATTTATGACATTATGAAACTGCTTTTGCTTTTTCTTTTCTGCAACCATCATTTCCATGATCTTCTAGTTCCACTGCACTGGTTAAATACCTTGAAACTGCTAGTTCCCCATGGATGAATCTAACTCCTCAGAACTCGTGTTGAGTTGAATCCCTTACTTAGCTAACGCGTCTTGCTGTTTTTTGTAGATTTTTTCAAATTTCGCAAAGAGAATCTATTTCTGCTGGGCGTTCAGCAATTTATCAGATTAAATTCGAATGGAGAATTGCTAAAGCGAGAAGGATTCTTTTGATTTATGCTGGACTTCGAACATCGCTTTGACAAGCTTTAGTTCACAGAAATAGAGAAGCTGAATCATTTTTAACTTTTTATACGGTGTCGAGAAAAATCGCTCTTAGAAAATATCCATTGATAGCAATTTGGCGATGACTTTAATAGCCTTGCGGAAGATGACGGCACTGCCTTTGAAGTCCTTCTAATACCCTCGACTGAAGGCTGCTATGATCAAAACAGGTTCGACTAGAATCCAGCTGATATTTGGAAATGACATTAATTCTTTGAGAATCTCTAAGTTACTCTCAAACAGTTGTAGAATTTGTGACACACTTTAGATTCGACTCAGGATACGCATTTCAAACAGCATCATGACTAATTGGATAGATCGCAGCTCAATTCTGACTTAATCAGTGTATTCCCTATCGTAAATGGCCTGTCTGTCCTTTTCACTTAGTTTCTTAAGAATTTTATCTAATCGATGTAAATACGCTTGTTCTTTAGCGATTTCAGGTTTTACACTGATTTTCATCGAATCTGCGTTGAAATCAGTGTACTTCTTCCCCATCAATAAATGAATCTCTATGTACTCAATCGCAAACAGCCCTTTGATATTCTCCCATTTTTTCGATATGTCTGCATTCTCGAGGCTTGGATACTCTTGTAGAAATTCTTTTCTCTTTTCGATCAGTAGCTCCTTCGAAGATATGTCTCTGAAATAAAAGTTGAACTCCATCAAACTTCGAAGTCGATTCAAAGAGACAACACTGACTTCATGAATTTTTCCATAAAACTTCACGTTCTTATTGGAAGACTCAAGCATCGAAAGGACTGGATGGGAGAGTGCTCTCTGTTGGTATTAACCCCTTTTTAGTGTTTTCTTTTCTCTTTCGTATGAATTGAATATATTTTGTATTATAATTTTCAAAATGCCCCACTGGCTTAAAGCAAGAGCCAGAGCAAGAAGCGATTCAAGAAAATTCATACTTAATTAGCAAACATGCTAACAATTTTACATAATTAGTCTAATTAAATTAAACAGAGACAAAACGATGCTCTTTTTCATATTCTTGAAATCAAAGAAAGGTTTACATTAATAATTGTTGTTCCCCTTTCTTGTTTCTCTTTCTCTTTTATTTTCATTTTAATTATTTTTGCTAATGTAAGCTAAGTTTGATATACATTTATTTCTTTTCCCTCAAGTTATTTAAAAAATAAATTTACATTCATACAACAACTTGAGATCAATTCTTTCTTTGTTCAAGAAAAAAGCGTTTGAGGATAGCAGAGTGACTTGGAAAGAACATATGCTATATCTGGTAAGGATTTAAGGAATGACACAGCTGACGGATCAAGCTAGTTATCTGATGACAGTGGTTATAGATCAACTGTTTCTTACTTTTTAGGTTAGAAATCATAAAGAGATAGATGTCCTGAAGGATTATTGCTGGAAAGTTAATTTTCATTCTTATTTCCTTGATTATTGCTATTAAGGTTATCTTCTTTTTGATGTGATTCTTAAGGAGTGTCTTCGAACCAATCTAAGAACTAAGCAGCAGGTTTTTAAGGTTAAACTTAAATAGTATTTTGTTTGCTAGGAGGAGCATCAAATATATCAAAGTCATCATCTACAGGGTTATTGGTGTTCTTAATTTGTGATTAAATCTAAGACTATTGCTGCTGTTACTATGGTTATTGTTGCTTCTCTTCCTGCTGTGGCGATGCCATTTCTGCATCTTAGAAATCATCAAAATCTTCCTCTGAGTCTTATTTTTCAAGTACCTTATTTTCTTATTTCTTGACATCTTCCTAAACTGATTATTTCTTATCTTTTTCATCGATTTCTTGCTGTTTCAGCACTTATTCTTATTGCTATTACTCTATTTATCGACTCTATTCTTGCTTCTTTCTCTCAAGATCTTACTATTATTATTGTTTTTCTTTTTATTATCTCTTCAATTCTTCTTATTCAGCTAACATTTTCTGTTTATTGTCTTCTTCAACTTATTTCTTCTTCTTCTCTGCTTATTGCTGTTATGCTGAAATCTATTCTTTATTCATAATCTTCTTGTCTTCCAAACTATTCTTATTCATTTCTTGCTTCGACTCTTATGAACCAGATTAGCTTGCACTCTTATCTTATTTTTTCTCTATTTCTGGTTCTATTTCTATTGGCTAGTTCTTAGATTGACTTGGAAAGATCTCAGATTAATCTTCTACAGTGCTGGATTAACGGGGAACTGTACTATTAGCACTGGAAGATATGTTCTTAAGAGATGGTAGAATATATTCTTATTCTTCAACTTAAGAAGTCTTCTCAGCTTCCTCCTTGATTCGAAGACTCTTTAACAAACTTCACACGAAAAATATTAGAATATCAATCATTCTCAATAATAGCCATTAACCCTCAATTAACATTATAATTACTTGCTCTTGGAACTCGAATCTCTCCAAATAGCAGAATTACTCTTTAACACAGAGAGCTAGCTTCCTTTCATCGGCTCGCCAATGATTTCTAGTTTTTGCAGGAAAGAAAAAAAACACAATGAAAAATAATTATCCTGTGAAAGTCTTCAAATATATGCATAGTTAATATTGTGTTATTCTTACTTTTTTCGTGCTTGATAAACGTCTTGGCGATGGTCTTTTATTTTTCTTTGAAAAGCTCTGCAATGATTTTGAGATTCTCATTGCCAGCAGATCTTAGAGAAAGCTCATCGTATTTATTAGACATCCTGATTAATTTAAAATGAATGATTAGACAAAAACAGGCAAATCAATAAATCCATCAAAGGAGTAACAAATATAAATTTAATCAATCAAGGGGTTTCATTTTTCGATTTCTTGAAAAAATAATACCAGTTTCTAGTTCAGCCCAAACTACTTAAAGGATATTAAAAGCAATGGGAATAGTTTAGCTAAGATTATTTATTCATTTCAACCCAAATAACAGCTGTATTTTTGATTTTCTTCGCTAAAAATATTTGTTTTTTGTCATTTTTTTCTAAACTATTTTTTTCAATAATAGTAATGCTATTTTTCCTAAATATCTCTTGAAATATTTTACCAACGCTCTGCATCTCCATCGAAGTTAGATCTTTCAATTTCCTTGTTATCTAGATTGCTATTTCCAATCCCAAACATTCCACTAATCGACTCGCCTAGTTTATTACACAAATAATTCGTGTAATCAACTTCTCTCCCTGATAAGCTCTAATATTCAAAAAATGAAAAACAATCAAGTTTTTGAAGTGAAATTTCTCAAGAAATGTTTCAAACATAAATTGACTATCTTACGAAATCTACTTCTTGTGCTGGGAACTTATAACTCAGCTTGGAGACAGCTGGTATTTCAACTACAACAGGAGGAACCATCGGAGTAGCCTTAGTTTCTGTTTCTTCGAAATCTCCGAATTCATCTTCATCTGCATCTTTCTTCTCAATCACTTTAGCATCTTCACTTGATTTCACTTCAACTTTCTAAATGGATTATTTCTCTTATCCTGTAACTTATGTTGGAACAGCATCTACATCTGCATCCTCAAAATCACCAAATCCATCTTCATCATCATTTTCTGGTTTATCTTCTACCACTTCAACCTTCTTTTCTTCCTCCTCCTTCTAATTTTCTCCAACAACAACTTCCTTTATCTAAACCTTAGGTGTTTCTTCGAAATCCCCAAAGCCATCATCATCGTCTTCTCCATCATTCTTCTTTCCATGCTGTTCATGATCTTTTTCCTAATTTTCTTTGCTTATTTCTTTAATCTCTGCAACATTATGCCCTTTTGGTGTTTCCTCGAATTCCCCAAAATCATCACTCCCATTTAGGTTTTCCTCATGAACATGAGAATGCTACAAATCATCTTCTTTGACTCTTTCCTCCTGAATAAACTCATCTTATTGTATCTCTTATCCAGTCTGTTTAACTTCATCTTTCTTTTCATGATTTTGATTATCTTCAAATTCTCCAAAATCATCTCCATCTGAAACTCTATCAGCTTGATGAGCATTCTAACCTTATTCAATCTCCTCATGCTTTGCTGTTTGCTTTTCAGTGATTACTCTTTCCTCCTCCTAGACAGGAATAGCTATTTCTTCAAATTCTCCAAATAGATTCTCAGCACTTTTTTCTTTTTCTTTCTTTTTCTCTTCATGTTCAACACCAAAATCCTCACTATCCTCATTAACCTTTTCACCATCATTTTCATCTAACTCAAAATTATTGCCTTATTTCTCTTAGTATTCTTTTGGAGTTTATATTTCCTCATTCTTCTCTAAATCTACTTAAACAAAATTACTAAATTCCTCCTTAGCAATCACTTTTTCTTCTCCATTTTCTCCTCTTTTATCCTCTGACAACACAATCTCATTATTCTTTTCCTCTTTTCCTTCGTTTTTCACAACATCCTTGTTAATTTACTAATCTACCTCCACTATTTCTTCAAATACCCCAATCTGCTAATTATCTTAATCTTCAGATTGCTTATTCATATTCAACCCATCATTCTTATCTTCCTATCCAAACAAATCCTCATCATCGATCACATTATCGTTGTTTGTTTTTATTATTTGATTCGCAGTTTCTTCCTTTGTATGGTCTATCTCAATCTGATCATGAGCAGTTTGATTATTCTTTTGATCTACACCGTGATTATCAGAAACTGTAAAATCTCCAAATAGATCTTCATCTTCTGCTCCTCTCAATGCAGCTGTAACTACTTCCACCTTAGGTATCTCCGAAGCCTCTACCTCTTTCTTCTCCGAAGTCTTCTCATCAGTTGAAATCATGTTAATCTTATTGTGATCTTCCTAACCATCCTGTTGCTGATGTACTTCCTACTTAAAATCCCCAAACAAATCTTCATGATCTTCCCCATTTTGATTAATTTCTTGGGTTTATTGTATCTCTGTAACTTATTCTGGTACAATAACCTGTATTTCATTCTTAACAATATTGCTACACTCCTGATTGATTTCACATTCCTCTTTATTCACTTCAGCTGGTACTACAATATTATTTTCAACTATTTCTTTAGTCTATATAATTTCTTCTAAATCTACTTCTTTTTCGATTTCTGCCTATTTATTTGTTTATTCTTCATCTTAAATCTAATGATTTGACTCCTGTTCTCCAGTAATTACCTAAATTTCTTCATTCTCTTCTTGATTAACCTACTATTGTGTAGTTATATCCTCAATGATAACTTCTTCACTTTACACTTACTGACCTTCTTTGCTGCCTTCAACTTCATTCTTCTCTTCTTGTTTTTCTTTGAATTGACTCTAGTCTTATTCTTTATCATACTCTACTCCTGATTGCAATTCTCCTTCATTTATATCCACTTCAACATTAACAACATTCTATTGCTAATGCTATGTTTGATCAGCTATTTAGATTTCATTCGTTTCTGCAAATAAATCTACAGGTTCATCATGCTGTGAGGATACTATCCTGTTCTAACCAGAAACATCTTGTCCTTATTCGTCTTTTTGTTAGTGTTCCTCAGTTACTGCTACTCCTTCTGCTACTGCCTCTTCAACTTGATCACTCTCTGAAACATCCTTCTTATGAATATCATTTTGTATATTTTCAGACTCCCCAAAAAGATCTTCTTAATTATCAGCCTTATCATATTTTTAATCGCTCTCCTTATTACATTCCTCTCCATTTTTATCAGCTTACTATTATTCCTTAGCTTAATTTGATTATGCTTCATCCTACAACTTCATCATATCTTCTAATTATGGAGATGAAATATGAGTAATTGCTTGATTTTAAGCATCTGTAGCATCTACTGCTTCATTTTTTGTTTCTAAATCAATTAAATTGTTTTTTCCTTAATCTTCTTAACCATCGATCTACATCTCTCCATCCTTTTCTTCAGCATCCTTCTTCTAATCTCCCGAATCGTTAGTTTCATGTTTTTACTATTCAAGATTGTTATTATCTTATTTTTCTTCCTTATTCGTTGTATCTTCAATATCTTCCTTTTATTCTGGTTAACTACTATCTTCTCCTTATTCTTTTTACTAAGAAACAGTCAACTCCCCAAATAAATCTTCTTCGACTGCTTTATCTTGAGATTACACAGGATTAACATTGTCACTTAATCTAACCTAGTTTATAACCTCTTCTGACTATCTGTGTTCCTTATCTTCTTCATTTAATAAATCTGTTACTTCACCTTGTTTCTCTTCTACTTGATGTTCCCCTCCTTCCACAGGTTGTTATGCCTCGTTAGTTTCAACAGTATGTTTGTTTTCCATAAAATCATCTCCAAATAGATCTACATCTACATTCTTTCTTTTATCCTCAACCTATTCTTATTGTAACTCTTGCTATTCATTCTTTTCAGGAGAATCTACTTATCCTTATTCTTCCTTTTTCTCTTCCTCAATCAAATCGATCGGAGCACTCTAGTTATTGACAATTGTTCCTTCTTCTTAGTTGCTATTTTATGTTTATTTTTCTTCTATTTTTTCATCAACTTAATGACTCAAATTACTCACTTCTTGTAAATTGCTTTCTCCATTGAAATCACTAAAAAGATCATCATCTTAGCTTTGAATCCCTCCTTAATTATTCGTCTCCTTTTCATCAAATTATTTTGTATTTTCAACACTTAAAACATCACGATCTCCTTCATTTCTTTCAACATTTTCATTCTCACTCTTTTCAACTTCCTGTTAAATTCCATCCAAGCTTAAAGCTTCCTTATTATTCTCATTTTTCTATTCATTATTTTTCTCTTAAACTACCTCAACAACCTCCTCTTGTTCTTCATTTTTCTCTAATAAATTAATACCCTTTTCATCTATCTTATTTTCAATTATCTTCTGATCTACATTAAATTCTCCAAACAGATCTTCTTCTATCTCATTCTTAATAATCCCTTCTTTATTATCACTACCAATTTCCACGTGTTATATTTTATCATTTCCAATATCTTTTCCAGTATCTTGAATCTGCATATCATGATGACTATTTAAACCATTATTTCTATTTCCATCTTCTTTTGTTTTACTATCTTATGCAAAATCACCAAATAAATCCTCAACATCTTTCTAATTAGCACCTAATTAAGCAGCACCTAACTCACTCTTAACATTTCCTATATTCATTTATCCATTACCATTGCCCTCTGGCTTATTTACATCAATCTATCCAACGATATTTTCTTGATTCTCATGCTCTTATCTATTATTTATTTCCTCTACTTATTGCGTACATTCTTCAACATTTTTAGTATTATTATCCTCCTCAATCTTATTAAAATCTCCAAATAAATCTTCATGCTCTATTTTCTTTTCTTCTGTATTCTCAACAGTATGCTTAGCAGTATCTACTATTTATGCTGGAGTACTTGTATCAAAGTCTCCAAACAAATCTTCTTCATCTTAATTTACCTGTTATTATGTAGATGTCTATTATTATTCATTCTGTTACATCTGCAGGTCGTGATTATTCAATAAATCATGTTGCTATTTCTCTTCATCAACTTTATCTACAACTTTTTCCTCTTCCTCATTCTTTTTACTATCCCTATTCTAGTCTACATCATCTAATTCACTCTTTCCGTTCTCATCTCCTTGCTTGTTTGCAGTTTCCTCAAAGTCTCCAAACAAATCCTCTTCGTCTCCTTAACCTGCAGCTGTTACCTATTCCTTCTTTTCCTACTCCTATTATTATGATCCAGACATGATTTCCGTATTATGAACATGATCCCCTCCATTATTATTCTCTGCTATCACTGGTACTTATTACTATTACATTTAACTTACTTCAAAGTCTCCGAACAAATCTTCTTCTTCTTAGACTGTTTAACTATTCTATTTTTGCTCTTCACTCATTTACCAACAAAATCTCAGAGATTCTAGTATGAACAATATTTTCTGTCTTTGATAAGGTTTTCCTTTAAATTTTTATATCCTATCTTAAGCAAGCAAGGAGCGAATTTGCGATTAACTTCTTTATGAAATCATTATTGTGTGTATTATCCATATGGGATATTCAAATTATCATTCCACATTATGTACCTACAATTAAGTCTAAGCTTTTTTTATTCATTTTTTCATAATCTTTCAGAAAACATGAAAGTACAAGAATTTACATTGTAATTATCATAAAAAATAGCAATGATAAACACATAAGATAAGCGCTTCCAGGAAAAAGAAATAGCTATGTCGATGCAATGCAAATAAATGTCGAAGAAATAATATAAATAATATATTATTTTTTTTACTAACTTAACTGGATTAACACAAAGATAAATCCAAAAGCATGCGAATTCAGCAAAGAATAAGACAAAAAGGATCAGGGATTAAACTAACAGAAGATTCTCAAAAAAATAAGAGTAATTAAAGGATAAATTAAAGTGGAGAGTTGATTTAAAAAACAATGCCAGATTGTGATGTGATATGAAAGAGAAAGAAACTCTTATAGTGACATGCAAAGGAGAGTTTATTCTTGGCTAATTATTTGTTTAATTAAAAAAACAACTAACATTCATAAAAGAGAGAGATAGGTATATCAAAGGAGAGAGTAGTCGGAAAGAAAGAGAGAAGTAGTATTGAAGAAGTTTTAGAGTACAAATAGCAAAAAGCAAGATGAAAATCCTAGCATAATTCAAGTTACTTCCTAATTATGTCGATTTCTGCCTACCTGAGTTGAAATCCCTGCTTTACATGTATGGCCTGGATTGGAGAGAAGTTTTCAAGCACGAATTCACCAGCAAAGAAGAAGGAGAAGAATTAGAAATCACTCCTCTTGAATACACTATCCCTGAATCCACCCCTCATTATTCATACATGCACTACAGCCAGCCAAATAACAAGAATAAACTAATTCTACCTGGCAATCCTGCTGATATCCGCTATTCAAGTTTCCGAAGATTTCCATTCATCTACTTAGAGTTTCCCAACATCGAAGTTGCTAAATAAGTAATCCAAAGATCAATTCTCTTAGACGTCTTCATCCATCCTATCTCAGAAGGTCACGACTACGAAGAAATCATTGAAAACACTGACTAACCTCAGTTACTGAAGTTCAACGAAGAAGGCTAGAAGTTCCTTTTTGAAGTCGATCCTTACAATTCTCATCTCTCCTACAAAGAAGTCATCGATAGAATCGAGATTCTCACTGAAAAGCTTCACATGAAAGGCACAATTGATCTGAAAAAACCCTAAATCAAATATTGGATCATGGAAAGACATATTGATCCATACACGCAGCACACTGACAGTTCAATTACAACTACTCTGTTAGATGTAAAAAAAATCAACAAATAAAAATGTTTCCTGTATTTTTATATTTGATGACACACCTTATTTGGTTTGATTTAGATATTCTTCGGCGCTGAAATAGCTAGATCGAAATCATGCACCAGGGTCGCCTCAAAAGACAACTACGTGAATCTATATGATCTTAAAAATAGAGTCTATCTTGGACCAACTTCAACTGACCACGCGCTGTCATTTATGATGTGCAATCAAGGAGCTGCAAATTCTGAAAGCATGATTTTAGATCCATTTGTTGGAAGTGGTTCGTTGCTAATTCCACCTTCGCATTATAATGCACTTTGCTTTGGAGGTGACTTAGATCCTCGAGTTCTTCATGGTTTAGGTGTTGGACGCATCAACAAGAAGTCGAAGTTTTATTTGCCAAACGCAGAATATTGCAACACAATGATGCCTAAAATTATGCTTAACTTTGAATAATATAATTTACCTAAACCGATGATAATCAGAATGGATTGCATCAACACGAATTTAAGAGCTGCAGAAGTATTTGATGCTATTATCTGCGATCCACCTTATGGGTTCAGAGCCATGACAAAAACTGCGGGGAAGAAAGATAAAAAGATAAGAGTCAAAAAGGTTAAAGATGAAGGGGAGTTGTAAGGGGAGAGTAAAGATAATGAAGATGAAAAAGACACGGAGGAGGAAAGGAAAGATGAAGAAGCAGAATAATAGGAAGAAGAAGGAAAACAGGAGACAAAGGATCAAGAAAAGAAAACAATTGCTGATTAGGAACCTAAAGAAATAGATCCTATTGTTTAAATGAATGAATCAGATTAACAATAACCGACTAAACCTGATGAACATCTTAATCCTAGCTTCCCTCAAATGATATCTGTATCAGTTGACTCCATCGTAAGTGGTCTGGTTGGACTTGGTAGTAGAATCTTAGTTCCAGGTGGCAGATTAGTCTTCTTGTACCCAATCGAGAGGGAAGTCTACAACGAATCCACTATATCCCATTTGAAATATCCTAATTTTACATTAGTTGACTACTCTGAGAATGCTCTCAGTGAGAAAAAAAGTAGAATACTTGTTACTCTACAAAAGAATCTGTCTAACGAAGAGTTTGCTAAGCTAGAAAAGAAAAAACAAGAAGAATTGGAAAAGGAGATTGCTGAGAAAGAATAAATGGAAGGAGGTAATAGTGCAAAGGAGAGCAACTCGATTATCAATCCTTAAAGTGATAAAGATGTTTGAGAAAATAGAGCTGAAAAATAAGTGAGTTAAAATAAATAGTTGACTAAATCAAACGTAGAATAAGTATTTTTAACTTACAAATGCGAACGAACTTCAAACACACATAAGCTGTTTGTAATCTTTTTCAAAGCAACTTTAATTCTCATTGTAAATATTGTATGCGTTGGTGTTTGTTTGCACTTCAAATCTGAAAAGGAAATGCACTTATTTATCTCGGCATAAAAACTGTTTTTTAAATATTTTGAATGTTAAGAAGTTGTTTTTGTTTGAGCATGATTGTTGATGGGAGGGGCACGCAGTGTGTTTTGAGAGGATTGATAAAGAAGGATAAGGAAATTATAAAAACAGAAAAATAATTAATTAAATTATTCGAAACAAATAATAGCTTAAATGGATGTTTTGAAGATATCTTTGCGAGATTCACAACAGTTACTTCTTAAATTAGTGTCTGCACCTGATTCTGGTTAAGATTGGTCAAGGTAGCTAAGTGAAATATTGAGTAATTCCTGTTTGTTAATAGACTAGCTGTTAAACAAAAAATGTTAAGGCTTAGAAGGGCTACTCAACATGGAATTATTGAATATTCTAACCGAGGAGACATTCCATTCCATGGATGCCCCATATTGTTAGTTATTACTATTTTTTGAGAAAATACTCTTTGCTGCTGATATCCCTTAACTCTACTCTCCATTAGCTGCAATTCTACCTTTGCTTGCTATTCTCGCAAAGACTTTTAATGTCAATTTACTTCTGGCTATGTCTCTCTTCCTTCAATAATTCTCTGTTAGATATGCAAATCAACTCATAAGAGACGTAGATGTTTCTCAGATTGTTAAGCTTCTCAATGAAAAAATTACACTTTAATATGATGCAATCTTCAAAAAAGAACGGTGTGCTTCTGAGAAAGTGTAAAGTAATGAACTCAAAACCAAGAATAATAGCTTATTTGAGTAATTAATTCGTTAAAATGCATAACTTCCAAAATATTTAGCTTATTCGTGAGACATGAATAATGACTAGTTTTTATTACTGTAAATGCAACTTGTTTTAACTTTAGAATAATGTATATTTATTTAGCAAAACACAAAACAAATCAATTTTAAATCAGATTAATTAGGGAGAGATGATGACATTTTTGTAATAAAAATAATCAGAATTATTGTTTGCACTTGAGCATTCAACTTTTACTTAAAATATGAATCCCTTATTAAAGTTAAGTTGCAGGATGCAACAACAACAAAAATTGTTCTCATATTTTACATTATCGATACGTAGATTCGTTTTACGCATCAATAAGATATGGATACTTTGACGTCATCAGATTTAAGATTTCAATAGTATCTGAAAATCAACGAATCTCAACACAAACAATTATCAGGAAATTAAAAAATTGTTTGTTTGGAATCTCACTACAATTTAGGCAGAATAAATAGAGTAAACGAGCAAACAGTCATCAGAAAAAACCACATACATTGATAGAAACCCTCAATCTGAATGAGTCAAATCGACAAATTCGTCACAATGGTGAACAAATATGGTACAAAGAGTTTTGATTCTGAAAAAAATATGTAAACTTTTTGATGTTGTAAATTCCAAGAGGGTCGTGATAAGCTGACAAAGGTGATAGTCTATGGTGGAAGATTCTTGAACAGTGTAAAAGTTCTGTAGAAATTTCAAGATAAACTCTAGAAGATTTCACGTCTTGCAGGTAAATCCATTTGCAAAATGGAAGAAGAAAAGCACAAATTCAAAAGATTATCCTATTTCTTGTTATGAACAATCATAGATGTATTAACATTTATTAATTGCACCCAACAATACTTTTTGTTCCACGCAGAGGCTTCATCAGATACCCGTAGATACTGCAGACTACTCAAAAGCATATCAGAAGCGCATGGAATGCATCGATTGTTTCTTATGCAATCCACCGAAACAGTTAAAGTCGATGAATTCAATAGACTATTGTCAGTCATAATCCGAGCAGCATACTGTCTCTACTATCTCTACGATAATATTTACATCTTGTAGAAATGCAGATTCTTGAGGAGCACCTCATCCGATAAAGGTGCATTCTAAAAAGCTATGAACTTCTGGTTTATTGGGCTAACATTCAGAGCAATCTTGCAGATACGAAATCTTCTTCGGTTGCACTATTAAGACATCTAAATAAGATAGAAACTCATTTACCTCTAAAGTGAACAAGAAAGTCTCCAAGCTCATGAGGAAATTAGACGCATTAGCAATGAGAAATTCTAAAGTATCCTGCAGATGTTAAGGACTTTTGGTGATATTCTCCCAAGTTTCAAAGGGTCAGAACTTGCAGTGAAAATATTTAAAATCGAAGTGAAGGATTCTTTTGCGTGGTTTGGTGGGTTAGCTTCTGCGGTTGTTGCATGCTATCAGTTATATTGAAAGATTGTAGTATTTTTATCATATGGTGATTTTTGTTTTATTCAATAAAAAAATGAGAAAATAGTTCTAAATTATTAGATAAAAAAGTAAGAGAAATAAGTAGTAGAAACTAATTCTTTTTATGTTCTCCCTTAAAGTCCCAAGTTTAAAACCCCTTTCCCAAGAGCCAGTTACAATAGTATTTCTTTCTAACCCCTCAATAAGAATGGAATAGGATCACAAGTTTGCATTTTATTTTAAGTATTTGTGAGCAACAAAATAAGCAAAAAAGTGAAATCTTTAATCAAAGTTATTTCATTTTGCCACAGAGTATCAAAGGATGTCTATTTTCTTGACAATTGAGGGTCTGAATTCTGTCATGTACTCATCTGGGAATTTGCTACGTGATAGAAAGGCATAGATATCTAGAAGCATTTCTTTAAGTTGTTTCTGTACAAAAAAAACAAACCAGTTAAAGTTGTACAAATTAAAACCTAAAAAATTATCAAATAAACGAAGCCATGCAGTTCGACAAAATGTTTACAATATTTTTCGACTTGACTCCAAAATTCTTAGCTAACACTTTGAGTTATTCCTCATCTA
>Ga0302271_10001135_pt1 | contig 26057 bp, 19 predicted proteins | sample III_Bog_N1_1_FD_198767 | JGI IMG/M metagenome (GOLD analysis project Ga0302271, IMG submission 198767) | Peat permafrost microbial communities from Stordalen Mire near Abisko, Sweden - III_Bog_N1_1 | ecosystem: Environmental > Terrestrial > Soil > Wetlands > Peat | place: Sweden: Abisko... | reverse complement strand
TGTTGACTGAATTCTTTGTTGACTTTCACACTCCATTGACGACTGAGTTCAAATTTCTAAGCAGTGTGGTGGAAGTCCGAAGTGTGGATGATTGTCCCGGTAAGCAAGTTAATTTCTTTCTCCTCTGATGGAAAAAATAAGAGACATCTTAATAAGGAAGAAAATTACAACCCCTTTATTAATAATATTTTACCTAGCTCTGAAATCGATTTCTTGAGACTCTCTTGTAGAAAATCCAGTTGAAAATCCTTAAGGAAATCAAAATGTTTGCTCATGTCAGTTGCTAAAATATTGTTAATGACATATTTTCTGATTTCTTAGACTTTCTAAATCGTTAATTTTTTGAAAATATTAGCTGAAGTTTATCGCAATAATTTAAAAGTTGTAGCAATATGATGCTACTCAAGCACACTTTGATCATGGTATCTTATTGCAAGTTTAGACATAGTATTAACTTCAAATGCGTTTGTGCGTGCCCTATGAGAAGCATCATGACAGAGACCACTGAAAACAAGACTAAACTCTTATGTTTTATTCAGGTATTTATTTGCACTAAGTTGAAAAGTTTTGAAATCAATAAAATGAGTCTAAAAATGAAATCGAAATTACTCTGTCTTGCAGCCTATCATGTAGCATCCATGCATGACCATTATGGCATGATCAAAGTTATGAAAAGGATTATCTCGTTTGTTGTATTTCTCTCGCATGCGATAGAGAAAACAAATGAATTCTTCGATTGGAATCGAAAATGCTTCAAAGTAATTCTACTTCTGCATCAATGTCCAAACTACTTTTAACTTCGTTTGTTCACTGTATTTCCAGACATTAATAGCAAAACTATCTAATTCACCTGACAGAGATTCTTCCATTTTAAATTCTTCTGGTTTGAGTTGCTAGTCAGTTTTATTACTACTATCGTTCTTTTCAGTTACTTTTCGCACCACAAATAACTTATTTAGATAACTGCCTCCTTTGACTTCAGTGTTTCTAGGTGAAAAAAGTAAAAATGTTTATGACAGAAAAACAGGAAGTTATTTTCTCGTTTTGTTATTTTCAAAAACAGCTTACACTTCAGCAATACAGCGGATATTTCTTCGTTGCACTTGAGAAGAAGGTGAGTTTAGTTTTTTAAAGTAAAGTAGTTTTTACTCTTCGTTTACCTTGTGCTACTCTATTTATGACAGAAATTCAACGACTGTAGTGTTTTTAGCATCGTTGTCATGTAAAATAATCTACAAATCAGCATTGAAACAGCATTTAACCAAAGTTAAGAGTTGAAAATCGTTTATTATCACTAATTATTAAAATCTAAAGATAAAAAAGGAAGAAATAATAGTATTTTAATACATTTTTCGATTCGCTGGCTGTGAAATATGCTAATTTATTCTTTATTTTATGATTATTAGTCTTCTAGCTTGAATGAAAAATCGGAGATTAACATTTCTCTCTTTCAATTTCTCCCTCTTCTTCTTTAGATGGATCAACAAGATTAAGCTTTACAGTTTTAATTTTCCCTTTAACTCCTGGCTCAGCAGCAATCTAATATTACAGGATTTCCTTGCCTTCTACTTCCTCTGCAGATTAGTCATTTTTATGAATAGAATACTGCTTTTATATGAGACTCTCTTTGATTGCTTGCAGAATAATTTCATTATCTTTGAAAATCATGGAGAAATGCAATCCCTGAAGATTCTCTGGAAGTATCATTTTGCTTTGTTTTCTCAGTTTCTGAGAAGGCGCTCTATTCAGGAATGACAATGCTCCAGTTTTGTTGAATTCAAAGAAAAGAACTTAATTGAATCCAAGAGACATCTTCCAATCTGTGAAACGATCAAGTAATCGATTTATGACATGACGATGCTTGTGATAGGTCTAAGTTGCGACCTTGAGAATAACAAAAAGAGAAAATGGGTTAATGAATTGAGAGATTGTGAGCAGCATAATAGATAGTACATTTTCAAAGTGTTTGTAGTAAATAGAGCGTATTAGATGCTATTTATTGAGAAAAGAATAAAACTTAAAGTCCGTGTTGTAGATGGAGAAATCATAAGATATTTTGATTTCTTCCTCTTCAGCGTCATTTCCGTTTAAAATTTCTGATATTATCTGTCGGCGATCTTCATCTATTTCCTTTATTTAAATTACAACAAAATTATAGATTTCAGTATAGTTTCACATTTTCATATCCTCCTCTCTTTCATCTATCTGACCATGTTTTCATAGAGAAAGAGTTATGTCTCAAAAAGATCAAAAAAGCTGTCTTGGAACTTGGAGATAAGTAACAAATGCTGAAGTTGCAGATAATCTTCAACGATTTAAAATAATCCCAAGATGAACTTATTCCTACAAAATCAAACAAATTGTCCTTGTGTGTTATACACTAATTTTGAAGAATCTAAATAATTATTTCAATACCTGTCTGTGATTTTTTGAGTTAAAAGCGTAATAATGAGCTATGAGATCCTTTCTAAGATCTTCTAAAATTTCTCACCGTGTAGATTCCTATTTTTCCAAATAATTCTCGTTATTTCTTTTAAACATCCTATTCTGTCTGAAAGCTAACAATTTACTCAAATAAGAATTCATTAAATTCCTTCGTCTCCTTCTCCATCAGAAAGAACACTAAGAAAGTGTTTCCATCAACAAATTTCTTCATAAAATATGCAGGTGATGATATTTCTCCAATAATGCAATCATGTATTAACTCCATCTCTTAACTTCCTAGTAAATACAGTCGATCTTTCTCAAATATCGACAGATTCTTGACTCTCACATCTTCACGAATATCCTTTGATTTTAACAAAAAAGAGCAAGAATTTCTTTAAAAGTCAATATCTTTTGAGAAATATTGAGTTGAATACCCCGCTAGCAATGGTTATGGAATGTGAACGGAAGAGCGAAATAGTTGTGGCATCTATTTTTGTTACTTCAAAGTCACTTATTTTAAACATCGCTTTCAAGATCACTTTCAGGAAACTCACCAATGAATATAAATGAAACTCTTAAGCACTTGGAATCATCAAACTTTTAGAAATATCGATAGCAGCTCGCTTTAACTCTTTATATTTATTCGTTACAGACAATACTACACTCTGCTAGATATCCTCAACTCTTTTCCTATTGATAAAGTTAATAAAATTTGCATTGATCAAAATAATCTATTTCTTTTCATTTTTTCATTTTACTTATCTTGGCATAGGAAATTAAGAATATAATTCTAAGGATAAGATTCAATCTCATCACGATACTTATTCCAGCGTATATATGTGCAACCTCCAATTGACGTAAACATTTCCTCTTCGCTACTTTGTTGTCTAAAAAAAGATCCAAATTATCTGCTGCGATGTTGCTCTTCTGGTAATATAACTGGAACAGATTATGTAATAGGCTTTGATGGAGATAACTTAAAGCTACTTTCTTTAGGTTTTAAACTCAATGAAGGCATCTATTTCAAAGTTTAGCTTGGTCTTTTTTGTGGACTTATTCCTATCATTCTAACTTTTTATTCCAGTGAAGGATCAAGAGGACGAATATCTTAGGAACTTCTGATTCTTTTTTCAGTTTGTTCTTCTTCTTCGATGACTTCGCAGCTCACACAACTAACTGTCACTCTCAATGCCTGTGATGTTACGCTTAGGTAATTTTTAAATTTCAGCAAATATTTAGCATCATTGAAATCTTCTTTGGTTTCGCACTCAAATTCATTTTAAATCGGCAAGAATTCAGGAATCTTGTTATAGAATCCATTTATCAATACCATCTCTTCTTCATCAGATATCCTTCGACTTGCCTTTAAAGCTCTAATGAACTCTAAGATCGTGTCTGGCTTCTCAACCAGAGTTATTTTAACCTCCAATAAACCTAATTTTCTCATGCTGTTCTTGTTGTGTTCTCCTGATTTGTCTTCCTTCTTTGTTTATTAATAAACTTCACGTTCTCTACTTTAAAAATATAAACCTCCTCACTGTTTCTATCAACTTAAGCAAAGTGATTCTGCCAGAAAAAACAGTTTGATGTAAATGCAAAAAGACTAATTAAAAAAGTCTTTCAGAGAAAAGAAGAAGATTGATAAAATAAATAAGACTCTAAATAACGCAATCCCATAATCAATTTATGTTCCTCCTCTTCCTACGAGCAAGCACAAGCTACAAAACTTAAATTATTTCTATGAAAAGTTATTTTATTGTTTTCGAATCATTAATACTTGACAAAATTACCAAATAAATTCAATTTTCACTGTTTTTAAGGCAAACCACGTCTCAAAAAAGAAAGTTATTAGAAAATCAACACATATTTAAATTCATAGATTTTTTTTGTTCAGAATAGTTTCTTTTTATAAGTGCTCAGCTTCGGTGCTTGGATATTCCGAAATTCAAAAACAAATTAATTCTTAATAATTTTTTCGATTCAAATCAATAAACTTACCGGTGTAAGTGAAATCTTTGATGACAGCAACTTCCGTTGTTAGAATCATTGTTGCAACACTTATGGAATCCTCGATGGTTGCTTTAGAAACAACCAAAGAATCGAAAATACCTCTTTCCATAAAATCTACATATTCATCTTGATGTAAAGAAACAATGAATCGTTTTTACAATAAAACCAGTTATTATTTCGAAAAAACAAATTAAAATCTGTTGTTGAATATTTACCTGTGTTCACATCATATCCAATTGTAGGTTAATCCACTTAAAGTTCCTTTAATTTCTCTACAACAGCTTTGCCATTCTTTCCAGCGTTTTAAAGCAATGTAATTGTGGGTTTCTCAAGTGCTTTTTTGAGAATATCAATCCCATATTGCTGCTCTTCATTCTCAACCTCAATAAACTCTAACAATGCCGCTGCTCTCAATAACCCTGTGCCACCTCCAGGGACGATTCCCTTTGATTTATCATAGTAATTATCATTATTTTAAACTAATTATATTCTTTGATTTGAAACATTTTATTGACTAATAATTAACTGTTTTTTAACCTATTTTAAATCAAATATTTTTACATTCTTAATAGCATTTTTGACAGCATTAAGCCCATCAACTAGTCTATCACGATTTTCAAAGATATCTAATTCGTTATTACCACCACACATTATTTTAGCCATCCTACCTGTTAATCGAGCTAATCTATCTTTTGCTATTTTCTTGCCATTTTCAGTAGCATCTTTCATTTTATCTTTTAACTCATTGACTCTGTTGTTAATTCGATATTTATCACCATTCCCTCCTGTAAAAAAGCTCTCCATCTCAGAGCAAGACACTTTATCACACTTGCCTTCAAAGTTGTTTATCAACAACAAGTAAGAATATTTGTTAAAATCAAGAGTTTGAAAATTTTACCTAAATCACTACTTCGAATAGCCATCAAGTTTCCATAAGTATTTTCATCAAAGACCCTAGCACCTGTGAGTAAAGATAAGTCTTCAAGGATGTCCTTAGAGTATTGTCCCATTCCTGGAACTGTTATGGCACAACACTTTGAAAAAAAGATTAAAAGATAAGTTCTTAACTACCTTCAAGGGAAATAGTATCTTTACTTGAATGATTCCCTTTAATTAGTTGAAAATAAGAGTAGAAAGCACTTCATTGCTAATGTCTTCTGCAATAATCAGTAGCGGTTTATTCATTTTCTTGGCCTAAACCATCAAGGTTGCAAATCAGTTTTATGTTAACACATTCCGCAATCTTGAAATGAAAAATTAAAATCTTAAAAATTACAAGATCTAAGGCAGGTACAACTTCTTTGATACTCTTAAGGCCAATATTGAGAATCAGTATGAGTGGATACTCAAGCTCTACCCTTGGATAACATACGCAATCAAGTAATTATTATAAATACAAACTTAAAAAAACATATTTAATTCTTAATACTTGATTTATGATTTATTCACAATGAATTCTTTTGAAGCATATCCTCTGTTGAGATTCACACCCTTTGTGTACTATTTTGTGAATCCAAATTCAATGAATAAGAAGAAATCAAACAACTAATGGCGTTGATCTTACGACAAGTTCGTTCCTTAATTGATTTCCAGGTTCAATTTCAATCAATCCATCAACTCCAACTTCCCATAATGCTTCAGTTATCAGATATGACATCTCTTTATCGTAGTTAGTCGATACCATTGCAACTTGAAATAATTATTTCTTTGATTCAATAGGAATCGATATTTCTTCTAAGAAATCGATGATCATTTTCTTAGCTTTATCCATTCCTCTTTTCATTTCAATAGGATTTGCTTTGTATTCTAAATACTTACTTCCTTCACTTTTGTTAAATTAGTTTTAGGTTGACAATTGTATTATTTTCGTAATAATCTTAGATTAAAATCAAGTAGGTTACTTTAAAATAGCCTCTGCTATTATAATAGTGCTTGTAGTGCCATCGCCGGCATGTAAATTAGTAGAACCTGATGCTTTTCTTAGAAGAGCGGCACCTAACTCTTGAAGTTTGTTGTTCTTTGGGAAAAAAAATACAAAAAATGAATATGACAACAATAAACAGGAATCATATTTGATATTTGTAACTATCCTTTTGATTCTTACAAACATGATGCTCTTTGCCACTGTGACACCATCTTTTGTGATACGAGGTAATCGCAGTTCGTTATCAATGCAGACATTTCTTCCCTGGAATGAGATTATTTTGTTAACAAAAAATAATCCATAAAACTTAATAGAAAAGGATTTTTCACTTTTGGACCAAGTGTGGATGAAGTTGCCCTGTTTAATGCTTTAACTCCTTCAGCAATACCATCTCTTGCATTTTTCCCAAAGATCACTGTTGTTGTGTCATAACTAATAAACGCTTTGCAGATCCTGGATAACATTTGTTAAAGGATTTAGCTTATTATTAAAAAAAAAAGTTTGGAAAAAAAGTATCTTTTCTTAGAACAATCCAAACAAAACACAAATATTAGTAGCAGCTAAGAGTAGTATCACAACAAGTAATTTCTGGTTGGCAGCACCAAATCAAATAAATAAAGGAAAATAGATGCATTAAGTCTATTTTAGAAAGAAGAAAGGAAACTAGAATAATTCTAAAATTTAAATAAATTTGCAATTTAAAAACACGAAACGAGTCTTTGGCAATGCGAGAATTCTTTAAATCGAACACAACAAAGCTTTCATAGCCTTTCCTAAGTTCAAAAATATCATCTTGATCAAGAGAGACCAGCAGCTCTTTCGAACTTTCTTCCTTCTGATCTAATGTAAGGAGCTGAGTGAGATCCCTTTTGACCAGGAGCCAAACCCCAATGTCTGTAGGCTTCTCTGCTCTTGGGAGCTCTCAAGAGAAGGCAGTTAGTTCCTTTTTAAAAAAAATCCAATATTTAGTATTCATAAAAAGCCAAAATAGAATTAAATGTTTGTTCTCGTTTACCAGTAGGAGCCTTAAGAGCGAGCTAATCAAAAGTGAGAATATTTCCACCGGCAGCAAGGATTCTCTTTCTAGCAGTTTCAGTGACCTTGAGGGCACAGACAGTGAGCTTAGGGACAACTAAGAGTCTCTCATCGTTGGTGATGGTAGAAGTAGAAACGACGATTTGGTTTCTAGCAGCTTCAGGGACGTTTTTAACGATTCTGCTCAAAGAGAGAGGGAACTTGTTGAGTCTGGATGAAGAGAGTCTCTTGAGGATATTCTAGTTGAATTTAGAGCCAGTTCTTCTTGCGAGGAATTTGTAGAGCTATTCAAAATAAGAAAAGGTTAGAAACAGAGTTAAATTTTATTTCAAAAATATTCTCATTTATCTAAGCATTTCTGATGTTTTGTTTAAGTATTTTTCAGAATCTTCTTGGTAAATATGCTTATTATTTTAGGTTTATATTCAAATTCTGTAACATATCTCAACTTTCCCCTCATTAGTATCTCTTGATTGCTGGCTTTAAATGCAAAAAATGCACATTCCATTTCCTTTTCGGCATATTTTCTTCTTCTCAAAAAAGCTAGAGATAGCAAATATTTAAGAAATTCACAGCATTTTCCTCAATCAATATCTCATCCTAAATGTCTCTACCTTAATCAAGAGCTTCTAATAGACGTTAGTAGATTTGGATTGTCTGATGTCAGATCTTCTAACAACTCTGCCTTATCTGAAGAGATCGATAGCCTATTTATTACAAAATTATCATAATTTTAAAATCAACTAAAGAAAAGCTCAACAATAATCAATTATTTCCGTCCTAATCATCTTCTTTTCTCTAACTAACTTATCATATCTCAATCTTATTCAATTTCCACATCCAACATTATATAAATCCACTCTTATAAAATCGATTAAGTTACCATTTTCGGTGATGGTCGAGTACTTTATTAAATGTGTCTTGTTTTCTTACTTTAATTTAATTCTTTTGAGATTTGCTCTGCGAAGGCCTCTTGTTTTTTAATTCCTTAAATTCCGCCTCACTATTTTGCCCTTTCCCTTCTCGTTAAATAAATAATTCCTTTCTTCTTCTTACCTTTTCATTTACAAACATCTTCTTCTTCACAATATGTTGTTTAGTATCTTATCAAGAGTATTAAGTTCCTTTGAATTAAGAAAATAACAATTTTTGGTGTTGTTGCTCTTATTTTACCTAATACCTATCATTTTCATTGATATTTTACAAAAACCAAAGAGTCCAAAATCCAAACAAATCTTTTCATTTCCTAAATTACCTTTTCCATTCAAACTATTCATTAATTGAATCAAGCAAAAACACAACTATTTGCAAAATCACATTAATATGTAGTACAACAATCTAAATGACATCAAGAATACTCCTATCCTTAAATTAAACTGCCCAATTAAGTTTCTTCATGCATATTTTCATTTTCGACAGTCTCCACAAGCCTGTTATATTACTCGATGAATTAATTTGAGAGTTCATAAATTTTTGTAAGCTAATGCTCCTAAAGCTTCTCAATATATGCTGGAATACTGTTAGAGTCAATTAGAGTAATGATCTTTTTGATTCTTAGATCGCCTCTAAACGATTAAGATCCAATTCTATGAAGTATCTTGAGAAGAATATTTAGAAGAACTAAAATACTTTCAGGTCTTGCTTCATGAGAGATCAAAGAAGCTCTAAGACAAGAGAAGAATCCACTATCTTTGAGGAATACTGTACAGTTAAATTATCTATCATTTAAAGCATCGAAAATTGTTGAAATGAGTTTGAAAATCTCTTCTCTAATCCCAATTTCATCGTAGATTAATCGATTCAAGATAATAGGCATGAAATCATCAATCCAAATCGGTTTGTAGCTCTCTAAATCACTTGCGCACATGTGATTCAAAGTCGAAATTGTTTCTTTTCGAATCATTTTAACGTGACTCTACAAAAACTTTTAGAGACTGTGTTTCATAACAGGATAGCACTAAGCGAAAAACGGTCCAAGTGCATCAGAACTTCCTGTCATAATTTTGTTTATTGCCCTCAATACAGGTGTCAAAATGGTCATATCCCCTTTCGGCAGCACCATATTCACAAATTCGCAAAGTCCATTCGACATAAGAAACTGTATTTTTTCAGAAATCAAGTTTTTATATTAATTTCTTTATTCTTCAGTTAACCGAGCTGCTAGAGCATCACCTGTAATTGACTTCTTTGCTTCGAAAAAGCAGATTGCAATCAGCTAAGGGAATGCCCACGCTATGTCGATATGTATTTCTTTATCGTCATAAGCTGCGAAGGTAGCACAGAGATTAGAAATATGATCGAAGTTAAAGAAAGAGGTGTCAAATTATGAGGCAAGTTAGGTTCTTTCTGAAAGGATCTACGAGAACTGCTTGTTTTGCATAGAGTCAAAATAATCTCGAGAAAGATTAGATACACACCAGCATATACGTCGGTGAAGGATCAGATTCTCAGGGGTTTTCGGAGCGAATTTCAAATATGAAAGGATAATATTATGGAAATCTTTGCTCATGAAATATATCCTCCAAGAAGGTGAAGCTGGAGTGAGATTACCGATGATGTAGATCATAATTTCAGCGATGTCTCTTTCAGTTTTAGTCGCTGCGAAGATATCAAAAATAACTGGAAGCAAATTAGCTTCTTCTAGAGACATGCAGTGCTTCTCTGTTCCTCGGGAAATAGCGCACAATAAGAGAAGACATCCAATCATTTATTCTCGTTAGACTTCTGTTTTGGTGTCGTAAATCAGCGCTTCCTACCATTTTGAGAGAAGGACAGAAGCATGCATAGGAAACTTATATTTTAAGAGAACTTCAATGAAATTGTAGATATCATACATGCTGATATTTGCCTGAGGATCTTCATCGTCGAAGTACTTATAAAGCTAGCGAGCTACTTTTCCATACAAGAATGGAGAACACGAGTGAGATATTAGGATAAATGTCAATTTTTTAACATTTATTGTTTACTCTTCGCCACTTAATTCTTCTGGTTTTACAGGGAACTGTTCCCTTTAGAGCCTCTCAAACTCATCTTGATTCTGTATCTGCAAATACCCAAATAATTCAGGATACTCGTCTATATCACCTAAACCTAATTGTTATCCTTTTGCTTCTTCAGCAACAGCAATATTATCGGCTATGTCTTTCCATTATTCCTTGCGGTTCTTCTAAAGTAATTATTTTCTTTTTAAGTCTCTGATTTCTATGCTGTGTTCTTCTTAGTAATGTTGTAGTTGCTATTTCGTTTCTTTGTTGAGCTAATCTGAAGCTTCAGAATGATCAATCTCAGATTGGTTCATTTTTATTTGATTTTTCTTTGTTTTGTGTCTATTTTGTTAATTTGCCGCTCTTTTAAATTAATTAATTTTCTGATATTAAAAGTGCAATTGCCTCCTAATTAATAAGGTAAAAAAAGCAGAGATGATCGCCTCTTTAATATTTTTTGTAAAGAAAAGAAAAATCAATATTACAAATTTCCTCTTCTTCTTTTGTTTAGCCAACCCTGAAGGAGAGCATTTATTTTATATATTTTTAAAAACAAAAGTTAATAAATCTTTTTGATAAAATCAACATATGATAATTAAACTACTTTTGAGGATTACAATCAACAATTTATTAGTTTAAATTCTCCCAAGTAACTTCCAATTTGAACGAACAGCAAAATATAAATGATTTTATTGATTAATCCAAAGCAATTATAAGTAGCAAACTGAGCAAACACAACATGCATCATATTAATAATATTAATCATCTTCTTGCAGGAACAGGTAACCAAGTCTTAAAATCAGTTCCATAGTCAGGTCTGTTTCCGAGAATACCTTCGATTCTGTTGCGAACCTCTGGGGTAACTTTCTAGTAAACCTAAACTGTCTTGACAACTTCTTCAAGTTACTCAACTTTTGAGCATCCAGTGATAGCAGTGGAGACATCTTTGTTAGAAATAACCCAAGCCATGGCGAGCTAAGCTTAGGAAATACCTAATTCTGCAGCTAATGCAGCCAAACCTTTAAGGATCTTCACTAATTTTTCCTTCTTTTCTCCAGCAAAGTAGTTATCCCAGACTCCTTTCAAGTAAGAATTCTCATTGAATGTATTCCAGCGAGCACCTTCTGGGACACCACCTTCATTGTATTTTCCAGTGAGTAGCCCTCCACAAAGTGGTGACCAAACAGTTGAGCCCATTCTGTGAATGTCAAAGAGTCTACCGTAATCTTTTTCAAAAACTTCTCTGACGAACATATTATATTGAGGCTGCTCGTTAGTAGGTTTGATGAGATTTTTCGCTTCACAGATCTCACGGACTTCAAAGATATTAGCAGCACTCCATTCAGATGTACCCCAGTAGTGAATGACTCCTTGTTAGATGAGTTCTGTGTAGGCTCTTGCCACTTCTTCAAGAGGGGTTTCAGGGTCAAAACGATGGCAGAAAACGATGTCAAAATATGTCAAGTTCATTCTCTCAAGAGATGCTTTGACTCCTTACTTGATGTGCTTTCTGTTCAAACCTAAGTTATTGCGAGCAGGAGTAGGTACTCCCCAGAACATCTTAGTAGACACAACAAGATCTTCACGAGGAACATTGAGCTTATTCAAAGCAACACCCATTTGAACTTCACCTTCTCCTTGGCCATATAATTCAGCAGTATCGAAGAAATTGATACCAAGATCCCAAGCCTTCTAGACATGTTCAGTAGTTCTTTATTGCCAATCTTTTGAGTCACTGTTAAGCCAATTGCCAAAACCAATGACAGAGACTTTAAGGCCTGTATTTCCGAGGAATCTATATTCCATTTTAGTTAAAATTTGTTAAGATAAGAGTATTTGAGTTTATTTTTTCGAGTTATTTATTATTTATTATTTTAGAGACCTATCTTTGGTATTTAAAGAGCAAGTCATGCAGATTAAATCTAAATTTCACGTCAAGTAGTCATATTTCTTATTTTTATCTTGATAGACTGTATCCAAGAGCGATTCGATCTGTCGTCATTGTAATCTAATTAAAACTCAAAACAGCTAATCTTAATCCGTAATATTTATCAGATTTTATTGCTCCTTGTGTGAAATGGAACAAATTAAGAATATTGTTACAAGCCCAAGGTTATTTCCTAATTTTTTCTTTTTATTTTTATTCATTATAAAAGAGTGTAATTTAGGTTTTCCATATTTTTCACTTAACAATAGAAGAAGAAAAGAAAATTATTTTTTGGTGATGAACTTTTTTTTAATTGTCAACTGTCTTCATTATTTTCTTATCATATTGGGTTTGATTTTTGCAAGTATTTCTTGATCTTATTAATCTGAACCTTAGAAAATTATTAAATTTCTCAATACTCGTATTAACTTAAGCTTCTTTTTTATTCTTCATTCTTTGTAAATACATCAGAAAATGACAAATATATCTAAATTTTCTTACACTTCACTTAGTGGAAAATTTCAATATCCTTCAAGATAGAGCAAAAGAACCGAATAATAAGATTGAATGGGCTGCTCAAAGTCTGAAAGTTGATTTCAATATGTTTAAATTGACATTTATGAGGAAAAGATACTCAAATCACAGAAAAAAATGCACAAAAAAGCTCCCAAAGTTGCTGGTAAATTATATACAGATTTGATTGTCTAACACAAATAAAACAACATTGTTGGTTTTTTTATAACTTCTTCTTTAAAAAGGAAGATCTTCATCAAAATCTGCTTTATATTTTCCTCAAAAACAAGGGGAAAACTTTATTTATGCATTACCACATTATCTAATTCATTACAATTTGTTCATTTTTCTTAATTTAAAAAAATAATACAAACGAATATGAATCTCAACTACTATGCAAATAAACCATATAAATCAATGAGTAGCCTTCTCCTTAACAGCAGGCTCCTTGATAGTGCTCTTGTTTATTTTTATTGTGTGAATGTTCTTCTTTGTCTGCTACAAAAATTTCAGATTCCAACTAACTTCCGTAGGATTCGGGATATTCAACCATTTTTTCCAGAATATTTTGATGGGTATCTCGAATGTGCCCCACCCTAATCTAGTGACTTTGAAAGGCGCATGAGTGCATTTCACGAGAGGGACTGAGAATGTTTCATGAAGCATAAACTCTACCCTTGAAATGTACTCTTTTTCTCTGCCTTCCAGCCCTCGAAGGTTGACAAAGCAAGTCCAACTCTCTGTATTTTACTCTCTGTTACTTGGGTCAACAACTTTATTGTGAGAGTTCCCATACTCTATTACGAGTTTGAGAAACATCTCAGAAAGTCTTTACTATTACCGCAGTTCAATGATTCTAGCAGATGTCTCAGAAGGGAAGTTTCTTGAGATATACTATTGCAATTGTTGATTGATTTGTAGATTATTTGCGTTCGGGATGACCGTTCTACAAAGTGGACACTTCAATTACTCTTGAAAGTCTAGCATCTCTTCAATGCAGAATGTGCAAAAGTGATGCTGACAGGCAGTTGTAACAGGCTCAGACAGCAGGCCTAAGCAAATGGAACAGGTGTAGTTTTAGATGCTATCCATTTTTTAGAATCTTCAATTTGTTTTATATCTATATTTTTTAAATTTTTTATTTGAAACAAAACAAACTCTTTGGAATTTAAAGAGTCTAGCTAAAGGAGGGAAGGAAGATGAATCCTTGCGTCATCGTATTACATTAGACTGTTTCCTGCATTAAATGAGTTATAAAAGGAAAAGAAGAAGGACTCTAAGGTTAAATATGCACTTTTTGAATATCTATTTTTCTATATTAAATTCCTGTTATTGTGACAATTAATTATTGATTGATTTGGCTAGGTGGGTCGGTGGGTGATTTTGGCAGAAAAAATAATTAATTGACATCTCTGCTTAATTTAAAAACTTCCAATATTCGCTTCACTTTTTATTGAATTCATTGAGAGATTCTAAAACTTCAATGGGATATCTTATTAGTAAGATAGATGAGGATATTTGAGGCTTTACAAACAAAGAATAAGTTAAAATGTCATTTAAACTAGAAACCAAGCAAGAAAAGAGTGAAAGAGAGTTTAGTTCTGCGCATCAAGTGTTCAACTATTGGATCAAAATCTCTAGAGTCACACTGAAAATCTCTTTGATAAAGATGAGTTATTCATCCTCACTGTTTCAGAAAAAATGATCGCAAGGAGATATCATCAGAAAATATAAAAAAGCTAGCAGATTTCAATTATTTCATTGTGAGTACTATTAATTCGATAACAAGATACATAATTGTTCCTACTACAATTGCTACACAGACATTTTTCAGAAATCCTTAGGAGATAAGGAAATGCTTGAGAAAATATCATGGAAGGATCTAAAAAGCAGATAATTTCGTGGTTAATTAACTTGCAACTTGCCTGGAGAAAGCTTAAAAACATACCAAGGATATAATGAATGAAAGCTTCAAGTGCTTTGAAGATATACTTGGGAGGTTTGTTGTGCGGAAGAGGACAATCAAAACTGAGTTTGACTATTATTAATGAAGGATCGTGTAGAGAAATAGTATTTCTAAATGAGGAGCAACAAAAGATTAAAAATATATAAATAAAAGGGAGGTTTAGTTATTCATGAGATCAAGTTTTACTCCAACCTGGCTGGATTCTCTTGGTGAAAAACTGATATAATTCCAGTGATGAAACTAATCTTGAATTGCTCTATCCACCCAAAATAATCAATCTGGCTGGAGAATCTTCAATCAAAGCAAAACATCAATGCATTTTAATTGTTGAAATGATATATTTTATGAAAAGTTTGTTGTGAAATGAAAATCTAATCTTTCGATTCAAAAGAGAGAAAAATAAAAAACACATATAGAATGAGTTTTTATCCAATAAAAAAGTATCTTATTTCTCAGGCAAAGGTTTTAAATAAATACAAATAGAAAGTTCTAAGCATATGCGATGATATAATTTGTAATTAACTAATCACAATTTATTCATAGACAGATTTCTAAACAGTATGAGGTTCCAATCTTTATTTAACTTTGCAGGAAGATGCATCAACACTAAATAGATAGGGAGAAGAACACTCTTCGCAGCTGGAGCTGGACTCACTGCTGCTGGAATTATGTTCTAGACTGCTTTTGCGAATGAATAATAGGATTCACTGGTGTATTCTTGGGGATATGGAGGGTTTGGTTAGCTTGGTTTGTAGAATGAAAATAACTACTATGAGCCATAAGAGATAGAAGTTTTAGCGGATAAGAAAGTAGTTTCAGTTCAAGCAGGCAAATCAATCTCCATGGCGCTTACAACTAATGGTAAAAGAGAGTAGTGGATAGAGAAAAAAGTAGATCTTTTTTTGAGAAAATTATCTTATCATATTTTGTGAATTGTATATTTAGGTGAAGTCTATTCTTGGGGCAAAAACAAAGGAGGCATCCTAGGACACAACGATCGTTCAAGCTTTAACAAAACATAACCAGAGAAAATAGAGAGACTTCTTGGTGTTAAAGTAGCTGCAGTTTCAAGTGGATAATTTCATATGGCTGCCCTCACTTAAGATGGTTAAATTTATACTTGGGGCAACAAAGAATTCGGAAAGCTTGGGCATTAAGAAGAAGCAGACGATGGGAAATTCAAATTTAAAAGAGGAAATGTTGCATACGATTATTTGCAAGATAGCAGAGCACCAGAAAAAATTGTGATAAATGGAGGACAAAAATGCAAATAAGTCTCTTGTGGTGGCTAATTCACTGCTGTTCTGACAGAAGATGGTTCGGTAAGGATTATTTGTGAAGGTTAAAAAAGTTAATTTTTAAGTTTTTAACATTTTCTATAAAAAATAAGGTTTATACATTCGGACAAAATGCTAAAGGTGCATTGGGATATCTTAATGAAAACAAAGGTGTGACAAAGCCTTAGAAAGTGGAAGGCTTGGAGAATATTGTTAAGATCTAAACTGGTCATGATTTCTGCGCTGCAGTAACAGCTAATGGAAAGTAAGAATATTCAAAAATGAGAGTTGAGAATCAAAATGGTGTTTTTCTTGTTTTAGGCTATACACATGGGGAAACAACTCAAATGGATAACTCGGAAATAATTAAAATATTTACTAAACTAAACCAACAATTGTGACAGGATTCGGAAGCCAAACAAAGATAGTGGATGTCTCTTGTGGAGTCAATTTCGTTGCTGCTCTGACTTCTGAGGGAAAACTCTTTACGTAAATAATTATTTTTTTTTTACAAACATTAAAAAGATAATGGAATTATTGTTAATAATAAAATTAGATGGGGATACGGAAGTGATGGATAGCTAGGGCATGGAAATAAAAGCGACTTGTATGCTCCCAGTCATCTTGAGTTTAAGGAAAAAATTAAGAAAGTATCTTGTGGAGGAACACATACTGCCTTTATCACATAATAAGGCAAACTTTATGTTTTCGGAAGAGGAAGTGAGGTAAACATAATAAAAGGAAAATTGGGTTAACTTTTTTTAAATTTATATTTTTCTTCTTCTAATAATCAGGGCTAACTAGGAATTGGATAGAATATTGAGAGTGAAGCTTCATTTCGTACTTCTCCAAAACTTGTGAAATTCTTCGATAAACTATAGGTTGTAGATGTAACTTGCGGAGGTGAGCACACAATTGCTGTAGCTTAACCTGAAATCTAAAAGAAATGATAATTGAAAAGGATAACAAACATCATACAACATTATCAAATATTAAATGTCTCTTTTGGAATGGATTTAGATTGAAGAAAAAATAATAAAACTTTTTTATATTTTGTTTGATTTGAAATTAATATGTGGTGCTGTTTCTAAAAGTACATAAGTATGTGAAGGAGACCATGGGGAAAGGGGGAAAAGGGGGAGGGGGAGGGGGAGGGAAAAGCAGGTGAGGGAGGGTGAGCTAATAAATGAAAGGGAAAAGGGTGATTGATTAAAAAAGAAACTGGTTTTTCGAAAAATAAAAGTAATAATCTTAATAAATTTGAAAGGGTGTGAATTATGTTTCCTTTTGGCAATCAAACTCAAACTGGATTCGGTTCTAGTTCATACCAATCTAAAAGAGCATAAAGTGCATAAAGTGTATAGACTTACTAAAATGCAGGTCATTATGCTCGCCATGATGTCGAAGATGCCTTGGCTAGAGAATTACAGAGGATCAAACTGACTAATGAAGCTAAAAGCAGAGAAATTGAAAAAATTTTTGCTGAATCGGAAGAATTGAAACTCTTAAAAAGTAAGATTAAAACGGCTTAAGTCACTAAAGAACGAACCAGGCAGATAGCTGAAGGGTAACATCGACGCTTAGATACTCTTGTAAGGATCTTATTGTTGGAAAAAAAGCTTAGAAAGTGTTTGATTTTGGGGAAAAAAATTTTGGGTTAGTATTGAAAATGTTGTTGGTAAAAATTGTTTGATTGTTTTCAATAGCGAGTAGAGGCTGAACTCGAGGATAATATCTTGAGAAAATGTGAGGAAGAAAAGAGATATGAAGCTGAAAAAGAAAGGATTCTTCATGAGTAGCGTATGCAAGGCAAATTTGTAAGAAAACAAAAATAAATACAAAACAAAATCAAAAAGAAAAAACAATAACTGATTGGATTTATTTTTTAGGTTCTTTAAAAACAAATGCAAGAGAAAAAGCAAGCAGAGGAAGAAGCTCACGAGCAATATCTTTTGGAAAAAGGACAAGTGAATGATGTTATTCAAAAAATTATCTTTGAAGATAAAAAGTAAGAAACAAATTAATTGAAATGAATTGTTGGGAGAATTAATTAATTTTTTTTGATTTGAAAAGTGCCTGGGACTAAGATAAACAAAAGAAAAGGATTGCATTCTCAGATATGATGATAACTTTAGCTGAGAAAGCAGAGAGACGTGCTCAAGAGAAAATCAATGAGTAATTGGAAAATCAAAAGTATAAGTAGTTCTACTAACAAAAGGAGCAGATGCAAGCGTAGATCAAGAAACAAAGAGAAGAACTTGAAGCTGCAAAGGCAGTAATTTTCTAACGTCTAAAAGCAGAAGAAGAGCGTAGAAGAAAAGAAAAAGAACTTCTTGAAGATCTAAGAATGGAACTTTACAAAGAGGAATATGAAGCCATGGATAGAAAAAAAGACAGAGAGGAAAAAGAAAAAAGAGAAAGGTAAAAGAAGATGAGTTGTTGTGTTTAGAGGGATTAGATGTATTGAAAATTGAATTTTGTTTTATCAGGACAAAGAGGGAGTTACAATAAGCAGAAGCAGAACATAAATAAGATAAACTGAATAGACTCGAAGAGGAACGAAAAATGGAGATTGATTTCAGAGAAAAGATGATGACAAAATTCGCTGAAGATGCCAAGATGGAACAGTTATCTGCCCAAAAAAGACGGATGAAAGAGTTGGAACATAAGAGAGAAGTAAATTGGTTAAATGTTTAAAAAAACTGTAATTTAATTGTTAATTTGATTTGCTTTTAAGGTTGAAAGACTCTGGGCAGAGAAACTTGAAATATACCGAGAAATCAGAGAACGTGAAATCGAAGAGGCTCGCAAGCAAGATGAGCTCAAGAAATATAAAGATGAACTCATTTAGTTAGAGAAAGAGAGACTTCTTCGTGAATATCTAGATGAACTTTCAGGTTTTATGCCTAAGGGACTCTTGCAAAATCAAGATGATGCTAAATTTCTCAAAACATCTAACCCTTAAGCTGCACGAACAGGCTATGCTTCTAACTTCAAGATAATGTGAAAGCAATCATGTGATCAGCTTATGTTCTCCTTTATATTTACTGCAATTCAAGAAAACGTTCAAATGTTTGTAAATTTTGTCTTACATTCAAGATAATAAACACAAAAAAGTCATTTACAAATTTGTTAAAACACCAAAAATATTTACAAAAATACAATAAAAAAGTTTGTTTAAAAGGGATTTACAAGTTCTTATACGCTTCATAGGTTTTATGGTAATTCCTGAGTAAGAAGGGAAGTAATTTCTTTAGCATCAAATTCGTGTTCGAGCTTAAAATAATAGGATTTTTTAGAATTCCAGCATGCGTGGTGGTGAATCTCTGTTAACGTTAGAATCAATGTCTCCTTGGAGAAAGACACTTTTGAGTTTGGAAGGTAAATCAACGCTTAAGGCTTCCCATACGAATCTAACATCCCAGCTGTAATTATTAAATATTGATCAATAGTGAAAATCAATGAGCAATCTGTGTATTCATTGTTTGTTTTTCCTTCAAATGGTTATTAAGCTGATAACTCTTTTAAAACAAGAGTCTTTTCTGATACATTTCGAAGTGCAAAATCTTATGCAAATTATTTGAGGATTGTGATGTTTAGCTCTTCGCATCGATAGCATTGTCGAATGTAATTGACTTATTCTGGTAAAAGGAGAGTTGTCATTTCAAGTTTCGTATTTTCTAAACCTATTTCCATTGAATTAAGCATTTCCTGTGCAATCTCATCACACTCCAAACTCTCCATGAGCTCTTTTCTTTTTGTTAAATAAAGTTCCAACGCTTTGTGGACACTTTGTAATCTCTTTCGTTATAATTATTCCAGTTCTTCTGTAAAACAAACAACTTACAATCCAAAGTCCCGCAAATTTTCAAGATGCTCATTCACATGATGCATGTAGACAAGTTCTTGATAATAAAAATCCTTTCGTGTATCTTTGCCTTTCATCTACAATAGCATCATTTATTTGAATAGTTCGGAATATTGTTCATATCCTCCAACAGCAATCTTCTCCAACTTTGCAATTCTGAAAAAAATTAAAAAAAATGAAACATGGATTCTAACTCTTTTTCATTTATTTTACTTTGCCTTTTTATCTCTGAGAAGTATCATAAAAGCAGAGAAAACAGAAGTGAAGTTTTTCTTATCGCTGATGAGATAATTCCTCATGATACTTTGCTCAATGAATTTCGAAAAATCACTGGCATTTTTCGCAGCAGTTTAATCAACTTCAGCGACACTTCGCAAAACCATATGAATTGCTGGATAACTGATGTTACCAATATGAGGACTGTACTTAAACGCCTCTTCAATCTAGCAGGGCGCTGCCTTGGCTTATTATGCTAACTAGATTTATGTATCTTTAAGGAAAAAAAGCACATTTTCAATGAAATCATTGCTTTGGGTAGCTATTTTCGTTAGATTATCACCAACTTCATTGAAAATACTAGCAAATATTGAAGTTTTCTAAATTCTCTTATCTTCCCAATCTTTAACTACTCTAAACCTAGCTCGCTTCTTTTCAAATAATGTCTCTGGTTCCTTTCCATCTGACTCAAGAGATATTCTAGTTCCACCTTGCATCCCCTAACCATAATTATTTTACTTCGATTATCTTTAGCTTTTCCCTAGAGATACACTTTCATTCATCTTCATGGTCAAGCGATCTACTTACTCTATTTGCCTTCTACTTGTGACTATCTCTCCCTTACCAAACACTTCATTTCTTTAATTTATATTAATATTTTTATCATGTTTCTCGACTTTCATTTCATGAGTTAAACTAGATAACTTCTGCTACTCCTGCTGCTGTACAGATTCAACTGTGCACAAAGATGAAATTCTATCTTCAGTTTCACTATTTTTAGTTTCTTCATATGCGGTTTCATCAACTACATTTACATTCGAAGCTGCTTACATATTATTTTTTATGTAATCTTCTTGAAAAGGTTCAAGAGCCGATTTGTTTCTGTTTTGATCACAAAAAATTACTGCTTTTTGTGTTTCAGTGGAGTTGAGTTATTATCCATCAAAGATTAATCAAAGATTAGATTCTCTTTTTTTCATAATCAGCAAGTATTTAAACAATCAAATAAATCCTCCCAAAATTGTTTACGGCTATCCTTAATTCAACTTTAGTTTTGAATAAACTTTTCGATTGTATTGCCGAAAATATTATTTTGATTATTTTGATTCCAAACCAAGTTTAGCCTTCATATAATTCGTTTGTAAAACAACTACTTAAATAAGTTTAATTAAGCCTCAAAGACTTCATTTTGAGAAGGACTGAAATAGGGGGAAAAAACAAAAGAAAACTTGAATATTTTCAACAATCTTTAAAATTGATGATTTTGATAGTAAGTTTACTATTTATCTCCTAGAATCTTAATCCTTTATTCCTAATTCTCATAAATCCAAACTGTAAATGTCTTCGCTATACTTCTTAGCTTAACTCTTGGTTTCTTTTTATTTTGAAAATAAATATTATTGTAAACTTTCTTCTTCTTAGGGAATTTTTATTTTAAAAGGAGAAGATTCACTATCAACTGCAGGATAATCTAGTTCTAAAGGATAATAAGACCCTTTTTCAGATTTACCACATGGTTTTACTATTTACATGCTAGAACAACTTAAATACTTCAATAAACTAGTCTACTATTACTACTATTATTATTTGTATTGAAATTATGGTTAAACTTATTTTGCTCTAAAAGTAATCGGAAAATCGAAATTGTTCACCAATTAATTTGGTGTCAATTTCCCAGCAGATAAATCATTTTTACCTTAAGATCCTATTTTGAGATGTGCCAAAGAAGGATAAAAAGGCAGTGGCTGAAATCTTCTTTCAGAAGATTGCTTCTTCCAAGAAAATGAACTTTCTAAAATATTCTTAACATTCTTATCCTCAATTGATTTCCCAATTAAATTAAATGATCTATCAGCTACTTATTATGGAAATTACTTAATTCTCCCTGAATAGCAAGGAGTAATATCTTATTTTACTTTCTTGTTTAAGTTGTGCAGCTATTCCCTTGGAGAAGCTGATACCGACAATTTAGAAAATGCCTCATTTTCAGTTAATGATTCAAACAGCACATGAGTGAGTTTGATTCCTTTTCTTCTGAATTCTAAGCTCGGATATGCATGGGCTCTTGGTCTTGTTGGCTAAGGAGCGCTTCTTTCATTAGAATTAGATTCAGGTTTTCTTGAAAAACTAAGTGTTTCTGTTATCTTAAGTAGATTTTTTCTGTTCTTAATTTTCTGAACAATTTAATCTGTTAAAGTTAATTTTTTTATTGAATTTTCTTATTTTTAATGCTGTGATTTCTCTCTAATTGTTTGTATAAATGCTGCGCAAGTACTCATTTTCTGAGAAGTTTCCTCGAAATAGTTCTTGATGGATGTCTAAATCATACAATTAGCTTTTAGCAAATTAGAATACATTCTTTCTAAATGCTAATTCGTTTAATCATTCTACTACTACTGTTTTGGCTAGTTAGTTTACTTAGAATAATTTAAAATCTATTTGAATTGCTGGTTATTACTTCCTTGAGGGGATGTCTATTCAGGACAGCTTAGATTATTTAATTTGCTAACAATTTTATAACATTTCGATTCATTTTTTTCTTCTACATTTGCTCTCTAAAAAGGTGAAATACTAGCTTTACCATTAGGTGAATTTAATTAAGAAGATATACTATTATTGCTCTCTATTAGCAAATTTGTTTTCACTCTTGGAGATCGAGCTGTAAAAAGAGGATCTTCTTTGAGAAGAAACACAGGTAATTTTACTCTATGCTGATATTTCAATTGTTAATGTGAATTCCTAGAAGAAAGACCAGTGGTTGAATTGTTATTTTCATAGTTGTGAAGTTAAATTTTCAAGATCTATGTTTAAATTGATTAGAAATAGGGTTACTTTGGTTATAGAAAATCATTGAGTTTACTAGATTTCTTATCGGTTTTAATTGAGAAGTTTTATTACTCCTTTGATTGCAGAATAAGCTCAGAAATATCATCATTACATGAAAGATTTGCTGATTAAACATAATTCTCATTTGTATTAATGGGAGTATTTACCTATGATCGCCTGCGAGTACTAGTAAGAAACGAATATAAATGCTGAGTTAGCATTCTTTAAGTTTGTTATTTTTGTTTCGCAAAATGAAATGCCATATTAATCATCTGCTGCACTATTTAATTCATAGAGCAGTCTCGTTACTAATCTGGAATATCCCTTTAACTCTCTAATACTTGTAGCTCTTATGCTCCTGATTTTTTTATAAGTCTCTTTTGGACTTCTAATAAAGTAGATTCACGTTGGCAGATCTCAAGGAAGAGTTCAAAATACTTCTTACTTTCAGACTTTCGTTCTTTTTCTGTTGTTTTAACAATACTATTAATGGATTCATCTACTTAAGTATTCTATTAGACAACTAACTCATCACTACTCTAGATTATTTGCTTCGTTTCAAGAGTCTATTTGACTAAATCTCTTAGTCGCAGTAGGTTCTGCAAATTGTCTTGACGCTGATCTTAGAGTTTCTGAATTGGCAGCAAACATAATGCGCTTTTATCGTCTTGATTTATCTTCATGTTGGTTGGTTGTTATGCCTTGAAGAAGAGTTATGATTGTTCTTTGGTAAAATGTATTGGTGACTATTGTTTCTTTTTGATTCTATATCCTTATAGTTGTTTTTATTCTTCCATTTTTTCTTTAAGATTTGTTATTTCTACTCTCCCTCTTTCACTATTTATTTAGTTCTACTCACTTTTGAAGATTATTTGATAATGTAAAGAGTTGAAAAGGGGCGATCATACTTACAAAAATAACAACATTAAAAATAACGAACTCTCTCTCTCTCTTAAAAACAAAATACTTGAAAGCTGATAAAGACAAAGTGTAATGCATTATTGTAGTGAAATTTAAGAAACATAGCTTTTCTTAAAGAAATCAATCAATGATTGATTATTCTCAAGAAACTAAAATTACAATTCACAGAAACTTAAATATGTCCTCAACTTTTGAGATTCATTCCTTTTTTATAATTAATTAAACAATCTACTGGTCTTTGTCACTTAGATCATCAGTTTACTCAAAGAAATCATCTAACTCAGGGGAATCACTTCGATTAAAACGGACATTAGTCACTTATTGATCTTATTTTCTGTTAATCTCACTAGAGTTTTATATTTCACCCTTCGATACCTCTAAATTCAATCCTGCAATCAGCTCCTAGATATCACTCTGAATGCTTGGATTCACTGCTTTTTATTCCTTTTGAGTTTGTAATTATCTCTGCATCCTCTTTTCATTCTTTTTAATCCTCTCCAACTCTTTCTCCTCTTCTTCAGTAGGAGGTTTTGGCTAATCAATGAATTTGTTTTTGTTTCTCGAAAACATAATCCCTTGTTCTTTAGATTTTTAAGTGGTGGCTTTCTTTACAAGCTCCATTTCTTTATCTTCTTCTCGTGAAAAGGTTTCATCTGGTTACAGGAACTTACCGCCATGGTTTGAGATTTTTTGTTCCCTTAACATCGAACTTAAATCACCTAAAAGTGCAAAATATATTATTAAAAAGATCTTATTTTTCATAAAATTATTAACAGAAATATTTAATTTTAAAAATCTACCTCGTTTTGTCAGCATTCCTTTCTTTGGTTTATCTTATTCTACTTGAACATTAGGTTCTGTTTGAGTTAAAGTATTTTCTGATATTTTATGATGTTTTGCAGTCTCTTCTTTGTATGGTTTCTCTTGTAAAAAAGGATCTGGCTACCATTCCACTTCATAAAGATCTGTCGAAGATAAATCAAACGATTTTAGAAGCCTTCCAAGATAATCGAAGATTTTGAAATTATTTTAAACTCGAAGTTTCGGGAAAAGCACACCTAACAGAATCCTATTCCCATCGAGACTCCAATCAGAACTGACTGTACAATGTGATTTAAATTATCCTATTTTTTTAAGATCGAGGATATTCCAGACTTCAATATCACCACCGAGATTACCAAATCCGCCTAAAAAGAGAAGCTTAGAGAAAGGATTCCAACTGACTTTATTCATGTGATGTCTCCCAAACTCAAATAGCGGGATGCCTTCCTTGAAAAAAAGTTTAAGATAAATATCTCATTTTATGTGAAAAAATAGAGTACTTTATTGAACAGAACACTGTGGGAAGGCATGCCACCACCAATGACAACAAAGTGTTCACTACTAGGTTGCCATTTGATGTCATGGATCACTCCTTAGTAGAAATTTAGCTTTTCTATTGACTAAGTTTCTTCCTGAAACAAATTAAACATTAATTAGTTATTTTTCTTATGAAAAAATTCGAGGATTTATTTAGATTTATATATTCCTTTTGATTCCCCAAAAGCATCTACGATTTAACAAATCAGTTTACCTTGTATCGATAGATTATGTGCTGTCCGTAGTAAGTATTACCTGTATCGTCTTTAATCGTAGAACACCATAGAAGAAGATGTTTTCCATCGGGGGACCAAACAGGAATAACTTCCTAGCTTTTCGAGATGGTTTAGTTAAGAATCGGATGGCTTAAATCACTTAGATTAAACAGTTTTAGCTAAGCTGGAATCATCTCGTAGCCTTTGCTATACTGTAGTTAATTGCAAATCAAGTTTTTTGTAAAATAAACCCCCTCTTCATCCCTAAGTTCTTACTTCTGGTGTGAGGAAAAGAAGGCGTTATTGTTCTGCTGAAGGAGACAGATACTAATGCGTAAAATTTTCTGTGTTGAGTGTTGTAATTAGCTCAAAAGTGGTAGTATCGTAGATCTTGAGTTCTCTTTTTTCTCTGATGAATATTTAGCTCTCGTTTTTGTCGAAGAGAATCAGATTCGGTCTGCTCTTAGAGTAAAAGGAGTACTCCATTTGTTTGTGCTTTTGTTTTTTTAAAAATAACGATTTTTTCATTGTAAATCCTAAAAATATGTAATAAATATCTTACTATCTGCAGACTCAATGCATCAAGAAT
>Ga0302271_10001134_pt1 | contig 26069 bp, 13 predicted proteins | sample III_Bog_N1_1_FD_198767 | JGI IMG/M metagenome (GOLD analysis project Ga0302271, IMG submission 198767) | Peat permafrost microbial communities from Stordalen Mire near Abisko, Sweden - III_Bog_N1_1 | ecosystem: Environmental > Terrestrial > Soil > Wetlands > Peat | place: Sweden: Abisko... | reverse complement strand
GCTACTTTATGGAACGATAATTATTAAATCAACAGTAGTAATGAGAGGGTAGGAGTATTGAAAAGATTGATTTTTCAATCAATTTTAGGCGTGAAAGTTGAGGATTTAACCTTCTTAAAATATAACTTCCTCGTATTATTTGTCTATTAATTATTAGGTCAAATAGGAGCTTAGCAAAGTAATGAACCACACAATAGAGAGAAGAAAAAGAAGATTAAGTTTGTTTTTCTGAGCTTACCTCAGGGACTCAATCAGCTTTAGTGAATAAAGTGAAGGAATTATTTTAAAAAAGAGGTCTTTATATTTTTATCATAATACGCAATATTTCTGTAAGAAGTAAGATACACACACACACAAGCCAGATAATTTAATAAACTCTGAATTTGCAAATAAACTTAAATCTTTTTAGATTTTTGTTAATTTTATTTATTAAAGCAATTGATTCAAAGCGCAGACCACTAAAAATCGAAGGGGAAATCCTGCTGCTTATGTGGTGGATAATTATTACAATTTATTATTTGGATACTGTCAGTAAGATCCATGAATCGAATTCAGTAGGATTCAATATTCTTTCTCAGAGGGATTTTGTATCATCTAGCTTTGGTTACTAGAGTGATTGCAAAAAAAGTGAGAATATGGATATTTTTTTAAATCTAATAAAAGTTCATATCTTTTTTTGTTTTTTCGTACATGATTTACTATTATTTCAGTTTAGATTTGTTAATTTGAACCTGTTTAGCTATGTTTAGCGATAAAAGAAAATGCATAAATTAAGTAAATAATTGAAGTTAAGCATATCATAATAGCGAGAGTAATGAGCAGGGGATTTTTAAATATATGTATGTCAGAGAAAAAGGAAATAAGTTTTTTAGATGGTTTTAATCTAATCAAACAAAGATTATTATCTTCAAAAGAGATGAATTTGATTAGTATCTATTGCTATTGACAAGATAAAAACTATGTTTGAGCCAAATCGCTCAATGATTAACCACTAAATTGACGCTTTTGTCTTATTTTCAAGATTTCCGATTAAGTAATCGAAGGAACTTTGTAATCACTGATAATTTAATTGGAATAGCATAGAGGATTAGGGCCAAAACTAACTAAAAAAATAACCAAAAAAACTATCATTTGCCTTATTAAAGACATATCAAAATGTTTGATGAATCACTTGCAATTTATTGTGGAGATATCTTTTTCTTGAGAAAATAAATTATTGTATATTTTATTTAAAAACAAATGATAAAATAAAAATAATTTTTACTCGTTTTCTTCTGTTGTAAAAGATTATTAATATTTTAAATTCAAAAGTTAAGAAGTTCTTCCGTTCTCAAACTTTGTGTTCTTGAGTGACATTATTAAAAATTAAAGATTTTTGGAGTTATTGTAGATCCTAAATTCTGTCATCATATAGATCGTGAAATTGTTGATTCACTTCTATTGCCTGCTTCCTATTTGTAATAATATTTATATGTATTTTATTTCCTTTTGAATCTTTGAGGTTATTTCTTGGAGTGGTTTTCTGTTTAGATATCGATGTGATTTTGTCTTTTCTCTTATTACTTTGAGGATGTTGAAAAATTAAGCCATTTCAAATTTATAATAAAAAGTCTCTGAATGGAAGGGTGTAAGAAAGTTTATTATTTTGTAAGCCAAAAAAAGACTTTTTTAAGCTTGATTTCCAAAATAAATTAAAGTGAAAAGAAAACACAAATTAGATTTTTGTCAGAAATATTAACAGAATCGATTAATAAAAAATAAAATAGTAGAAATAGAGTTTTCTAAGATAATAAATGTTTGAAAGAATCAATATAATAATTGAGAAAATAATATTTACACAAAATTATATAATTTATTTAGTAATTTATTTATCTGATAACTTGAAAAAGATAAAAGCAGATCAATAATGGTTTTAAAGTACAGTTAATAAGAGAAAAACTTGAATAATTGTTAGTAAATTATCTAAGAAATATGAACTCTCTCATAAAATGGTAGTTATTAAGGAACTTTTGAATCTAAACATGCTCTCTTTTTTCAAAGAATAGTCCTAATTCTTTCTGACTAATTATGGGGAAAATCCATCTATTTATCTTTTCTAGATTACCAAAATGAAACTTCCAAAACACAGTGAACAAAGGAATTTTACAATTCATACAAAATTGATTTTTCAACTAACCTTTCAGTTGATTTCAAAAATTCAAGAAGAAAAAGGTAAAATGTAGATACTTTTTAATTTAAAAAATCTTTAAATTGTTTATCTATTTAATTAATTATCTTAAATTTTGGATTATTTTTAAATGGAAACAACTTATTCTGCAAAAAATAACAAAAACAAAATACAAATCATTATTAAATTTATCAAATCACACAAGAAACTAAAAAACAACAAAAAAAGGTTAAAATGAACGCGAAAGATCAAGAGGATTTGGACACATGGCTTGTAGAAGTTGAATTAGCGTAGCAGAAGATTAAAGAGTTAGCTTCAGGGAATGTGCAATTGGACGAATTCGACAAGAGAGAGAAAGCAATAGAGAAGAAAAAACAGGCTGAAAAAATAAAAAAAGAAGAAGATGAAGTAGCCAAACGGTATGCAGCTTATGAGAAGTAAAAGCAAGGACATTCAGGAAAAGGAGAGAAAAACACATACATTAGTTTCTGCAAGTTTTGTCATTGGGAATATGAACTACCTACTCCATAATGTAAAAACTAAAATACAATCTATTGAATGTTAATTTTTTGATTTTTCTATATAATTTTTAAAGGTTTAAGATGCACTAAGAACACTGTGAGCTTTGAAGAGCGCTATGCAGAACTTACAAGCAAAGTTGGGGAATATAAGGTCAAAAAGACGAAAAGAGAAGAACGAAAGAAAAAATGGGAATTATGGAAAAAAACCTAAGCGATGCTATGGAAAAAGTCATCTACGAATTATTCCAAATGGGATAATTACACATCTGAATCAGATTCAGAGCCTGAAGATACCGAACCGATTGTTCCTAAAAATGATCCGAATTTTATAGCACTCGAGATGGACTTGCAACAACGCTCAAAGAAGAGAGCAATCGATAAAGCAATAGCTGAGAAGTTCAAGACTAAGGTAAGTGATGTTTTGATGATTGGGAAATGAAAATTTAAAAAATATTTGCAAAATTTGTTGTTTCTAGGGTAATGAATGCATGTAAAAAGAGGACTACAAGGAGGCAGTGAAGATGTATTCTTAAGGTTTAGATGCGTTTAAAGATATCAAAGCACTATGGACGAACAGAGCATTAGCTTACATAAAACTAAAAAAATACACCAAAGCGATTGAAGATTGCACAAGAGTACTTGATTATTGTGAATGCTTCGAAGATGGGTACACCTAAAGCAGAGATAGCGCGTTCAAGGTAATATTTTGGGAGAACATTTTTTGATTTAAACTTTTTTTTGAATTTTAGTAGTTACATAGTTTCTAATCATTTTTGACTGATTGTTTACTAGGCGTTCATTCGAAGGAGTTTTTCAAAGAAGGAAAAGAAAGACTACAAGGGAGCAGCTGAAGATGTAAATGAAGCAATTAAGCTGTGCCCAAAAGATAAGTCAGGTTTAGATCTTAAAGAAGAAATAGAGTTTATCGTCAAACATAAAGAAGAAGCTTCGAAATTGCTTTAGAACATCCAAGCTGCAAATGGAACTAGTAATGAATAGAGCGTAGAAGAAAAAGCTAATGAAGATAATGAGAAATTAGTGGATGTTCCTGATGAAGAGGAAAACGAAGAGGGAAAGTAAAAATAGCCTGAAAAGAACAATAATTTTTAGGTAGCAGCTGCAGCAACAGCAAGTAGCAGCAAAAGAGAAGATGAATCTAGTGCTGTTGAAGATAAATCATGTGATAATTTAGCAAGCAAGGAAGAATTAAACGAGAAGAAAGTTGAAAATGAGAAAAATATTTAGAAAAGTTCAGTTGCTGCTGTTCCTGAAAGTACCAATGGAAATGATACTACTCCTGTTTAAGAGAAAAAGGATTACAATGTCGTGTATAAAGCTGTTATTGATGATTTTATGAAAAAACAAGCAGCTGAAGTCAATGACCAGGAAATAACTGAATTAACAGAATGCATTTCTAGCTGTCAAGAAGCAAAAATATATTTCTTCGAGCGTAAGGGCACAGCTCGTTTGGAGAATCTCTTGAAGGAAAGAAAACAATGCTATCTGCTAGCGAATGTATTGATCGCTGATAATATTCTGTTTTAGGATTAATTTCTGAAAAACGAATGCCATTTGATTCTCTAAGATACCATCACAAAAATACTCACTGTGAGTGAACATTCTGGCACAGTGAATTACAGTGAAGTCGAAGATGCATTGGAAGTGCTCAATACTCTCTCGACATTGGAGAAATCGAGGAATAAATTAGCTGGGTTACCGTAGACACTGAACTTTGTTAAAACTAATTGGAATACACTTCTTGCGGTGTTCAAAGAAGAACCGCAAGTGACGTCTAATTTCCTTGTGTTTGCATCGAATCTGTGTTATGGTTCAGCTTCGCTTCTGAAGAAAAACCTTATTGAAACACTCCCGAGTATTCTCAATCATCTTCATGGTAACTGTTCATTCTTCAAAGCAATATTTTTTGATTATTTCTGAGGAGTTTTTGACATGAAAACTAATTTTTTTCTTCATTTCGTTAGAAATCTTGAGTTTTGAGAAGAAAAAAGGAGCAATTGAGAATCTCAGAGAAAACGCTTACAATCTACTTGCTAATCTCCTCACTGATGACACTGTCAGGAACGCGTTCAGTGAAGATAAATACACATAAATCTTAGAAGATGTTATCCGTCGTATGGCCTCATATGATCTAGTAGCGCACCCTAAATTCTAGTCATCAGCAGAAGCAGCGTTAGCAGTTCTTGTGAATGCAAGTTTCTAAGCAACTCCACCGATGTAGTCTATCCTCAAGAGACTCAGTACCGATTTGATTATTGTTGGTAGATTCTTCAGATTGAACTGGAGAGACTAGAAATATTCTGAGATTTTCAGTAGAAGTTTGTAGATTTTAGCTAAATTAGATTATACTGATAGCAAGTTAATTGAAAGATTATTTGACCTTCAAGAGATGATGACTAAGGATGCTAAGCTTGCTGGACATCTAATTAGGTTGTACGCTAACATAACAACAAATGAATCGTGCATCGAGTAGATTAAAAAATCTTCGAAAGTTGATTTTAAATTACTCACAGGATCTCTAAAATAATTCCTCTAAGAAGATGATGAAACAAGATTCTGCAACTCTTGCAATCTAGCTGCATATATTAACGAAATACAGCCTCAATATGTTGTCCAATACAAAGAATTAATCCCTCGATTGTTGAATATTTGCAAGGAAAAAATAGGAAATTTCAGAAAAAACGCAGCAATCTTCTTAGCCAAACTCAGCAAAGATAAAGATAACCTAGCTGTTCTTAAAGAACTTCACGGGATTGAGATTCTACATTCGATCACTGCATAGGTTGTCAAAAAGTGAATTTAAATTTGAAAGGATTAATCAACTCTCACTTTTTGATAGTGGTAAAATTCATTTAGCTAACTTGAAAAAAAAGTGTGCAAAAATGTATGTGAGTGCTTTATTTCTGTTTTTCATAACTTTTTACATAACAAGAAGATGAATTTACAGACAAATATTCATGATTTAATGATTGAAGATAGGATTCAATGTTTGAATTAATTGTTTTTATTATCTTTGAATAGAAAAAAAAATTATTAAAATATGTATCTGCAGTGAATAGTAATAAATACAGTGAACAGTTTTGTTCGGTTATTCTTTGAAATATTGATTCCTCATTAGATATGATGTTCTTAGTTCCTATCTACTGGCATAGCACCTTCACTTTTGGGTTTCAAAATAAAGAATGAAAAAACTTTACAGATGCAATGAAATCACAAAAAATTCAAAAAATTTTTGTTTTTATTTTAGTAACCAAACCAACTAAACCCAATAATTCTCCTTACTGCTCTAAGGCACTGCTTCTGGCTGACTAAACAGGGGAATTATCAATCGTCATGCCTTTTCTCGTCCCTCCAAAGTAGCTGCTTCCCAATCGCTGGGTGTTTTAATGATGCAACTGATGGTGATGATTTCTCTTGAGAATAATATCTTACAATTGTCTAATTTGTTGTATTTTATTCTCAGATTTCTTCAACTACCCTTAGGTTTTATTGTAAAGCTTGTTTTTATAGGTTTCATGTCTCTCAATGACTTGCTGATAATTCCCTGAAGAAAAATACACAACAAACTCTTTCATCTAATCTAGTTCAAGAAGAGGCATGAATTCGAGATTGTCTGAGATGATTTGATTGAATGGATTGATTCTATCAAAGATCTATTGAAATGGAGGAAGAGAATATTGCTGCTACTGCTGCTAGTTCAGGTAGCTTGCTGGAAGATATGGATTTTAATTCTAAAGATACTAAGATCCAATCGAGTTTCTTCTTGGCATATATTATATTTAGTTGTTATTTTAACTCTGTCCATGGATGAGGCCACCTACTCCTGAGGGATTGTTATTGATGCTGCTGCTGTGATGGTAATTTCCATTGCTATTGTTAATATTCACAGGATTATTATTAATATTAGAGGCATTTGGCAGAAATTATATGAGATTTCCGTTATTATTGTTGTTGATGTTGTTGTCAGCTTCTGTGAAATTTTGAAAATTCGAGAGAAAATGAGTTTGATTACCACCATGCAATAAGCTAGCCCTGCGTAGCTCAACAATCCGCTTCATATTAGAAGGTAAAATTGACATGATTTTCTTATCCGATTCATCTTTTTTCTGTCTTTATTACTAGGTATTTATGCCTAAAAAGTTACTCACTTCAGGACTCATCATCAGTTAATTGTTGTTTGCATTGTTCCCTGTTGTCTCTCCAAAAGCAAATTCAGGTGAAATATTCTATTCTTCTAATCTTTTGAGTGTGGAAGGCACTAGTGGGTATGGTTTGGATGAAACCAATGAATTTTAGCTGTGGAGTGATGTAGAACCTTTAAGCTTCGAGACGGAGGAGTATTATTGCTATTATAGCTACTATTGCGGTGGCTGAAGTTATTCTTCAGTTTTGAGCTTCGTCTATTATGGAGAGTATCCATATTATTTATGAAAACTTTGAGATTTTTACTTTGTAGATTTTGGATTGTTGCCGAATGGCTTTGTTTAATTTCCTGGAAAATCATTGTTTTCGATAAAACCACCTCCATTAACAGCATTATTGAATTCTGAATTCTCAAAGGGACTTAGATGCTATGACAATTGCATTGGGTTTGGCAGAAGGGGGGATTATTTAGGTGAGATTGTTGGAGATTACGTTGGATATTGCTGAGAATGTGCAACTTGCTGCTGTGCTTAATTGAGGATTTACTAATATTGTGACTGGATAAACGAAGAGTTGTTTTAGAGCTATGTTGGCGGTTGCTGATTGGAATTGTTTTTAGTTCTTGGAGTACCTAAGGTGCTGACGATCAACCCTTAATTATGGATTAGGTTCTACTGCTGCAATTCCCAATTTGACGCTATTGAATTCTAGCTGTTTCTTCGAGCGTTGGAGATGTTATTATTTCCAATATCGAAGAGCTCAGGGTTATTGCTTTGCTGTGCTTATTAGATAGAATTTGAAGGGTTAATTTGTTGTGTTGCCAACTCTAAATTAGATGTTACTTGCGGTGTAGCAGCACTGTTTTGGGATTTAGAAATCCTACCAAGTAAGAACAGCTCATTGTTAGCATTATCATTCTAATTATTTGCGTCGTTATTTTGCTGATTCGTCACAGAACTTTCTGTAAGATCGCCAGCCGAAGTTATTTCTTTTTCCTTTCTCATTATGGGTATTGAAAAACTTCTAAAAAACTCTTCTTCTCCTTGATTCACTAATTCAAGCCTCTCTATCAAATCTTCCTCATTTGTGAAGGGATTGTTCTCGATTAAGTAATTCACTGCGCGTTCTTTGGTTTTACACAGTTCATGAAGGGTTTAAGAGTGAGTTTGCTATCTTCTTTAATGATTTCCTCTGATCTGCTCGACAGATACGCGATATATTGCAAGTTACTTCTCAGCGTAGGGGATGTACTTGATATATGGGCATCTATCGAAGGAATGTGTGTGCTTTTCGCAGAAAGTGCAACTTGTCCCGATATTTCGTTGAGTTCGATAAATATTTATGTTGTCTTTAATGTATTGGTACCTTTCTTTGTCTAGAGGAAAATTATTTATTTCCTTCATGAAATCTTCCTTGCAAATGTAATATAATGTGCAAGCCCCAAGACTTCGGTAAGCTGTTAAGCAGGCACGCTCGCCCATGAAGGAAACTTAATCAAAGAGAGAATTCGGGTTGATAGGTTTCACTGTGGTGTACCCATTGATTCCATCTCTTTCAATGGCAATAGTTGCGTTAACGATGCCTTTAACGAGAAAATATAACTTGTCGTTAATGTCGTTTTCCTCAATTAAGACTTCTTCAGGCTTTGATCGTTTTGTTTTGATGTGTACAGAGAGTTTTTTCAGGAAAGGAGTTGAAAAATTACACTTTAGTAGCTGCATTTGATTTATCAATCGATAGCGGATATCATTCTGCACTTCCATCCGGAGATTGGCAGATAAGGATTCAATCATAAGATCACATTGTTCCCCTTCACTTTCGTCTTTGCCTTGATGCCAGTATTCAAAATATTTGCGAACTTACATCTGCAGGTAATTGCTCACACCTCGATTCTTCAAATGCCTCACTAACAGCCCCATTCGCTATTGGATTTGATTCTCACTTTGTGTGAGCACTTAAATCAATACACCTAGTTGCGAAATAAAAAAGGATTTATTGGGAAATTATGGAGAATATTTCTGAAAAAGATAAAAGATTATGGTAAGGGGAGTATTTGTATTACCAATTTGATTTAGAGAGTAAGCAAAGACTCCGCAGCTGATAAGCGTAATGAGGATAACGAAGATTCTTTCAAGTGTTGTGATTGGAGTAATGTCTCCATAACCGATGGTGATCATTGTGATGACTGCCCAATAAAGTGATGTAATGTATTATTCATACCAATCTAATTGTGCGATTCCAGCTTTGTCAATCCAAGTTTTGTCGAATAAATTATAGGAATTCTCAAGGGATGCGACTAAGAAGAACATGCATCCACAGAAATGAGCTACAAATATTATCATAAACACTAATTTGCTTAGATTGTAGAATGCTGCTTAGCGTTGCTTGAAATTCAAGAGCTGTTCAAAATATGTTACCATCTAAAACATCTTATTTGTCCGTAGTAACAATATTGGGTTGAGCAAGGTCAAATTCAATCGAAGGCTCACAATAAAAGGGATGACAATGAGTAAATCACCTAAGAATTTGGTCCTCAAATAATTCTTAACAATCCTACAAAATGACAATAAATTTAGCTTCAAAATAATTTATTATCGATCATCCTTACTCTTGCCTTTTGCAGATAATGGCTCCTTTACTGTAGAAAGCAGTGTTGAAATTAAAGATAATATCCCCTAGAAAAGCCCATCCTGGAATGTCATTAAGAAAGATCGACACCCAACTCGACAATACTAGTTTCCCAGAATCGCTACCTTCCCAAGTAATTTTTATAGGCACATAGAAAATATTCATTGTCAACAGCGTGAAGATAAAGGTATCCCAGATTATTTTAACCAACGAATTAGGGAGAATGAGTGTACTTCTCCAATCTATTTCGTTAAATAGCTTCTTCTTTACTATTGAAACTAGTCACACATCAAAAGGTTAGTTTTAAATTTCGTAACCAAGTGGATTTTTAATAAATTCCTATCGATAAAGGTTCAAATACTTATAATTTTAAATAAAATACATCTAAGAGCATAACTTACTGGAATCTATCTCCCTAATAAAAATTTTGTTCCATCAAACATAGCTTTTTTTTTAAATAGCTTCACTGAAAGTAGGGGTAAAATTAACAGATAACTTAAAAGTATCTAAAAGAATAAACTTGAAAAATTTAACAAAAATAAGCTATCATTCCTAGGAAATATCCTAAAAAAAGGATTTATTACTTATGCATGATGTGCTAAATCAAGCTCGATTGTTAAACCAAAAGGTTTCAATGATAAAAAAGATTAAATTGATAAGGAGCTTTTCATGTCTTGTTTTTACATTATTTTAAAAATCTTATTAGTGAAATACTTGTGCAGACTTACGAAGAGGAGTATTATCAAGGAGAAGAAGAAACCGTATGAAGCAATATCTTAACCCAGATGGCACGTTATCCAGAAAGAAGTTTTTACTGAAGTAGAAATCGTAATCCGATGCGGCATCTCCAATGATAGAAAAATCAACTTTATTCAGTCTTTTAAATTTATATTGTGTTCCAAATTACCTAATGGTATCTATGAAACTGGAAACAAGAACAACGAGATTGAGGGCATGTCTGAGAGAGCGTATCTTGATCTTTGAATGATCAGATTGAGTTGATAAAGGGTCTTTGTGTCTAGTGTTCTTGAGGATTGCAGTTTGCTCAGCTTTTAGGATAACAGTTTTTATTCCCTCACTGCTGAGTTCTACGTTATATTACTTTTAGGTTGAATTTTGTGAGGGCTTCTTTTAAAGGCATTCTACACTAACAATAGCTTCATGCAGACTAAAAAATTAATCATTTTCGTTTCTTTAGCTTACTTAGTTTGATGTTTATCTTCTAATAGAATTCATAACATTTGTATGTGAATGCTAAGGTTCAAGAGTTAGGCCAACAATCCCAAGTTAGAATTATGAGGAATCTTGAATTAAATCCCTTTGTTATTCTTCTTCATTAGCTTCTTTGTCGTTTAGAGTTTAGATATCCTTAGGTATCATAGGATTAGATACACAGTTTTTCTTCATGAAATCACCAATCCTGAAAAATTATTCTGGTTACAATTCCCTAGAGACGTTGCCATCATACAATTAATGTTCGGATGTCACACTGTCACGTGGACTAGCAAGGTTCATAGCGCTCATATGATTTACTAGCGCTAGAGGAAAGAAGAACTTTTGAGTTTCAATATTGTTTTATTGATTTACACAAGTAATTCCCTATTACTAAATATGCATACAAAATTGGGGAGAAAATGATGAAAAATGTGTAGGGTGTTAGTTCTAATTCGTCTATTTTTATTTAATTTGTCAGGTTGTATGGAAAAAACAAAGAAAAAAATGCAAAAATGTGATATTATTTATATTCAATATTTTCTCTTTGTATTTCAGTCCTCACAAAATCTCTAAAAATAGAGATACATCACTGAGAAACTTAAATAATTATTAGAATCTAACAATTTGAGTGTCAAGGAAGATTACAGAAGTGATTTTACTAATTTTAAAATTCATAGAACTTATTGAGTAATTCCTAGAACTTATTGGTAATACTTCTCTTTTTGCAGTAACTTTTTGAAAGAATTGATTTTTTTCAAATCTCACAGAAGAGTAAAAGAATCAGGCATTTAGATTTTCATGTCATTTAGGTTATTTTCAAAACTGTCATAACAAAGATCAAGTACAAAAAAGTTTCTTAGGCATAACACCATCTATAAATCCATAAGTTTAAAATGAAAATAGATTAATTATTTTAAGAAGAGAAAATAGGGGGTTTAAATCAAATTTAAAATCCCTCAATTAGCTTTAATGAAGTAAAGGAGAAGTTAAAAGGAGCTAGACAATATATTAGCTTTAAAACAAAAGAGTTCAAAAAGTAATGAAAAAAGAAAGAAAGAGTGCGCTCATATGAAGGTGCTTTTATTCAAATAATAATATTTTAATGCGCTCTATTTTCATATGACAATTAAATGAATTTACTCTTGAAAATGTTTTTTAGATACTTATTATTACTAGAGCTAACTGACTAATAATTGTACATCTTGTTAATGCTGTTTGGTCTTATTTTTTTAAAGTTGAACAGAAATCAAAAAATCTTTAGTTTTGCTTCTTCTAAAAACCAATTCTCCCTGTAACCGACACTTAACCAATTCTCTCCCTCTACCCTTTGGAATAGCTTACTGTTCTTTCATCTCTTTGCATAGACTAAAACCCATCTATTTTGTGATTATGATTGAACAAAAATTTAAAAAAATAAGTAATTCTTTTTAACCAAGGATACGTATCCTTTTATTATCTGTAATTTCTTGTGTTTTATCTCCATTAACGAACTCAATTTATTTCAAAATGATTTTATGTTCAATTTTTCTTTTAACTTTCAACCATTTTTATATTAAACTTCTTTTTCAATAATCCTTTGAAAATCCCATGCACACTCTTTTTTAATTATTCTTGTGTTTTTTCTTAGGATACTTTTTTTCAATGTTATCTTCTGGTAACTATTCACAACGAATCTTTAAAATTAATCAAAATTTGAATTTATTTGAATTTAAACAATTTGTTTTGTTTTTGTTTTTTTGTTTGTTTGAATGATTAGTTTGATATTTGATTTTTTTATCTCTGTAAATTAGAGTTAATAATATTTCTTTTTCATTTAAAATGCCATATAAAGATACATTGAAAGAATGACTTTCAAAACATTGTATCTATCACAATATCACTAAATCGATAATATAAATAATATGCTGCGAGAATCTGTGTGGTTGGTGGAAGTTTTGAAGATATGATTGAGAAAAATCATTGGTTTGTTTTTTAGTTTTTGAAAATGTGGAATACAAGAGCTCCAAGAAGAACATTTGGAGAATCAGAAAAATGGTCACTAAACTAAAGGGGCGAATTCAAGTTAATGAATTATTCTGGAGGACAGTTTGCGCTGAAGGCTTCTGCTAATGGATATAACTAATCCGCAGCTTTTTTAGGTGTATGTATCTGTAGGTTGGATTTGTTATTTTTAGTCGCGATGCAAGTAAGACTATGTTTAGAATGTGATAGCTTGTGACCTAGTTCGAGACTAGTACGGCCTAACCACTCATTTGCATGGGTTGTTTTTGTTTAATGTCTCAAGCATATCACCCATAGTCATTCGCTTGCATTTTTTTCAGAGGGGGATTAAAAACTAAAGTTCACTGAAAAACTTCCAATATCAGAATACAATGACTACACCATCCTTAGCATATTATTTTTTCAGTTTGTGTGTATGGATTTGCTTTTATTCTTTTGTTTTAAGTTTATTAATATTTTTTGCCTTTATATCTTGATAATTTATGCCCCCACTGAAGATAGTATTCATTGTGTCATGAAAGGCTTCAAGTGGGGGGGGGGGGAAGGGTAGTAATTAAAGAACATATAAATTAGCAAGGCAAACACTATTGTTAATTGTTTGAGTGTTCCGTTGGATAAACAATATTTTAATTTTTCAATTCCTCCCCATTTAATTAAAGGTGGGTAATTTAAAATATGTGTCTTAAAGGATCATAGGAATATTTTTAACTGCCAAATTAGATAATCACCTCCTATGGAATCTCGATTGGTTCGTTGAAAAGTTAATAAAAACAAAACAAAAATAACTTGAAAGCTAACAGCAATCTTGTAAAAACAAAATATCATTTTTTAACCTAACAAATAGCTACTTATTATTATTATTATTTTATTATATCTTTCCTAACTATCTCTCACTCTAACTCTCTCATCATCATCTCTCTCTCATCTCCCCCATTCTCCATAAAGTAAGATAAGTAAGATTTTCATTTTTATCATGTTTAACGATTGATGATTTTTGACTGATATTCTGGAATCTCAAATCCATATGATAACCTAGAGGAGAGCATAATGCTTACAGCACCAGCATCCTCTGTCTATTCCTTCCCAAACCTTATCCAAATGAATCTGCCATTGATTGTTTTTAAAGTCATCAAGCCTAGATTCCTTTGATAAGCATAACATCCCTCCCATTGAATGGCAGAAGTTGCTGATTAATGGGAAACCTTTCAAAATCTACAAGAATCTAATGATTTATCTTAGATTTGAAGATTGTGAAATTTCTTCCATTTTGTGAGAAACACAAATATTAATGGAAAAATGAATGAAATAAAATCGATCGAAAATATATGCTTGAGCTGTTTATTTGTCTTGATATGATTATTATTGTAAAAAAGAAGAAATTTTTTGCCATTTTTCCTTTTGTAAATCAAGAAAAAGAAAAAAAAAAACAAAGAAAAAAATAAATAAATAAACACAAAGAATATCAACTGATAAAAGACAGTTGAGTGACAACGAATATCGATTCATATAACTAACACAAAGGGATTTATTAAAAATCGTGAAGGAATTTCAGAAATACAAGGTACGCAATTATCATAGTTCGATCCATGCATAATGTTGTTTTCAGATAATAAGTGTACTGAATTACGTCATCTCAGGTCTGCGTCTACTGAAATCATTCGTAAGCTTTGACGTAAGCTCCATTTGATTTCAAAAAGGAGTTATGATATATTTCTATTGTAACCTTCTGAACTTTTATAATAATATATTCTTAATATTCTTTGAGCCAGAAGAGATAAAGATTTCATTGATTTGAATGCAAACTTATTTTTTCATGCCCTTTCGAATTTAATTCATTTCAATGAATTATTATTTGTTTTTCTTCTTCTGATGTCTTCACTAGTCTATCTGAGCACTGGTAAACCTTGGATATTTCATTATAAGAATTAGGAGATTATTTTAGCTGCTAAGTTCTCCTAAAATATGCATGATTTAATTACTTTTTCGTAAAACTCCAAGTATTCTGAATGAATATCTATTATTTAAATATTTTTTTTCAGTGAAAAATAAATTTCCAATAAAAGTAAGGGGAATCAAGGGTTATTTTAATTTTTGATATTGCGTCACAATCGGATATAACATCAGTTACTTACATTGAGTCACATGGGAGAAGAATAGATATAGATCGATCGATTTTGACAGACTAAAAACTGTTCTATTTGGATATTTTTCTGCATAATTCATTTTAAACCTGGAAATGTAAATTACCTTTTGGAAATGTTCTCAAATTTTCTTGAGAAATATTAAAAAGGCGTTACAGCCAAAGGTTCACGCTGTAGACACGAGCATGAATGCTTTACCTGTGCTGTAAGACAAGCAATAAAAGGGTTTATTTTAGGGTACTCGCTCAAGACACTTTTGAATATCTTTGGAATTCTAACTTCGAAGAAATCTCCAAGTGTCATATTCAGAGCGTTTTTCAACCTTAAATCTGCTAGGTTTGCGTTGCTGCCTGGGTTGTATAACTCTTTGATGTAAGCAATCATGTGTTTCATGAGAAGAATCGGAGCATCTGAGTCCATAGCATCCTTTGTGAGTGGAGCCTTAGCAGGTGCGATTTCCTTATCCACAAAGGAATCCAAAGATAGAGGAATTTGGGGTCTATTTTTATTGAGCCGTGCTCTCGACTGCTATTATCGATCACTCATTAACAGTGGAGTGATACCGAAGATCAAGTTAGATTACGCAATTCTGTTCGCTTGTCTAACAGCTTTTCCAAGTTACGTGTTCTCAATGGAGCCTGAATGCACTCCTCCCAGTCTCAGAAAACTTTACACAAATTTCACCTTCGAAGATGAAAACGAGCTTGCATTTAGAAGATGCTGGGTTGCAAAAAATAACATCAGTCTCATTAGTAGAGGCTTAGCTGCCCATGATCCTACTAAATTCCTCTAAGTTCGGAAGGAGAAATGATAGAGAATAAAAAAATAAAACTCCAATAAGAAATTGATGAAAAATTGGGGAAAGACTTATTTTCCTGAAATTAATGAATAAATTTATGAGAAAAGACTAGAAGAATAAAACAATTTTAGAAGATTATTTGTTTTTTTTCTTCTTATTTATTAAACAATTTTGCCATTAAATAATTCAATAAGATGGCAGGTTATTAACATTTAAGTAAGTCGATCAATAAAAAAAAGTTATTATTATGATAACTTATTTATTCGCATATTAGTCAATAAAAGCCATTCATTTCATCAAAAAATAATAATAATTAGAAATGATCATTTGTTATCAAGATCTATCCGAAATATGATTCCCTTAATTACTAAACAAAAATTCAATAAATTTACCCACAAATTTGGACACTTGCCACCAAAGACATGCAAACATATTCCATTTTTCTCACTTAAATTCATCATTTTTCTCCTTCCTTTATATTGCGCTCATAAGGATTTTAAAAAAATAATAATATTATCCTCCAAAAATAAAAAAATTTCGACACCTAAGAGACTCGAACTCTTGCTCCCAAAGGGAAACGGCTTAGCAGGCCGCCGCCTTAACCACTCGGCCAAAGTGTCATTTCTTAAGAAATGATGGTTTGGTTTATGCAAAATAAACTTCTAAAAAGGCAAACAAGTAATCTACTCACAGAACCAAGTGAAAATATATCTTTCAATATGAACATGTTGAGGGTATTTTTGCTGAATTAGATATTAAGTATTCAGTTTCGGATTTCATTCATAAATACCCTCCTTGTCTTATCATTTCAGCATAAAAACTGAAAAAAATTAAAGAAATTATGATAATTTGAACAATTTCAAACTTGAGAGAATGAAGATCTTCTAATTTTAGATGGATAATACATCTCATAAAGGAGAATGGTAATAAAGATCAGGATAAAAACCATAACTTATGAACACAATTCACTTTTAAAATACTGGAGATTTGAATCCAATAATAATAAAAAAGACAGCTCGTTCCTATTCTGAACTTATTACTCTTTGAGTCTCTAATTGAGAATTTTAGGAAATTATAAATTAGAAAATGGAAATTTATTGGTTTTTATCTTGATTTCTAATGAATTAATCTTAAAAAATAAAGTGTTACTAACATATTATTTAAAATAAACAAGCTGCTTAGCAACTCCTTCCAATTTCACTAGGATTTGATTCAATCACATCAATAATGCGAACAACAATAAGTAAAATTGCTTAAAAATAGTCCTTGTAATTATGTTGTGGAATCAACATCTTCAAAGAAAACAAGAAAAATAGTAAAATATAGTAACAAAATTCTTTGGAAATTGAGTTAATAAACTCAAGAGAAAATTTAAAAATATCCCTTTTGTATGCATTAACCTGCATAACTGATTGTGCGGTGCACATGCATGTGCATGCTAGGAATTAAATAATATTTATGAGTAGAAAGATTGATCATTTTCTACTGATACTACAATTATTGAACTGAATTGTTGTAATATTTTCACTCAAAATAAAACCATTTCAATCTTCTTTTTCTCCTCTTGATTTGATCTGCTTCAGCTTATCACAAACAAATCTAATCGTGTTTATATTTTTAACTTCCATTTAAATACAACACAAAAATAGCAATTTTTTAGATTATTTATATTGATTCATGCATACTTTTTTGTTTTCAAATCTAAGAGAAACATAGACAATTCTTTATTTCAAGCAGTTTATTGTTGTTTTTTTATCTCTTCTTCCTTAATGATCTATGCTCCTTCTATTGATTTCAGATCAATGATTGTTCCTGGTGAAGCAGGAGAAATTTTATTGTTCGCTTAAAGCAGTCTGTTGAGAAGCTCAGTGTGATGAGGGACGGAACCTGAGTCTATCTTCTCAACTTCTTGCATCTCTTTGTTGTAGACTATCACAACGGGAGTAACTTACTCCGGAGCGATTTTCCTGACAAATTGCAAGTTGTCATTGTAGTACTTGATGGAAGGTGCATAGTTGTTGACGAAAGCCATAGTTGTGATGTATAATTTGCTCTGGTTTTTGTGGAGAACCTCAATCTTACCAATATTTGGGAAGATAATACGCTTCATAAGGGTTTTAGGTAGTTTGCTGAATGGAATCTCCGAAAGTTTCTTCACGTTATTCATTGATGCGACAAATGCTAGTTTTTAGGAGGTATGCTTGTGTGTATTTTTTTAAGCTATTAAGGTTCGAAAAAGAATCTTCTTAGTAATAAATTATTCCTTTTTGTTTTAGATTTCTTTTCTAGTTTCACCCACTCTCAAAGGGCATTTCCAACCAGCTTTCAAATATTAACAAAAATCCTAATTTTTTTGGAAAAAAAAAGTGAATTATTCAATCATTTTTTATTTCCTTCCGAAAATTCTCTTGAGCTATTTTGATAGGCACTTACGTATTGTGTAATTGTCCCTTTTTTATCTTCTTTTTTCCATATTTTTCAATTTTTACTTCTTCTTTTTCTACTCCTTGCTGTGGTGAGTTGCTTGTATGGATTTATTCATAATAATTCACAAACAAATATTTGCTAACAAAAAAATAATTTTGTAACATATCCAAGCTTAAAAAGTTGCATGAAGTAGAAAACTAACTACAAGTATTGCATTATCAACTCCAAAAGCTACTTGAACATACTTAATAAAACCATCATTTTCACAATTGAACTCCTTTCTCGTTTACTATCATTCAAAAATCACTGGAAATGGCTTACATACAATCAAAAAGAAAAATAATAGCAAACGTATTGTTTCTTTCTATGTTTTTCTTCTCAGCTTCGAAGAATATCAAATATAATAATAGTCTTGTAACGATTTATTAAACCTATTGTAGATATGCTGGATCTTTTCAAATTCCATCTTCCCCTGTCTCAATATTCGTCAGCATATTGATGATTTAATGGCATGCATAATCTCCATAAAGTTCAGGAATATCTTTCTAAATCAAGCAATTCAAGATACTTGTTCGGACTCTTAATATCTGAGACACTGAGAATTCCGCTGTTGATGGAGTTTAATCGTCATCTCTCGAACTATCTCGCTCATATTCCACTAAGTAGTTTCTGCAAGGAGAAGGTACCTTGAATGTCATAGCTTACTCGTTCGCTATTCTTTTTGAGAAGACTGTACGATTTTCTTCTAAATTCACTAAATGTAGTATCTCTCCATGGGTAGTTTGCACCGTAAGCAGTGCTGTGTGGTAATATGTGAAATAATGCAGAACATAAACATCCTTGAGTAAAGCACCTTCACGACAGATATTACTTAATTCAAGTGTAATTAATCTCCAATTTGATCCACTAACCCAATCGCAAAGCAACACACTTGGAGCTACACCATTGTACCAAATCCCAACTTCAGTAGCGCTAAACACAGTAGCGGCTACAGCATCAAATCGACCGATAATCTCATAGCTAATAAAATTTTCAAAAATATTATTAGAAAAATTATCCAAAAAAATTGAACTATTTGTGCTGTTTATATTTACTTAAGCGTTTTGAATTTCTTCACCGGTGAGAGAATATCAAGAACTAAGATCTCCACATTCTCATATTGATCAGAGCTGTGCCAAAGAGCGATATTGTTCGTTTCATCTAGCAGAGTTAAAAACAATCCTCGCTGCTTTTCATCAGGGATTGCAATCTAAAACAAACTCTCCGGTGAATTGAAATCGAACACCGTCAAAAGATACTCATTCAAAGAGCTAACAACACTCTTTTACTCCATTAATATGACTCGCTTGCTTTCTTTGAGCACACGGATTTCCAGCCCACTCGAAATAAAATCTTAAATCTTCCTCGCTGATCGCTCACACAGTTACCAAATGCTTTCTGAAGGACACCTAGGACTCTCCTTGCTTTTTGGTTTCATTTCATCGATATTGATCAATTGTAAGATGCATTTATCTAAGTTCACGCAGAGCACAGTGTCGTTATCGTAAAGTTAAAAATGCACCAATGAAGTAGACATTTGTGCTTAGGATATTAGTTGTTGAGTCTTTAACGAAAACACCTGTGCTATGCCATTCTAGTAGTAGATAAACACTCTTTTTCCTTCTAATACCACGACTTAACTGATGCTACTACTGAATGGAATTTAAAACGATATCCATGATTCAGATATTCTCATATCATTCACTCTACAATGAACTTTTGTTTAAACATTTTCTTCATTTTTATCTTTGGTATTACTGAGATTCGCATTCTCTTCATTGCTCATATCATTTGCATCAATGTTCGCAGCTTCTTCAGCTCCGGCAACGTATTCCATTTTTGTTGTTTTTTCCTAATTTTTTTATCCCTTTTTTTTCTTCTTTTTATTGAAGTTAATTTATTTCTCCTGTGTTTGTTTGTTGATAATATTTCTTAATGAATTCAAATGGACTTGCTTTTTTATCTGATCAATAACTTCAATTCTGCTAAAGTTTTATGAATCTAAATTTCCTTTTTTCCTTTTTCTTCATTAATTATTTAAATTTTCATATTTTTTCTCTCAGTTATTTTGGAGTAATTCTTTTTCTTTTTTCTTGAACAAAAGTAACTTGTTTCATAAAAATCAATTTAACATAATAACTACAAAATATATTTCTCATTTATTAACAAAATCATTATATTTCTATTAAAGTAACTCTAAATCTAGCTGATAAATATCATTGAATGACATATTATGTCGATCACCTCCAAATACTAGCAGTTTGTCTTTTCCATAATATGCTATCCTATGTCCATCCCTTGCACAAGGTTTCTTTCCTTAGCGAATTTTCAATTGATCTTTCAAAGGCTAGATGAATTTACTCACAGCTATTCGACCAAAATCTGTTAATCTACCTGAACGGATCTTCAAAGAAGGCATAGGATTGCCCATCACTTTTTACAAAACAAATCAAAACAATATTTAAAAGTGCTCAAACATCCATAATTCTTCAAAATAACAAACTTAAAGTTACTGAGCAGTGAATTCTTCATAGCTTCTGATGTAGGAGACATATCCCGATATGACTATTCTTGCTGGATGGAGATTTCAAATGTTTGTAGCATCTATGCTTTTCTTAATAAAAATTCTTTGCGTTTTTATTCTACAAGGACAGTTGGATTATTAATCAATCCTTGTGATGCATTGGAGTCTTCATCGTTGTTAAGTTCTCTTTCAAACACTGTCATGGAGCTTGTCTTTGTTTTTCTCATCGGACTCAGCAATACTGAAGATTCTAGAGAAAAAATAGCAAATGTTGTAACAGCAAAAATAATCAGAATTTAACAATAAATATCTTAAAATTCTAACATCTTTTCGTTGGTGAATTGTGTCCATTAACAAGTGTCTTTTTAAAAGATTAGCTGCGAGTCGCTCTAATCTCTGGAAGAGTTATTGTTGGATTCTAAGATTTATCTTGAATTTATTGTGAGATATTTAATTTCGGTAAGGAATCTTTTCTTCTTGCCGAATCAGCATCCACTGTACTCCATTTAGAAGTTGACAGACTAAAGATGCAAAGATCATCAACTTCCCAGGTAATATCATGGATGCCACCTAGCACAACGATTTAGTTGTTAAGGGTGAAGAGTTAATGACCAGATCTGATCAAGGGAAGCTATGATTCAACTGGGATAATTTAAAGATATTGTTTAGTTTTTAAATTGAATTCCCAAAGATCATTCATTCTAACAAATCCATCAGTACCACCGAAAGCATAAATAGAATCAACTTTTGAAGGGAGATAAGTTACAGCAGATTCAAAACGAGCTTTAGGGTGAGTATTGTGAGAGAAATGAGGGCTATTAGCAAATAAACAAATCCACTCATTATTAACAAAGGAGTATTCGTAGACTGCATTTGAGAGTGTACCAGAATCAGCGAAATATCCAAAAAGAACATATAAGCGATCAGATATGAGCACGCTGCTGTGAGAATCAATAGGCGAAGGCATATGTTCAGAGTTATTTTTATTATTTGGCTTGATGAGTGTCCATGTTTCTGTTTTGAAATCGAAACACCAGAGAGTATTGTTGCTCTAAAGACATCCATTTTAACCACCGAATAAATAAAATTTATCCTTATAAACACAAGAACTCTAGCGACTCAAGCGATCTAATCAAGCAAAAGATGTTTAGGAGGTGGTAAAATTCATAAAATAAGGTTTTTTATTGAGCTTATCTGAACGATTCTATTCCTTATTTTTACCTGGGTTTGCTTTGGATTTAGATCTGACTTGTTCCCAAACAAACTGATCTGAGTTCAAGTTCACACGCCAAAAATCACCTAGCTATCCTGCTTTTACCTCATATCCACCATAGACGTACAAGCTTTCAAAGAAAGAAAATGAAAAATTTGTAAAAATCAAAATTGTAAATTGAGTTTTAAATCAAACTATTTGGAAAAATGTTGATATTGTTTTGGCAATTCTTTGTTATTGCTGTGAAAGACAACAAGAATCTCTTTATATTTACAATCCTGCTTGGACGCAGATAGACGATCTTGATCTGGATTGTATATTTGATCCGATGATTTTAAACTCCGCCCATTTTGGATCCTTCGCAGCTGGCATAAATATTGAACTTTTATCGAATCTTTTCTCGATTTCTTGGAATATCATTGAGTTTCTCTCTGAACCTAAAGCTGGCAGATCGTTGTCAAAGACTTACGTTTTCATGATCTTGAGTCTTTTCATTTAATTGCTTTTTTCTGGTTTATTAAGCAGAATCTAATTGGATTGATCCACATCGTTACTTGAATTTGATGTCATGAATATACTCTCCTCAGCTTTTGTTGTGTTTCCATAAGTATTCTTTGTTGGAGAGATGTGTCTTTTACGATGGATTTATAACTGAGAGAATGCAGATTCGGAGATATACACTTCCTTTTTCTCTCTCTAAAACGAGTTGGATCGCTCAGATCTCCCAACTAAGTTCGACGTGGACATTACTTGAGTAGGATAGAGATTGTGCGAGCAAAAAATGATATGATGTCTCTGTTGAAAAAGCTAAACAATATTCTTCTGCTTGAAATAATGTTCCTTTGTTTTTGCTTGTAGTTTTCAGAAGGAATAACGCAGCTATGCAAAAAGAAACAATTAATTGACTAATTATTATTATTTTCTACGAGAGATTTAATACTTATTTCTTTGGCTGGGAAAAACATAAATTGTTTGGTTGGTTTTTGGTTTAAAATTTATTTTGCAGAAAGTTGTTCATAAAGCATCCAGTCACTGGAAGTAGATGTAAGGTGATGATATGAAAAAATATCTTAAAAAAGCTTATTTATGAGGTGATTAATAAATTTGATATTAATATCTTAATTTATTTTAAAGGGTTAATAAATAAAACACTTTTACTATCAAACTACTTTGAATCTTTACTTAAAAGATCCCAATAAGAATAATATGCGCTACAACATCTCACAATAATAATAAAATGTTGAAAAATAGCAACTTAATCAAGAATTCCTTTTAGATTTTACTTATCACAAAACAAAAATAAAAAAATCAGCCTAAATAAGAATAAAAAATTAATAATTATTACATTTTTGTAAAATCTAAATTGAATAATTAATCTAATCTATTAAACATGCAAAGTTTTTCGCTATTTCAATAACAAAAATAACGTAAAGGGAAACGTTGATCTTCTTTCCTTGGAGAATTTATAGAATTCATCTAGAAAACATAAAAATTAGCTATTGATTGACCTATTATTATTCATGGGAATATTTGTGAAATATCTTGAGTTTGCTTGATAAGTTCCTTGTAGATTTAAGATATATTGTTAGGATAGCTAAATAGACTATGAAATATATTTCATTTTTGTATTTTATTTCCCACAAAAGTATCAATAGACTCGCCAATTTAACTAAAGAATCATCAATTCGATTAATAATTCGCAAAGCTAGGAACTTCATGGATTTTAGAGAGTATTAGTCTCTCTTTCATATCGAGGTTCGTCTGCTGTAAACTCGTTTTCTCCGATCGCTTCTATGAGTTTGCAAAGATATCAAATACAAATTACAAAACATAATCAGATTTTCAAATCAATATTGTTCTTTACATTCTCACTAAGGTATGCTTAGCCTGAGGAATTGCTAAGTACTCCTCCTAATGCATCTTTAACAGAAAAGAAATACTAATGCTACTCCTCAGCATCATCTTCAGCACCATTTCGATATCTATTATTATCCACAATTCCCTCTTGCCGATTGATCTCATCAGCTTCTTTCTTAAGTAATCCTGGATGGCATAATTTTTCTTCTGAACTATTCCTCGGTCTTTAAGGTTTCGGTTCAGATGTGCCAGCAGTTGCTTTGGAAACATTCGGAGAAAGAAGATAACTTCCTCCTGTAAAAAACTAAGATTCCTGCGATAATTTCAATACCTAGGAATTATCAGAGAATTACGAAATAAGCTGATTATTACTACAATTTCCCTTTTATTTCCTATTTTCTCGCTATTTAGCTAATTCCTTTTAAAGCAACACTTACTTTATAAGTTCTTCCATTTCCGCATTCTGTTTCTTAAGTTTATTATTACTACTTCGAATTGCTTTTTCTTGCTATTTCATGTCCATTGCAGCTTGCCCATTGGTGTTCTCTTTGTTTCCAAGAGTATATGAATCTTCTAATTGTTATTCCAACTAACCGATACGTCTCCAGAGAAGTTGATTTTCTTCTTCAAGTTAGATTTGTTTTTATTCGAAAAATGCAGAGTTTTACCTCATTTCTTGAAGAGCTAAACTCAACTCTGCAATGTCTTTTTAGCAGTTACATTATTGCTCATGAGTAGTCTCATGATTATTCCTATTTATTTTCCTTTGATTCTCCTAATTCGATTCTTCATTTGTTGTTTGCTAATATTGTTAGTATTTTTGTTCTGATTAATCAATACCATGATTGTAAATGTGATTTTGTTGCGTGTGCTCTGAATCAGAATTAAACTCAGAGTATCCTGGACAAGTATTCTAATGATCATCGCTGCAATTATCATTTCGTTAAACTAAATCTTGTTTTTAAAACTACATCTTGTAATTATCATTTCTCAAACCATTTGTTTTCTAAAATTATCCAGCATCGCTGTCACAGAAGAAATTCGTAGAATTACCTGCCTTACATGTAGCTGAGATAGATACTGAAGAATTCATCTGAGTCTTTGGGAAACTACTATTTATCTTAGAATGGTTAAGAATAATTGAATTAGCTCTTTTTAGCTTTCCATGCTGCTAACTATCTTTGATGTCGTTAAAATTAGGTGTCATTGTAGTTGATAGTCTTTAAGCGATTTAATCAGGGTTATTAGCTACTTAAGACTTAATCCCAATTGTCTCATGATGGCTTAGTCTATTCATTGACATAATTCTATTGTGAGTAGGTGGCAGAATTCTGCTGTTTTGCGTTAAATTCTTGCTAATATTAATAGTATTATTGGTTAAATTACTCTAATTGCTGTTAATGTTAGTTTGGTTAGAGCTTATTAAATCTTAAAGCGGTTGAGTATTTCGATTGTAAGCTAAAGATATTGAATCTTGCTGTTGAAATTCAGCAGGAAGACAGAAATCAGTGTGATTCAGAATATTAGTATTATTAGTTGTAATTCTACCTTAAGCAGGGTCAAAGCACTGCTAACTGCTGCTGTAGTTTAAGTTCAACGTTAGCACATCCTTATCTTGGAAGCTATTACTATTGTAGTTGTTATTGTTGTTGTTAGATTGAATTTTGTAGTTTTATTCGCTGGCTTCGAGAGGATTATTTCCAGGAATATCTTAGTTATAGAAGTTACTATGGACATTGTAATATGACATACTTTCAGCTGCTGCAAAATTGTTAGATTTATCATTTGACAGTAACCGTCCTAGAGTATCAGTACTAGCTCGGTTTATTCCAAGACGTTCTCTGGATCGGGAGAATTATTTCCGGATAACTTTTTGTTATGGAGTGTCAGATTAGCTGGCAAAAAGAGGTTTAGCTGCTGAGCTTGATGTGCTAGCACTGATGCCAAATCCATTGAGAGAAGAATTTGCTGTTGCGCGATTTCCTATGACTAAATCCATTGTCTTTTTAGATAGCAATGATGATGATGATTTCTTATTCTCCTGTGTTGTGTTTCAGCGAAAATCAAAAATTAATTTGTTCGAAGAATTAATTCGTTAGGCTATTATTCTTGGTTTCAATTGTCTGTTGAGAGACAGAGAAAGAAACAGAAAGAAAGAGTAATGGCGTTCTCCCATGAAATGTTAATAAAAGAACAAACTTTAATAAAAAATATCATTTGTCTTCTCACCCATCATCCATCAATTCAATACTTTTTTTTCATTTTTATCAATCTATTGAGAAAAAATGATTTTATATTCTTTAAAACCTCTCTGTTTGCAGAAAATAATATGCCCTTCATCTTGTTTTTCATTAAAATGAAATAAGAAGTGGGGGG